>Ga0172371_10007196_pt1 | contig 15935 bp, 19 predicted proteins | sample Lak12m_FD_114543 | JGI IMG/M metagenome (GOLD analysis project Ga0172371, IMG submission 114543) | Freshwater microbial communities from Kabuno Bay, South-Kivu, Congo - kab_022012_12m | ecosystem: Environmental > Aquatic > Freshwater > Lake | place: Democratic Republic of the Congo: South-Kivu...
AAAACAGATTCTGAAACTCCAACAGACTCATCGGCTCCTGTCTCATCTTACATCAACCTCCCCGAATTCTCGGTGAAGGTCATATAAAAAGAACTGAGCTAAGTCAACAATCCATTTGCAAAAAAGCGGTTCCCGCGCCCTCCGCAAAAAACTCCTAAATGGCTGGCGGAACCACCGACGCGACGGCAGGGGCGGACCTGTGTGTCCGCCCCAAGGATAACAGGCATGAGTGACGGCTGGCCTTACATCCGCGCGAATTCCTTCCTGGTTCTCAGGCTTGAGCCTGGGGACCAGGGGAATTAGGATCGACGACTAGCCGCCGGCTCTCAACTTTTTCACATCCTGAGTCGACAAAGATTTGCCGCCGAATCCCCAATCGCCGCTCTTGACTTCTTCCACAATGACCACCGTCTTTTCACGGAGCGTCTCACCTTCTACCGAGACCAAGGCGTCTGTTACCTTCTCGATCATCTGTTTCTTCTCTGCCTCAGAAAACACCCCTTCAATTACTTTTATCGCAGCTAGTGGCATGACTTTTACCTCTCCACATTCGTTGACGAGCCACGAACCAATGAAACAACTCCAGGGTCCATGGACTTTGTCATTTAGATGCCTAAACCACGATTAGGGATTCAGAGAAAGCAAGGACAATAAGGCTCAAATGGTCTGTTCCTGGGGCTCATACCTATTCGTGTCCAAACTAGGAAGCGGACTTGGGCAGAACTTCGTTACAGAGAAGCTCCCCTCGATCTCATTCCTTTGAAAGCGAATTCGTATGAAATGATTTTATGCTCGTGGGAGAAAGATTCAATTTTCCTTTATCACTGCTTTTTCCGACCTGCTTCTCTATGTTGACGATTAAACTGATCCAACCATACCGAGTATTCCTGCGCTTCTTTCGCGCGCTTCTGCTCAGGCGTGCTGCGGTCGCCGGGAAAAAACCAGGAGAGCGCCCCTATGGTCCCCCAGAAGACCTTACAGGGCCAAGGCATCTCTTCGTGTACCACCACCTTCTGGCCCTCTTTGCCCGGACGAGTATCAAGTCCCTGCTTTACGGTGGGGTGAAAACAGACGCATCCTGCAAGCAGATGCGTGAAGGCTAACATCAGGCAAATCGAAACTACAGCCTTGCTTTTGAGGAATCGCTCTTTCCGGCGGGACTTGGACATGCTAATTCCATTGTGCCAAGTATGTCGTTCTTGTTCAAGAAGTTGTTTTGAGTTCACGCGATTCGTATAATGCTGACTCTTCTGACTATTAAACTGGATGATTCAGCCAATTTAGGATGCCGAAGATATTAAGGAGGAACTTGTTATGCGATCTTCATCATTGAATTCTTCCACCGAGGGCAGGATTCTGGCGGCAGATGCCGATCTGCAGAAATATTGCGCCGTGGCGATTGAAACCGGGGCGACCCATGCAAAACAGATAGACCCAAGCAGCGTTGTTACCGCTCCGTGGGTCCGACTGAAATGCCAGTTCGGCTGTCCCGGGTACGGTAACGGCCTTTGCTGTCCGCCTCATACTCCAACACCCGATCAGACCAGAGCGGTTCTGGATTCTTACCGGAGAGCGATCCTGTTTCATCGTGAAGTATCGGACCCCGAGCGACAAAAAAAGGGAAATCAAGAATACATAGACAGACTCATCGAGTTGGAAGGCGAAATGTTCAAAGATCAGTATTACAAGGCTTTTATTTTCACAGCAGGACCTTGCCGCAACTGTAAGAAATGCGGAGCGCTTGAAGGGAACCCCTGTGCTAATCCCAGGAAAGCAAGACCTTCTATGGAAGGCTGCGGGATTGATGTTTACCAAACGGCCCGCAACAATGGTTTTTCTATCCAGACTCTCAGCGAACGCGCCGACACAAAAAATTACTACTGCCTGATGATGGTAGACTAGCGCCGGAAAAGGGCAGGGGCAAAGGCCGGAAGAGGGAAGAAGTTTCTGGGGAGGGCGTTTTTGCAAAAAGTGCTCCGCGCACGGCGATAAATGTGGCTCAAGCGGGTACCATGTTGATCGACGGCATGGCATTTCCGGCGCATTATTGGCCCCACGCCGAGTGGCCCCAGACCCTTCCCCAAAAACTCCTATATGGATGGCGGAACCACCAACGCTGATGGAGGGGCGCATGGCGATGCGCCCGGCTGTTGGTGGGACCGTCTCGCACAGAACGCAGGATTGCCGGCTATTATTGGTAGCGACCGGCCCGGCGCCGGTCGATTCTCATTGCGAGGGCTCAGGACGTGGCAATCGACTTCGGCCCAGGGGATTGCTTCCCCCGTTTTTCCAACGGGGTCGCAATGACAGCTCTCGCGTAGGCGCATGGTCCCGCAGCGCACAGGGTCGCCCTGTATCCCCCTTTTCTAAAGGGGGATACAGGGGGATTTTCCTCTCTTTCCGGGGCTCCGGCCTGGAAACGAGATGTAATTGTGGTTGACTGGGCGCAGAACGATAGGCTACGTTCAGGAGCCTTATTAAGGAAAGGCTTTGACCGCCAACACAATGAAGGTTCTTGGCCCGTCCACGTCCGCAGTTAACTGAATATCCGGCGAGAAAGGCGCATTTCATGAAAAAGGAAACCCAGTGTGTCCATAGCGGAGGATTTCAAGATCGCATAACACGCGGAATCAATACCCCAATCTTCACGTCCTCGGCCTATGAATATCTCGACCGAGAGAATTGCCCGTACCCGCGGTATTTCAACACTCCCAACCTGGATGCGGTAGTGCGCAAGGCGTGCGCTTTGGAAGGAGCGGAAGACGGGGTGCTTTTCAGCTCGGGCATGGCCGCCATGAGCACTTCGATCCTGGCGTTCGCAGGCTCCGGCGATCATGTTGTCATGATGGACGAGCTGTACGGCGGGACTCATGCGTTCGCAACAGATGAGTTCGACCGGTTGGGGATATCATACAGTTTTGCAGCCACAAACTCAGACGCAATCTGCGACGCTGCAACTGAGAACACCAGGGTGATTATCATTGAATCGCCAACCAACCCGTTCCTCGGCATCATCGACATTCGAGAAGTGGGCCGATTCGCCCGAGCCCGCGGCATCACTACGGTCATCGACAACACCTTTGCCACTCCGGTGAACCAGAATCCGCTTGAGTTCGGAATAGACGTCGTGGTCCACAGCGGCACAAAGTACCTGGGCGGTCACAGCGATCTTTGCTGCGGGCTTGTAGTGACGAGCGCAGAACGGGCCGCGCGAGTGCGAACGCTGGCGAGGCATCTTGGCGGAAGCCTCGACGCGATGGCATGTTATCTGCTCGAGCGAAGCTTAAAGACTTTGGCTTTGAGGGTGGAACGGCAGTCCGAGAATGCCTTTCAAACCGCGATGGCGCTGGAGAAACATCCGGCGGTAACCCGAGTAAACTATCCCGGGCTGCCTGATTTCGCGGGGCACGACCTTGCCAAAGCGCAGATGAAGGCATATGGCGGCATGCTTTCCTTCGAGGTGGGCAATGGGGAGCCCGATCCGTCGGCTTTCTTGCGGCGACTGCGCATGATCAAACCTGCACTGAGCCTAGGTGGCATTGAAACCACGATTTGCTGCCCCGCGGTCACTTCTCACGCCAAAATCTCTGCGGAGGAGCGGCGGCGGATCGGTATTACCGACAGTCTCATGCGGCTATCCGTTGGGATCGAGCATCCTGACGACATCATGGCCGATCTGGACCAAGCGCTGACTTCCCGGTAGGGCAGGGCGCCTTAAATCGTGGGGCAGGCTTTCCAGCCTGCCAGAGAAAATGCCTCAAGTCAGGCAGTCTAATGGCAGGCTGGAAAGCCTGCCCCACATACCTTGCCTCTAGTATCGTGGCATGTGGCGCCCGAAGTGAACCGCATCGTTCGCGGTCTCAACCGTGTTCACCTGGCGCCCTCAAGTCAGGACGCGAAGCAGCTCGTCAGGCGAGTACACCGGAATCGTGGCTCGCTTGAATCCGCCGGAGTCCCGAGTGACCAGCGCTTCGACTCCGGCGTGTATTGAAGCTTCATGAATCACAGCGTCCTCGAAATCCGCAAAACCGGATTGCAAGGCCCCTTCCAATACGGCTCGATTCACTGGCGCAATCTCAAAAAGTGACAGAAGGTTCCCGACATGCTTTTGCGCGTGGCGAGCGCCCAAAGCTTTGTAGATTAGATAATGGATTGCAGTAATCGTTGTTGCGCAAAGGTATCCGGATAGTTCGCCTTTCTCAACTTTAGAGAACAACAGGGCCGCAGAGGTGGAGAACGGCTCCCGGTCCAAGAGGACATCCAGGACAATGTTGGTATCAAAGATGATCTTCAAAGGTAACCTTCACTGTGAAAAAAAGAAATCACCGCAGAGTGCGCAGAGAACGCAGCGGAGACGGAGCAAGAGTTTCTGGGGAGGGCGTTTTTGCAAAAACGCCCTCCCCAGACCCCTCCCCAAAAACTCCTAAATGGCTGGCGGTAGCATCGGCGCAGGTGTAGGGGCGGTCCGAGTTGACCCTTCGTCGCCGGATAGGTAGTATAGAGAAAGGGCGCTTGGAACGTGCAAGACTAAAGGGGTCGTTGCGGCTGTATAGGATCGTGCGGTATTATGTAACGTAAGTCGAAGTCGGGGCGGATATCATGAAGGCAAAAATAACAAAGCATGGTCTTGTGGTCCCAAAGGAAATGTTCCCGGACGTCGAGGAGGTGGAAATCCGAAGAGAGGACCATCGAGTCGTCATATCACCGCTTCCTAGGGAGGACCCTATTCGGGAACTAGGCAAGCATCCGGTGGAATGCGGCATAAAGGATGGATCAGAACATCATGACAGTTACCTTTATGGCTCCTGATCATGAGAAGACGGACACCGGTTTTCTGATAGCGCTGGAAGCGGCAGACGATCAACATCACCAGGCTGCGTTAGCTCATTGACGACGCCTGACCGATCAATGCCGCGACTGGTCACGACTTCTTATGTCTTCGACGAGGTCGTTACATTTTTCAACAGTCGAAATCGACACGCCAAAGCCGTTGAAATCGGAAACCTCCTATGGGCAAGCCCCTCGGTCGAATTGATCCACATCAATGAGCCTCTGTTCGATGAGGGGTGGCGATTCTTCATTCAGCACTCGGACAAATCGTATTCCCTTACCGATTGTGTGTCCCTGGTTGTTATGAAACGGCTCCGCATCCGAAAGGCGCTCACCTTCGATAAGCATTTTGTGCAGGCAGGATACGGAATAGAACCTGAAAATATCGAATAAGCCAAGTGGCTAAGAAGCTCGGAGGGGCCCACAGGGGGTCAACCGCGTAGCACGCGGTCCATGCCGCGCCCCTCGTGCGGTGAACCGCATTCGGCAGCGCATCCATTATTGTGTCGTGGTGTGCAAGCGCCGGCGGAGCCCGGTCTTGCGTGCGATTTGCGCCAACTGAAGGGCCGTTTTGATGTCTCGTCCCCGGATGTGTTTGTCTCCGCCTGCGAGAAGGACCACCAACGTCTGCGCTCGCGGCACAAAGTCCAATTCCTAACAACCGCGACTATAGAGGCATCCTCCCTAGAAAATCAGTGACATCAAAAAATACGCGGAGCTCGCGGCCATCTTGGAATTGGAGAACCATCAAATCGTACGATCGGCCGCCTTGTTGGATCAGTTGCTGGTCCACTACCCTTGCAGTCGGGTACAAGCCTCTTAGAATGCCACGTTCCAGGGCGACTCCTGCCATGTTGTCCGGCGCCCCTTTTATGACTATGGGTTTCTCAATGCTTGTTCCTTCGCCTTCAATGCTAATCTTCAGCGCCGCAGTTTTGGCTTGAGCCGGCTCTTTCTTGTCGGTCTCCTTGGCCGAAAAAGAGACCCCCGAGTAAAAGCAGAGAGCCGCGATGACGAATCCGGCCAATATCAACCTGCTGGTTTTCATGGTCGCCTCTCGTTTGCATCGAACTTTTCCGACCCCAAGCTTCGCACAATCCGCTACTCGATTCAATATGCCAGTGTGGTTGGATGTGACCCCACCGTTACGCGGAGCGTGAGTCTGCCGTTGCGAGGGCGCAGCTCGTGGCAATCTCCTTCGTTCAGGGGATTGCTGGTGGGACCGGCATCCCCGGATCGGAGTCCGGGGCAGGCTTGCCGGTCATCCCGAACAGACAGGCTGGAAGCCTGTCCCACCATTTGCTCCTTGCAATGACAAAGATGACGCCGCCAGCCATAGGTAAGGCGGGCCGCGCCCGCCGTTCCATTCGGCGGCCATGAGCCGCCCTACCGCCGGAATGACGCAAAAATCCCCCTGTATCCCCCTTTAGAAAAGGGGGAAAGAAAAGGGCGCCTCGCCGGTCGCCCCTACATCAGCGTTGGCGCCTCCGCTAGCCATATAAGAGTTTTTGGAAGAGGGGCGCGGGGAGAAACTTTTCTGCAAAAAAGTTTCTCCCCGCATCTTTCATTCCCTGTCCTTTCTGCCCTTTCCTCTTTCCCTCTCCTACTCAACCCGGGCATATGCATTGCTGAGCACTACTCTTTGGTCCGCGCGGGCCTGGATCAGATAGCGCCCGCTGTCAATTTCCCATCCGTCCGTAATTAGGGTATCACCCGGGTACACCACCCCGGAGAAACGGGCCCGGAACTCCTTGAATCCGGCCACGTCCCCGTTACAAGCGTTGTGCAGGACTGCCCGCACCGCGTAGCCGTACGTGCAAAGCCCGTGAAGAATCGGGCGAGGAAATCCTCCCATCCCGGCAAACTCCGGATCCACGTGCAGAGGATTGGTGTCACCATTGAGGCGGTACAGCGCCGCCTGATTTTCCGGTACGAAGTAAGAAGCGGTGAAATCCGGTTCCACTCCTTTGGGCGGGTTCAGGGCTTCGGTCTTTGGGCCCGGATCTCCGCCGAATCCGCCGGCGCCGACATAAAAAATTGTATGCTCCGCCTGTGCTAAGATTTGACCGCCCTGCGTGAGAATCCTCATCGTCCAGATAATGAGCGCTCCTTTGCCCTTGTCGTAGATATTTGTAATTTCTCCTTCAGTGACGACCTTCCCTTCGGCCGGAATCGGGCGATACAGCTTCATCGCCTCTTCTCCGTGGATGAATCTGGAAGGGTCGATCTTCACATCTTTGAAGAGAGCGACGAACAGATCGTGGCACATCACGACGCAAAAGCTGGGGATTACTTTCAACCCGCCTTTTGCGTGCTCGTAGACAAACGAAAGCTCATCCGTCTGCGCCCCGACGCTCAAGGCATACAGGACCACATCCTTCCACGTGTACTCGAAAGGGATCGGACCGCATTTTTTTCCAATCAGGCTCGGATCAATCATGGATGACTCCGTAAGATCGCAGAGATCGTGGGGAGTGGAAGAGGGCAGAATGCGGGGGACCCCGCTTTTTGCAAAAAGCCGGATTCCCCCGCAACCCCCTCCGGCAAAAACTCCCATATGGCTAGCGGAGGCGCCAACGACGATGTAGGGGCGCACGGCTGTGCGCCTCCTGGCTCCGGTAGCGACGGCCTCCGTGCCGGTCGGAGTCGTAGCATCATCCTGTCTGTCGTTCCAATAGACAGGCTTGAAGCCTGTCCCAGCAATTCAGAAAAATCTCCCTGTATCTCCCTTTAGAAAAGGGGGAGAGAAGAGGGCGACTCGCCAGTCGCCCCTACACCACCATTGGTGGTTCGTCCCGCCATATGTAGGGGCGTGATTTAACGCGCCCAAGGGCGCAATAAATTGCGCCCCTACAGAAGCGCTGTCCTTGCCGCCAGCCATACAGGAGTTTTTGGGGAGGGGTATGGGGCCACTCGGCGTGGGGCCAGTAATGCGCCGGAAATGCCACTCCGTTGATAAACATTGCACTTGCTTGAGACTCATTCATCGCCGTGCGCGGAGCACTTTTTGCAAAAACGCCCTCCCCGGATGCTTCTTCCCCTCTTTGCCTTAACCCCGGCCTATTTTGCGATCACGGTCGCCGGTAGTTTCCTGGTAAGGATATCCACCGCCTCTTCCACCATCTCTTCCAGGACCTGAGCAGCGGGCTTGATTTCTTTGATCAAGCCTGAGACCTGTCCGGCCAAGCCTCCGACATAGTCGATCTTATTGGCTTCAACAAAACTCCAGAGCAGCGCCGAAGAGATCAGGACCTGGGTCGGGAAGGGTAGGGGCTCAAGACCTGATGTGTCCCACAACCCGTGGAATTCATTCAAGGTTGCACGCAGAGTCTTGCCCGTATAGGCGGTACTGACGCGAGTGTCTTCGTCGGTTGATTGCAGGATCCGCTGTTTATTGACGTCCAAGGCGCCGCCTTCGTCGGTGGCCAGGAAGCGGGTCCCCACCCAAACCCCGATGCAACCCATGGCCAGAGCCGCTGCGAGTCCTCTACCGTCACCGATGCCGCCGGCAGCCAATACCGGCACAGGAGCGGCAGCGTCAATGGCTTGAGGAAGCAGGGCCATAGTGCCTATTCGTCCGGTATGGCCGCCACCTTCATGCCCCTGAGCGACGAGCAGGTCCACGCCGGACTCGGCCATGCGGCGGGCATTTTTCGCATTCCCGGTGATTCCGAGGACCTTCATACCCACTGAATGAGCTTCCTCGACCATGAAACCGGGATTGCCCAGACCTGCGCAAAAGAGCGGGACGCGTTCTTCGATACACACAGCGATGGACTCTTTTGGCCGCGCAGTGGTGGTATTCAATTTGAGCATGACATCCGCATCCGGCAGTCCGAGTTCTGTCCTCACTTTGGTGACCCATTCCTGATGCGGCTTTGGCAGGGTCTTCAGTACCGTGCTGAGCGGTAATTGGTCGACGCCTTCTAAATCCAAGCCTTTTTTGGCGACACTTTTGGGCAAAAGGAGGTCAACGCCGAAAGGCTTGTTGGTTTTGGACTTAATCTCTCGAATTGCCGTACGAAGCTCATCCACCGTGAAACCGCTGCCGCCGAGCACTCCGAGCCCCCCAGCTTCAGAAACTGCCACAACCAGTTCCACGGGCGCCCCGGTTTTTTCGCCTATGAGTGTAGGCCCCATCCCTGCGCTGAGGATCGGATATTCTATTCCCAACATGTCGCACAATTCGGTTCTTAACGTTCGTTTGCCCATTATTGTGTTCTCTCCCTTAAAATCTATTGAGGGTTCTCGTTCCCAGGAGTCAACATACCAGCAATTCGTTGAATGGATCAATCTATAAGTGCATAGAGGGAACGTCAGATTGGTAGCGCGTATGGGTGTCCGTCGTTGGAGGTCGGTAGGACCACCATGCCTATTGCCCCTCCCGTCGAGGGAGGGGAATTTGAAATCCTCTCCCCCTGTGGGGCAGGCTTTCCAGCCTGCCGGCGGCCTGGAAAGGCCGCCCCACAGAGAGGGAAGGGAGAGGGGGCTTGCGAATGTGAGAATCTCAATTAAAAGTTAGCGCCTATGCCCTATTGCCCCCTCTCCATGATGGGAGAGGGGGTTGGGGGTGAGGAGTGGAACACTCCGTCCTATCTTGGCTTAACGCGCGGGACTCGCTGAACCGGCGCGGTCTGGCGTGGGACTCGCTGAACCGGCGCCACCTGCTGGCTTGGTGTTCCCGGACCTACGCGTATTCGGTCGCCGGCGCCAACTCCGCCTGGAAATGGACCGACCTGGGTACCCCCGGTGGGGGACTCTGAAAGGGGCGGCTCGTCCTCACTCACACATTTCCCTCTGCGACAGACTTCTCCTATGGGACAATCTAAACTTCTTCGACACTGAGGCTTCTCCACTTGCGGAAGCCCCACACATTTGCCTTGGCGGCACACTCGCCCTTCGGGGCAATCACTGTTGTTTTGACACGCTGGCGGAGTCACGCCAAACTGTACCTCGGGCGTCTCAGGCCTAGCGGGATGTGGAAGGACGGAAGCGTCATGACGCTCGCACTTGCAGGTATCCGGATTCAGCCTTTGATTAGGACCGCACTGTACGCCGGGGCACAACCTGCCGTCTACAGGCTCGCACTGGCATGTGTCAGGATTAAGCCTTTGTTCGGGCCCGCAGATTATGACCGACACGCACTGACCCTCGCGGCATCTCTGACACAGGGAACAGTCAGCATCGGCTGCGCATGACCTACTAATATTGTTTGTAACCGGCAGACAAGCGCAGCTTACCCGGTCAAGGTAAAAGCCTGTGCGACATACTTTGGGGAGACAGTTCCCGTCGATACACTCTTCGCAAGGGCCGCACTGTTCGCTAGCGGGCACGGACATTATTAGCGTCGGTATCCTCGAACCCGCCCTCGGCCTCGTATTCTGCGATATCTCCGGTGCCTCCGGCAATATCGGACGCTCCGGACGCTCTCCGGTTGACGGTCTCTCCGGTTGTGTTGGACGGGTATCCTCCGGCGCCTCCGGCACATCCGGCGCCCGCGGTACGCGACCGGTATCCGGACTGCACTGCCTTGGAGGCGGCGGAACCGGATCGACTACAGTCCCGGGCGGGTACTGCACGCAATACAAACATCTGTACGGAGGCGAGGCGCTCGAGTCCCAGGCCTGGCTGTATCCCACCGGACACTGCGGCACACATCCTATACCGGGCAAGAGAAATCCTTGCGGGCACGGACATTCACAGGAGCAGGTCTGCGGATTAAATGTCGCTCCCTGACGGCAATCTCCGCACTGGACTATCGGGCCTATGTGGTTAGCGGTTGGGTCGCCGCCCAGCGCCCTGATCGGTGGAAGCTCGCCTTCCGGACACGGACATTTGCAGGCGCCCGTCCGAGGATCATATATTTGTCCGGGAGGACAACAGTCAGCCTTATCCCCCGGAACCGGCACAGGCACAGGAACAATGGCAGGATATAGCGCCACTCCGGGAGGCGGCAAAAAGACGGCTGTCACGTCCAGGAGCACCTCGGTCTTGAGCCTCTCGCATGACGGGACATCCTCCGGCAAGGTCCTGGGAATCGTGGTGCGCTTGACCAGCTCTTTCATGGTGTCGGTCGAAACCCATTTGATTTCACCAGGTTCCTGGTCCCGCTCCACATCGACTTCCTGACACGAAGTCAATATCCGGGATTCCTTGATTTCAGGCGAGACATTTCGTACTCGGACCTTCCCCCACAACACGGTGACGGTGGTGATCGCCTCGTTCTTGGATTGAACAATGAAATCAGCCGCTCGGTCGGATGGGAGCGCCTCTATCCATGCGGTATGGGTCCCGATGACGAAGCTCGACGGAGGGTTTGTGTTAGGAAGGGTCTTAATAAATCGCACCGTTCCCTTCGGAACAAACCCGATAAAGCGGTAAGACGCGCCGGCCCGCATAAACTGCTTGAAGCCGAAGACCGAGTCCGTTGCGAGCGAGCCGTGGGTGACATCAGGGCCCGGCTTCCATTTATCCGAAGGGCTGTACGCATTGAAGGTCCCTTGCCACCACAGTTTGCTGTTCTTGCCGGTGGCGACATAGTCCAGGATGTACAGGGGTGATTTGGCGCGAATTTTCTTGAACTTGGCTTCTCCCGCGCGTTGGACTTGCGTATCTCCCTGGATCGCCCCAACTCTGGCTAATACTTCCTTTTGCCAGGATTGTGCTGCGGGGTCCGTCCCTTGATCCGCCGCCAGGGCAGACGAAATCTGCCAAACCGGCATTAGGGCAAAACACAGGAGCATAACCCGACTCATCGCAGTCCTGATAATTAGCATTTGGATTTCCCCCTTTACTCATACCAATTGCGCACAAAAAGAATTCAGCCGAGCGTCGGGCACGATCGCGATTTGGCCAAATCCAACTAATTTCCCCATGTGTTAATGAAATTCATTTTCTTCTTTTCGATATTGCGACGAGCCTAAAATTTGCGGTTGCTTAGGACTACCGCCCTCGCAATGATAGTTAATTTTTGTTGGTCTTTAGAGCGATTCAATTGGTGACTTCTTTGAAAGTTGGCAATTAACAATATTGACAGGAGTTTTCGGGAAGGGTTCCCGAGGAAGGCGTCTTTACAACAGAGTGTGGCCCGGATCCGTGATCAGCTCAGGGGCAGGCCCCTATTCGAGCTTCCTGCCGGCCATTCTCAAATCGTGTGGGCATTCCGCTGTTTCGTGACCGGCGCTCCAACCATTACTAAGGGGCTCCTGTGATGATGCCGCTTGCTTCTGGTAGGGCGGGCCGTGCCCGCCGTCTCCGGTCGGCGGCCCGGAATTGAATGCCCCCTCCCTAGACGGGAGGGGCAGGGGCATAAGCGTTAACTCAACGTTCTGGTCCGCTCGTCCCTCCGGGACGAATTGGACAAGGCCCTTAACTTAACGCGAATGTGCTTCCGCAGGAATGACGAGATGTCACTCACGCAATCGGACAACCTTTTGGCAATTGCTATATACCCGGCGTGACGCTTGGCTGCCTGTTTGCACTGTGATTCCGTACTGTTGGATGAAATCAGAATCCCCATTATTCTACTGAGTTTCTCCCACCAGTATAAAAGACGCCCAGAAGAATGGGTGATCGTAACCTTGCTCTCTGATTTCTTTTCGCGCCAGGCTCAACGCCTCGGCCGTGCGCCGACCGTCTTTGATGTGTTTGAAAAGATTGGTAACCAGACTAACCGAAGCTGCTTGGCCCACTGACCAAAGACTCATCAAGACGCATTTGGCCCCGGCGTACTGGAACGCTCTGCCCATCCCCATCGTGCCCTCGCCCGATATTTTCTGGCCAAGACCGGTCTGGCAGGCGGTAAGGGCAACCAGATCGGCATTCATTCTCAGGCCCATTACCTCACTCATTCGCAGGTATCCATCCAAACCTGGAGGCACAAGTGTGAGAATCAGCACGGGTTCCTTGATTCCAGGCAGGTCTTTGCCAAAATATCCATGAGTAGCGAAAACTATTTGGTCGTAATTAATAAGACGCGGTCCCATCTCTTTCAAGAATTTATCTTTGCTTGCGTTAAGACCTGTATAACATTCAGCTTTGCCCTCGTACATACGAGTCAACTTTTCGGCCAGTTCCGAGGTAAGGGCAAGTCTTGGGATACCCGAACCATCCCCGGCGCCTGACATCAAATCGCGGTACAGGTCTGCCTCAGCCCCCGCTACACGGGTCTCCTTGCCTTGTTTGTAGCGTGAATCCGCTGTCTGAAAAATGGGATCGGCAAATACCAAGAGCTTGTCCGCGCCGTCTTTTTGCTTGGCGTACATTCTGGAGAGGGTCAGAGCTGTTATGGATTGATCATAAGAGATGAGATCATGGTCCCCGAAAAATTCCACGCCGACAACACACGGGATATCATCAGCGACAGCTATTTTGCCGCCGTCGGATATTGGCAGCATTTCAAACGGGAGCAGACCCAGCGAATCATCCGGAACAACGTGCACCGTTCCGTTCTTCGGAAGAATCGGAAATACATCATCGAGAAGAATGTGTGACAACTTCCGGCCGTTGGAAAAATCGAATGACTTCAACTTGTCAATAATGTCATCGTCGGTCTTCATCTCGAGCGGTTCGCGGAACGCTCGGACAAGCCTGTCGATTTCCGTTCTGGGGGTTGGCCTAATAACTGCTTTTACAAGATTCTTGCCCTTGGTTAGATAAATTATGAGACTGGGGTCGGTTACATGGTATGCCAGGACCCATTCGTCATCTTTCAAAGCGGTCTGTCCGAGGTCCATAGGCTGAGGGTACTTGGTAGCCGCGAAAAGTGGATACTTTTCTCTGAGGAAACCGACATGGGCCGCCAAGTTCTTTTTCGCCTCCTGTACTTGCGGCTCGAAGGATGCCGCGGCTTCCGTATCGCGTTTTTCGTACGCTTTTTGTAGATGTTTGCTCAGCGCAGCAAGTTCGTTGGTCAAAGCGGAATCTTTTTCGAGAATATCGCCCGGAACATCAAAACCGGTCCGCTCGCCTCTTCTTGATATGGTTTCGGCGAATATTCTGGCCCTTGTATATTCAGACTCCTTAAACGCTTCGACAGGTTTGTTCATCTTTGTCAGAACACGCGCCAGCCCTTCATATGGGGCGATTCGGGAAAATCCCGCGATCCTCACGTCAAAGAACGTCTCTCGTTCGTTGGGATCAATGCTCGATCTCAGGTCCTCCGTGTGTTCGACCGCCTTTCGGTAAAACTCAGCCGCGGTGGACAAATCATCCATGCCTTCGCAGGATGCCCCCAAACCTGTACTGGCTATAAACAGATTGTCCGCGTGTCTGTTTTCTTGGGCCGATGTTAACAGATTGTTGTAATACCTCTTGGCGGCTGAATAATCCGCCTTCATGAGACTCAGTCTACCGAGGACAGCATGATTTTCAGATAGCCGGATTGCCGACTCCGCTTTTTCAATTTGGCCTAGATCCAGGTAGAGATTGGAAATATTAAAAACCGGCGGGCCTACCGGCAAGCCGATTTGTTGGCAGATTTCCAGGGTTCGGTTGAAATTGGCAAGAGCATGGTCATATTGTCCCAACATTTGACGGACTAGACCGATATTGCTGAGAACATTTGCCGTGCCTCTTGGGTTGTCCATTTCATTGAATTTGGACAGAGCTTGTTCGAAATACTGGAGAGCATAATTGTACTGGCCGCGCGATCGAAAAAGAATTCCCTTTTCGGTCAAAATCCTCGCTTGCTGCCCGGCAATTCGCGTATCCAACGCTGTCTTCATCGCCTTTTCAAGGCATTCCAGCGCTTCGGAATACCGTCCCCACTTTAGATATACTTCACCCTGGTTTAACAGGGCCTCTGTCTCAGTCTTTTTTTCTCCATATTTGCGTGCGCGTTCAAGGACCTTTTGGAAATACTCGACCGACCGTTGGTACTTTCCCCACGCAAGATAAACCGCGCCAAGGGAAGATAAGGATTCCTGTTGGACCCGAGGCTTTTTGGCCTGTTCCCCGGTGACGAGAGCATTTTCAAGATACTTCACTGCTTCGGGGTACCGACCAAGCGTGGTGTAGACGTTTCCAATTTCCTGCAGGATATAACCCTCAATTTCGGGTCTTCGAATTTCTTTACTAAATCCCAATCCCCTTTGAAAATGTGTTAGCGCTTCATCGTACTTGCCTTGATGAGCGCAAATTTGTCCCAAGTCGCGCAGGGTCCATGTCATCATGGTTTTGTCAGGGCAGCCTTCCGAAATGCGCAATGCTTCCGAAAGCCAACGGACCGCCTCATCATTTTCATTTCTCATTTTATAAACATTGCCGAGGTTTTTGGTAGAGCCGGCTATCAGAGCGCAATTACCGGCCCTCTTGGCCTCTCTTAGAGCCCTCTTATTGTATTCCAGGGACTTGTCCAGATCCGTTCGCCACATATAAATTATTCCGAGTTTGAAACACGCAGCCGAGATGCCTCTGGGATTATCGTACTGTTCAGCCGTTCTCAGGGCTTCCAGCAGCATGGATTTGGCTTTATCCATCTGCTCTTTTGTGCTTCCTTCCCTGAGGAGGGAGTCTGCTCGATCGAGCAGAGCCTTCACTTTATTAGGCCCCTGGCGTGAAACGGGGGATTTACCGGATACCTCTTGTTCCAATTTTTGCCATTGTCGTTCATTGCGCATTCGTTCGCGGTCAGCCTTTTCCTTCCCGTTCCGCGCCCATCCAACGGCCGGGACACAAACACCCACTATGATCAGGATGAACAAGAATTTCTTCATCGGCGTCTCACAATCTCCCCGTCTAATCATTCACCGCCTAGATCTCGGAGGGTCACAGAGAGCGTAAAGAAGCAATCTCCAGTCGTTCCCGAGAAAACGAGAACTCGGGAAAGGGAGCACAGTCATGCGCTCCGCAAGATTGCCGGTGGGACCGGCATCGAGGCAATTTCCGGTCGCGACCGGCCTCCGGAAACTGTTGCAAAACTGCTGATTATGTCGGAATCGTAGCACGATGAGACAGTCCTCGCTTGTTTCACACCCTCACCTCCGCCCCTCTCCCAGAGGGAGAGGGGCGCTTGGGGAGCCGCTGTACGAGTTCCCTCTCCCTCCGGGAGAGGGACAGGGTGAGGGCCAATCGTGGCACGATTGTAGCCTCACAAAGAATTTTGC
>Ga0172371_10007197_pt1 | contig 15933 bp, 11 predicted proteins | sample Lak12m_FD_114543 | JGI IMG/M metagenome (GOLD analysis project Ga0172371, IMG submission 114543) | Freshwater microbial communities from Kabuno Bay, South-Kivu, Congo - kab_022012_12m | ecosystem: Environmental > Aquatic > Freshwater > Lake | place: Democratic Republic of the Congo: South-Kivu...
ATCACCGATAACTTTCCAAAGTGGCTCTAATAAGGCATCTTGATAATACTTATCAGGTACAATCAGTTGATAACTTTCTTGGAAAAGGGGAATAAATTCAAGTTCTAAGGCATTCGCAGCAGCTTCTATACCGAGACCACAATCAGCGCGTCCAGAAGTGATCGCAGCTGCGACAGAAAGATGCGTATATTCTTCCTGGCTATAGCCATTAATACGATCTTGAGATATCCCCAATAAACCTAATTGATAATCTAATAAGACGCGTGTTCCAGCGCCGCGTTGACGATTAACATATCGAATATCTTCTCGAGTTAAATCCTCCAAATTTTTAATCCCCTTGGGATTTCCTTTTGGGATCATCAAACCTTGTGTCCTACCCACAAATGCGATAACTTTTACAGGAACTCCTGATAAATACCGATGGATATAAGATAGATTATATTCACCTGTTTCAGGATCCAATAAATGAGAGCCAGCAAAATGAGCTTCTCCTCTTTTTAAAGCAATTAAGCCACCCATACTACCCACATTCGCAGATGTAAGTCGCCGATTGTATCCAGATAGATATCGAGCTAATAAATCTAAAATCACATCATGGGAACCGATCGCGAAAATGGTGCGACGTAAATCAGAAACCGGTCGATATAACTGCACATTAATCTCTGCGCCTGCAGGTAGTCCTTGTGTACCTCGAGGAAGAATAGCGATACCATCTGCATTGACCAAGGAAGTGATTACCCCTGACCCGCGCGATAGAGGAGCAGCCAACAATTTATCCCCAACCCATCCTACAGCAACGCGCAAATAATCATCATCCCCAGCGGGTGAGGTTACTTTTCGGGTTAAGGTCGCTTTTACTTTCGTCAATTCGCTTGGTTGCCGTCCCAGCCAAAGCGCAATGATCGGTTCAACAAAGATTTCTCCGGTTAAGGCGGCTGAAACTGGATAACCAGGTACTCCGATAATCAAAGTTTTCCCTTCCGAGGAGACCAGATCTCTCTTTCCTCCATAAAACTGCTGTGCTTTTTGATGATCAATCAATCCAACAATAACTGGATGTCCCGGACGAACCGCAACGCCATGAACCAATAATTCGCCAAGCGTTTCCACAATTTTGGCAGAATAATCTTCGGAACCGGCTGACGAGCCGGCATTCAGCAAGATCAGATCATTTTTAAGCGCAGCTTCGGATACTCTTTGACACAATAAAACAAAATCATCTGGGGTAATATCATAACGTAGTGCAGCGCCTCCCCATTCATTGATCTGCCCAGCAAGTACCTGAGAATTAAACTCAATAATATCCCCTTTTTTTATCTCTTGTCCAATCGGGATTAATTCCGTACCCGTGGGGATGATTGCGACGCGCGGTTTTCTGGAGACAAGAATATCTGAATGCCCACTCGCAGCAATTGCGCCTAGATCAACCGGTCGTAATACGTGACCTGCGGGTAATACAAGCTGCGTAGCCACCATATCTTCTCCCAGCAGACGGACATGGCTCCAAGGTGTAACCGATGCACGAATTCGGATCAGATCCGGTTTTCGCGGGTTTGTGGAAGTAGAACCACTTAAATCAAATGGTTCTGCATTCTCAATCGGAATGACTGCATTTGCCCAATCAGGCAATGGATCACCTGTATCCACATAGGTAGCGGAAATAATTTCATCACTACAATTCAAGCTCATAGGATTATTTAGTGAAGCGCCCGTAGTATCTTCTGCTCTTACAGCGAAACCATCCATCGCCGAGGCGTGATAATGAGGAGATGATATCTTCGCCCAGACTGGTTTTGCAAGCACTCTACCTGCTGCAAACTCGTTAAGATCTATTCGTTCAATATCTAAGATACCAGCCTGCCCTATCCTTTCTAGGGCCGAAAATAATCTCTCTTTTGCAACATCTAAGGGGATATCATGAAGATAAACGGACATCATTTAACACCAAAAATCCTTCAGAAATCAGAATTTCAATAGCAAGATCCAAAACGATCTCTTTCACCAAGATATAATCGGTATCGTAAGTTGAGATCACGAAAATACTTACACCAGCTTTAGCGAGAGGTAATGAGATCGCAGCTATTACACCTGTCATAGAAAAATCTAAAGGTCCTTGAACTTTAATCACACGCCAACCAGATTCAGTTTTTACATCCGGTGGCACAAAACGCTCTTCGCATACGGCACTTAACTCATCAGCAGTGCGAGTGAAAGATATTATCTGAGAAGAACTTGCCCATTCAGGAAACGGAAGATCAGGAGCTAACCTACAGATCGCAAAGCTATGGGTAAGAATGATTAGAGGAATATCTTTTATTGCGTTCATAATACGATCACATCCACCATTTCTCCAGTATGTAAACCCGTTGTATCGGGAGGAATGCGGATCAATCCATCCGCTCGCGATAGTGTGAATATCAAATTGCTTTTTCCAAAAATGGGTTCCGCAATATATCCTTTAGGTTCTTGGATCAATTTAACAGCTACCCAATCTTCACGCCCAGATTGTGAACCAAGATTCAAGCTTATCCTGGCTTGAATAAATGGCGTTGGGATCTTTTTTGTGACACCAAGCATATATTCAATGACTGGTTTTACAAAGAGTGAAGCAATCACCAACGCGCTCACCGGGTTTCCTGGTAAACCGATCACCGGTTTATCATTGCAAACCCCTAAAATGGTTGGCTTACCAGGCTTTACATTAACCCCATGCACCAAAACACCCGGCTCTCCCAATTCATTGATCACTTGGGAAGTGAGATCTCGCGTGCTTGCAGATGATCCAGCAGTAATTACAACCAAATCCATCTCTTTGATTGCCCTTTCTACAACCTCCCTCAAGGCATCTGGCTGATCAGAGACGATCCCATAACGTTTGGGAATACCCCCTGCATTTTGAATTAAAGCGCTTAGACTATAAGAGTTGACATCACGCACCTGTCCAATTTCAACATCTTCTCCAGGAGCAACAACCTCATCGCCACTAGAAATGATCCCAACAAATGGTTGTTTCGCAACTTGAATCTTTAATATGCCTAAAGCCATTAATCCCCCAATTTCTGCCGGACGTATATATTTACCAATTGGGATCACTTCTTCATTGACAGCGACATCTTCCCCTTCTTGGATCATATTTTCTCCGACCGCGACAGCGCGTAAAACCTCCACTTCGTCATTTTCAACTTGCTGTGTATTTTCAACCATCACAACTGCATCTGCACCAATCGGTAACATGCCGCCGGTATGAATAAGCGCACAATCAGCCACATCCAATTCAAAGGATGGCTTAGCCCCCATAGGAACTTCCCCAATCACACTTAGATAAATTGGCAAAGATTCACTAGCGCCAAAAGTATCTGAAGCTCGCACGGCAAATCCGTCCACTGTCGATCTCGGAAATGGCGGAAGAGGATGAGGCGCGGTAACTGGCAAAACGGTTACGCGACCCAATGCTTCCTCTGTATTAATTTTTTCAAGTCGTGCTTTAAAATGAATATGCTTTATAAATTTTTCTAATGCTTCTAAGGGTGGCAGTAATTCCAAAAATTCAGGCATCAAAAAAATGACCTATGATTCCTTTCTAATAATCTCTCTGATTTTACCCTGAATATCTCAGTTCGTCCAAAAAGTGAATGCCAAAAGATAAGCTGTGATAATAAATAAGGAAGCTGCGCCAATGGTCAACAGATTCCAATTCGGTTTACCACCACTAGCAATATTTCTCATCTGAAATATCTGGAATAAACCGACCGGAATGGATAACAAACCCGCTAATAGGGCAAACCTAGGATAACCAAAGATCCTCGCTACCAAGAGTAAAAGGAAAGCGCTGATAATAAGTAGATTGTGCAATATCATCCCATTCTGCCATCCAATGCGAATCACTAAGGTTCGTTTTTCACACTTAATATCGGTTGCATAATCAGGCAATTCAAAAGCAATCAACATCCCTAAATGCAAAAACACCAATGGGAAAGTCGTCATGGCAATCAATCGATGGAGGGAACCTGCTTGAAGGATAAAAGCAAACAAAGGTACAAGAAAAGCTACAATGACAGAAACAATTAACTCGCCATAACCTGAAGCCTCTAATCGAAGCGGTGGCGCAGAATAGAAAAATGAACCAATAAAAGCGAGAAAAAGAATAAAATAGGTTTCAAATGGCGGTTGGATTCTTGTAGCCAGGATAACAGTTAAAGATGCTAAAAAAGCTAATGTGGTAAGCGCGGCTATTAAGGCAATCAGTGGGTCTAATTTCCCTTCACCCAGAGCATTACTTCCTCCAGTGAGGTAGGTCCTATTATTGTTCTCGCGATCAGCCCAAGCATTATAGTATTCATTAAGATACGTTGTGCTTAATTGTAAGAGAGTCACCCAAGTCTGCCCGAGAACATAAGCTTCCCAATTGATTCTTACGCCTAAATAATGGGCAATCCCCACCCCCAAGGCGTATAAGATAGCAACGCCAAAAAGAAATAGCGGTCGAGATAATTTAATAAATAATTTGATACTCTTCACTGGCGCGTTGACCCTTTTTTTAAATCCTAATTATCTCTCAACTCTCATTTATTCTAACGGGAAACCAGACTCTCTCCAGGCATCGATACCACCTTGTAGTGGCATCACCATTTTAAAACCATTATCTAATAATAAGCGTGCCAACCTTGCGTGAGTTTCTTCAGCCTCACAGGCACAATAAGTGATCAATAAATAATTACGATCCAGTTCATTGATCTGATCAAATAACTGATCTTCTGGAATTGAAATCGCACCGGGAATATGCTCTTGAGAGTAGTAAGGTTCTCCACGCGTATCAATAAAAATCGCTTTCTTTTGATCATATAATTCTTTAGCATTCTCTACACTGATACGACGAATCTCTGGATGCGATTGATAGATCGTATCTGATTGTGCTTTTGATACCGGAATTGAATACTGATATTTAGAAGATGTCAAAATTAGAAGCAATGAACTACTTATTAAGAGTAATCCAATCATAACCATTAAGATGGGTAAGATATTTTTTCGATTAAAACCCATAACAAAAAACTCTCCAAGAGGATGATAAAACACCAATAATTATTGAATTCAATTGCTAAATTGATGATACCATATCCATGATGAAGCTCTGTTAATAGAGTGGTTAATAATTTCTCAAGTCACAGCGATAAAACAGAGCTATTCGAGAGTACAATGCTATGGGTACAATTCAAAATTTTCCTATCATTAACCTCGGAAGAAATTGGAGATGAAAAACCATAAGTTAGCTGGACGTTCAGCTAAACGTCTCATAAAGTAAGGGTACCATTCAACGCCATAGGGTACATAAATACGAAGAGAATAACCATCATTAACGAGTTGAGTTTGTAAATCTCTACGAATACCATATAACATCTGAAATTCAACATTATCCCTGGAAACGCCGGCTCTTTTAATTGCATCCTTTGCGTATTCGATTCGCTGCATATCATGTGTCGCAATAGCCACATAAGGCGGATAAAAGTCTCGATTATCAATTTGTTTATCTATAATTTTCTTACTTTCAGCTAACATGACATCGACTAATTTATCATAGTTCCCATCGACGTCCGTTTTCTTTGGAAAAGCGACATCAGGGGGCTCTCTATAGGCTCCTTTGCACATACGTACTCGCCCTCCATCTTCCATAGCAGAGATGATATCTTGCTCACTTCGGTAAAGATAGGATTGGATCACTATGCCTACATTTGTATAACCTAGATCTAATAACTTATGAAATATTTCTAATGTTTTAGGGAGACGATCTGAGTCTTCCATATCAATTCTGACAAAATTATCTTGCTGCTTTGCTGTATTAACGATTTGAAGGATATGCTCAAAACATAGGTCTGGATCTAAAGTAAGACCTATTTGTGTTAATTTGACAGATACATTTGCCTTAATTCCAGTTTGATTAATCCTACTAAAGATTTCAACGATATCTGAAGCAGCCTTTTTCGCTAATTCAATTGATTCAGTGTTTTCACCCAAATGATCAACAGTCGCTCGAACTCCATTGCTATTCAATAGTTGGATCGCCTTGATGGCATCTTCTAAATCGTCACCAGCCACAAATCGAGATGCTGTTTTCCATGCAAATTTTGATTTACTGACCAATGATCTTGCCCAATCTGCTTGAGATAAATATATTAGTGTTCTACGCAACATCAATTTCTCCTCATAATTCATAAATTTGTAATAATAGTGTATAATCAAATTATAACTCATTTTTGCCTGTCAAATCAAAAGATAATATTACAGAAACCGATTGTTAGCTCAATTGAAAATGTTACTAAAGGACCTCAAATTCATGGCTTCTGTTTCTCTCATCGTTAGCCTCGGTAACATTTTCTTTGGATCTAACGATGATACTTCAGTAACATTTTACATAAACTAACGCGATTTTGTAACATTTTACGTGAACTAACGCGGTCTACTTGACATATTCGATTAAAGAATGATATGATAATTACCGTATATATTAACATTTTCAGGTGTTGTATAGGCAAAAACCGAAAAACGGACATAACCGTAGTTTGAAAACTCAGCAGGTGGTTGCGGTAATATACGTTTATGGCATGGTCTTGACCTTAGGTTTACGATAACAGATTTTGGAGAGGAATAAAACGTGCAGAAACCCTTGATACCACCGAACGACTGGATCAAGATCAAGACAAATAAAACCCACAAAGGAAAAGCAACTTTGAGAATTATATTTGAGGGTTTGCCATTCCTTCTGGGGGGCTTAATGCTAGAAAGGAGGCGCTATCAAAAAAACGACAATGGTTTATTAAGTAAAGCACTAAATTGTGATTCATATGAATATGTTTATATATGCACGGCTAATGGTGCTATTCCAGTAAACTGGGAGAACGATTTTGATATGATCTTTCTCCAAAGTGGTAAAGGTGCGAGTCCGCGAGCCGGAGTACATTATTTCACGTATGACCAAATAATGAACATATTTTCCCCGATCGAAAACATTATCAACAATTGTTTTTCAGATAGGGTCTTGATCACGATGGAATCAGACTCTGATTACTCATGTGTACCGGAAGAAACAGAAAGCAACCACTATGTGGGAATGAATGGGCAATTTTTATACCCTCAGAACCCTCTGCGTAACGGGTTCATCATCCAATGAAAGATCAAACAATGCAAAATTTTGCAGAAGACTTTTACAATTCTTATTTGACGAAATGGAGTAAAAAATGAAGAAGACAATAATCTGGCTCTTAACCATCGCAATTTCATTATCATTTGTACTTGCCAGCTGCGCTCAAAAACCAGCAGAGGCTGAGACTATTAAGATAGGCCTTCAAGCTCCTCTGACAGGTGACTATGCAGCTGAGGGACAATGGGCACAACAATGTGTTGAAGTTGCCAAAGAACTAATCAATGCTAAAGGTGGTGTATTAGGCAAAAATATTGAAATCGTGGTAGCAGATGACGCTTCTAACCCCAAAGACAGTGCGCTCGCCGCTCAAAAACTGGTTTCACAGGGTCTAAAAGAAGTAATTGGATCGTATGGTTCATCTATAACCGCCCCTGCGGCTGACCTTTACGACGCGAACAAGGTCGTATCTGTTGGCTATGGCTGCACCGCTGTAAGCCTAACAATGGATAAAGAACGTCCGTATTTCTTCCGCACAGCTGGTCGTGACGATACCCAATCCGAATTCTTTGCCAAATTCGCAGTTGACGTTCTCAACGCTAAACGAATTGCCATCATGCATGACAACCAAGACTACGGCAAAGGTGTGGCTGACGATGCAATGAAATTCCTCCAACCATATATTGACGCAAATCAAACTGAGGTAATCTATTTTGATGCCATCACTCCAGGTGAAAGCGATTATTCAGCAGTTGTAAGTCAGATCAAAGAACTCAACCCTGATGTTTGGTTCTTTACAGCTTACTATCCTGAAGCAGCTCTTCTGCTGAAACAAGCTCGGGAAGCGGGAGTAACAAGCACATTTGTAGGCAATAACGCCGTTCCTAACCCTGAGTTTGAGAAAATTGCAGGAGTTGATGTTATTAAAGGGACAATCCATCTGAATGAGCCAATGCCTCAATTCTTATCTTTTGGCGAGTCAAAGGAGTTCCTGGATGCCTATAAAGCAAAATATAATGAAATGCCTGGCTCGATTTGGGCTGTTTACGCAGGTGATGCTCTCAATGCCTTAGCTGCAGCTATTAATAAAGCTGGTAGCACAGACCCCGATAAGGTAGCAAGTGCCTTGCGCACTATGACCGACGCCAACGGAATAACCGGTCCATTATTGTTCACGGAGCGTGGTGACAGAAAAGATATTCCGTACTATGCCTATATTTACAATGATGAAGGCGTACTGGAGCTCTACTGGCCAAAGTAAGAATAATTCGCCTATCAAACTTCGGTAAAGTATTGGAGGCACCCTCTCTTTCATCAATAATCGAAGGGATGAGAGGAGGGTGCTCTCTATAATAGAAAGAACTTTTTGATGACAGAACACAAAAATTCCCAATAGAAGTCCTTTAATTGGTCAAATAAAATTGTGTTTCATTATCAAATAAAAAAGAGGTGATATCACATGCAAATGCTCCTTGAACAGTTATTAAATGGACTAACAATTGGTTCTTTCTACGCTCTTGTAGCCATGGGATATACCATGGTTTATGGAGTGATGAAATTAATCAATTTCGCACATGGCGATCTTTTTGCCCTCGGTAGTTATCTGGGATATACTATTCTTGTTATTGGGGCTGGTTGGATTACCCATACATTTGGTATTTGGGGTGGCATACTAGTCGCGATAATTGGGTCTATGCTGGGTATCGGTATTGCTGGATTGATTGTGGAACGGATCGCCTACCGCCCCGTTTACAAAGCTGGCCGCCTTCCAATGGTCGTTTCCGCCTTAGGTGCATCAATTTTTATTTCAAATGGAATCATGGCTGTATGGGGTCCTAGGTTCCAGGCTTACCCCCAAACCAGTATACCAACGGGTTCAATAGTGTTATTTGGAGATATCCGAATAACAATCCTGAAATTAGTTACGATTCTTGTCTCATTAGGCCTTATGGCTGCCATATATTGGATAATTGAAAAGACTTTATTCGGCGCTGCTGTACGAGCCACTGCATTAGACAAAGATACTGCCACATTAATGGGAGTTGATTTTAATAAGATTATTTTGTTTGCATTTTTCGTAGGACCAGCGTTAGGCGCCTTAGCTGGTGTTTTCGTGGGATTGAATTATACACGCATCATATTCAATCTAGGATGGAACTATGGTTTAAAAGCCTTCACCGCTAGCATCCTGGGGGGAATTGGCAACATTCCTGGCGCTATGATTGGAGGATTGTTGTTGGGTTTAATGGAATCTTTATTCGAGGGTTATGTCTCAGGTGCATGGAAAAGTGTCTTTGTTTTTCTTATCTTGATTATTATTCTAATCGTTAGACCAACCGGACTAATCGGAGAGAAAGTTGCAGAGAAAGTATAAATCATGAGCGAGATAACTCAAAAAATAACTCAACGAATCTTTAGATCTCAGAGCAATGGTGAAGCTCCTTCAAAAAGAAGTAAACTTCAATTTTTATTACTAGGTGTATTAATCTTCTTCCTGATTTTATTCCCCTTTCTTCCCTTTGCTAATAACTATTGGATTGATGTAGGATTTTTTGTTGGAATTTACTTTCTCCTTGGATTAAGCCTTAACATAGTCCTTGGAGAAGTTGGCTTATTCGACCTTGGTCATGCTGCCTTCTACGCCATTGGAGCTTATACAACAGGAATTCTTTACAGCGAATTAGGCATTCCCATAATAATACTACTGCCAATAAGTGCACTTCTTGCAGGAGGTTTTGCATATCTGGTAACAGCACCAATTATCCATCTAAGAGGGGACTATTTGTGTATTGTCACCATTGGTATTGGGGAAATAGTGCGCATTACCGCTCTCAATAATCCATTCGATTTAACAAAAGGGGCAAATGGCATAACAGGAATCGGCTCTCCCGACTTCGGGATTTTTTCTATTCGAACCTCCACCGCTTTTTATTTCTATATCTGGATTTTCTTAGGCTTAGTAGTAATTGGCTTGATAAATCTACAGAAATCCAGGGTAGGTCGGGCTTGGAATTACATCCGTGAAGACGAAATTGCCGCTGAAGCAAATGGGATTGATGTACGACACTTTAAACTTGTGGCATTTGTTCTCGGTGCAGCGCTTGCGGGAATAGCGGGGAACATCTATGCTTCGAAAATGATGATCATTTCCCCTCAAAATTTCACATTTATGGAATCGTGTTTGCTCTTTGTAATAGTCTTACTAGGTGGTCTAGGTTCCATCCCTGGAATTCTATTGGGAACAGCAATCGTTGTAGTCTTTCCAGAAATCTTTAGACAGTTTGCATCCTATAGACTGTTGTTCTTTGGCGCTATTTTGATGGTAATGATGATATTCCGACCCGCTGGAATCCTACCAAGAAAGAGGGAAGCAGCCGGTGTTCGAGGTTTAGGTATCGCAAAATTACCTCCTGATGATGACAAATTTTTGGACGAGGTCACAAAACATACTGAAGAAATTTTAAAACCCGTGCAACCTGCCAAAAAATTTCCTTTACAAGCGGAGACAAACACAGGGATAAAAAATGGAACTGTGCTTGAGACAAAACAGGTAACCATGCAATTCGGCGGTTTGACGGCTGTGTCCAAGTTCGATATATCAATTAAAAAAGGACAGATTTCTTCTTTAATTGGTCCAAATGGTGCAGGAAAAACCACTCTGTTTAACGTAATCACAGGAATTTACCAACCCAATTTAGGTAATATTATCTTTATGGGTAAGGATATAACCGGTAAAAAACCGCATGATATCATTTCGGAAGGTATTGCCCGAACATTTCAAAATATCCGTCTTTTCCCTTCCCTTACATGTATTGAAAACGTAATGTCAGGTCCACATTGTCACGCACGTAGTGGTGTTTTTACTTCGACTTTGCGCAACCCTGCCCAGCAGAAAGAAGAACTTCATATCCTTCAAGTTTCTTCATATCGATTAAACCAAGTGGGCCTTTGGGAATATAGAAATGAGCTTGCGAAAAACTTGGCATATGGAAAACAGAGATTATTAGAGATAGCACGCGCCCTAGCTACCAGTCCAAATCTCCTCATCCTAGACGAACCATCATCCGGCTTAAACGATAAAGAAACCGAGGAACTAATGGAACTCCTAACAAAACTCATAGATGAAGGACTAACCCTTCTTCTTATTGAGCATGATATGAATGTCGTGATGGGAATTTCCGATTGGGTAACTGTCATGGATATGGGAGCTAAGATCGCCGAGGGTAAACCTAAAGATATCTATAATAACCCAAAGGTAATCGAAGCCTACCTCGGAAAGGAGGATTAAAATAGCTACTCTACTTTCAATAGAAAAACTCACCGTAGCATACGGTGCTGTCGAAGCCCTCAAGAATGTTTCCTTGGAGATCAAAGAGGGAAATGTTGTTGCCGTTTTGGGGGCAAACGGAGCTGGTAAAACAACCTTACTTAAGGCTATTTCCAGACTACTACCCCTTAAAAGTGGAACAATAAAACTAAAAGGAGAGAACTTAATTACATTCCCTGCTTACAAATTAGCTGGGATAGGTATTGCCCATATTCCAGAAGGACGAAAGGTTTTCTCTACACTTACTGTTGAAGAAAATATTAACCTCGGCTCTTGGGGTGTTCGAACCACTCTCCCCACAAAAGAATTGCAAAAAGCCAAGGATTGGGTTTATCAACTCTTCCCTATCTTGAAAGATAGAAGAAAACAATTAGCTGGAACCCTTTCTGGAGGAGAGCAGCAAATGCTCGCATTTGGGAGAGGATTAGTAGCAAAACCGAAAATATTACTAATGGATGAACCCTCTTTAGGTCTTGCACCAATTTTAGTGCAAGAGATATTCCGCGTGATCAAACAAATTCACGAAGAAGAAAAAGTTTCCATTTTACTTGTAGAACAAAATGCTCGCAAGGCATTAAACATTGCTGATTATGGTTATATACTCGAGACAGGCAAGATTGTCCTTCATGACTCAGCTTCTCAACTGAAAGAAAATGAACATGTGAGGGGTGCCTATCTCGGAGGCAAGATGCTAATGGATCAAAAACTGTGAGGAGGTTTTTTTGAAATGGCAAATTGAGAGAGTTTCCCACACTCTAAATATAAAATTTTTAGCTACGAATGGGCTCTCTCAGAAGATGTGAATCGAAATAACCTAGGTCGCTTTTGATTTTATAATAGCTTGTAGAATCTAACCATCCCATTACTAAGATATCCAACCAATGTGCAAGTCGTCTTCAATGACTTGCACATTGGTGACTTAAAAAGATAACCCTTTCTTCTTCCGTCGAAATTCATGGCTTCTGTTTCTCTCATCCTTAGCCTCGGTAACATTTTCTTTTGATCTAACGATGATGCTTCAGTAACATTTTACATGGACTAACGCGACTTTGTTGGCATATTTCTTGCAACATATTATAATTACCTTGACTATTAAGGATTCGATATGTTATTTCAGACTCAAAAAACAGCTCTCAAACCACTGACTACTGCTCATCTGGCACAAACCATGACTTTATTGGAATATTCCAATGATGAATTACGCCAAGAAATTGAATCAGCTCTCGCGAATAACCCTGCATTAGAGCTATCTGACGAAAAGCGTTGCCCAACCTGTAATAGACGCCTCATTGGTAATCAACGTTGTCCTGTTTGTAGCTCTCCTAATCATGTACACGATGAAGAACCAATCATCTTCATATCTCCTCGAACTGATTTTACTCCAAAAGGAAAAGAAATTTATCAGGATGAAATCGATCCAGAAGAATGGACTGCTTCTATTGAAGATCTAGCAACCTTTGTTCTTCGCCAAATTGCCCCCGAATTAGCCCCAGAAGATCGAAAAATAGCTGCTCATTTACTAAGCGCCTTGGATGAAGATGGCTTACTAACCATAACCCTCGTAGAGGTAGCAAAGTATCATCATGTACCATTATCACGCGTAAAACAAGTCCAAGAGTTAATTCAACGAGCAGACCCGATTGGTGTAGGTTCTCTATCTCCAAGTGAAGCCTTATTGATACAAGTAAAAATCTTAGAAGAAAATTCTCATTATGTACCCCCAAAAACTGCAGATGCCATCATGGAAGGTATGGATTTGCTCTGTAAACGAGGATTTACTGAGCTAGGTAAAAAAATCAATAAATCCACAAAAGAAGTGAGCAGGATTGTTGATTTTATCGGAAAAAATTTAAATCCTTATCCAGCACGCGCCTATTGGGGTGATTCATATGGGAATCAAGAACCTAACCAATATTACGAAGAATCAGATATCATTATCAGTCTTCTTGATGATTCACCCGATACGCCTCTAGTCGTAGAAATCGTGGCGCCATATGCAGGCGCATTGCGGGTCAATCCACTTTTCCAAAAAGCGATCTCAGATGCCCCTGGTGAAAAATCAGAACAATGGGAATCTGACTTCTATCAAGCCACGTTATTAGTGAAATGTATTCAGCAAAGAAACAACACCATGGTACGCTTGATGAACCATTTGGTTACCATTCAGAGAAAATATATTCTTGGAGGAAATGCTTATCTTGTCCCAATCACACGCTCACAGATCGCTAAAGACCTAAACCTGCATGAATCCACTATATCACGTGCCGTTGCAGGAAAAGCTGTCCAACTACCGAATAAGAGAATAATTCCCTTATCTAATTGGTTTGATCGGAGTTTACAAATTCGAACAGAAATAATACAATTGGTTTCCGAGGAAAAAGAACCTCTCAATGATACTCAACTAACAGAGATATTGATCGAAAAAGGTTATCAAGTAGCCCGCAGAACCGTCGCTAAATATCGAGACTTAGAAGGAATTCCACCTTCTAGACTCAGGAATTCCAGACAAATTGTTAGTGCATAATCTGACTAACAATTGAAATAGAAAAAAAGTGAATACTATACTCCAAGAACAATTCACCACCTTCAACGCTTTTATTGAATTGCTTCCCTTTCCCGCGTTTTTTGTTGATGCAAATTACCAGAATATTCATCTTGCTAATTCAAAATTTTCGGAGTTAGTTCTATTCACTAGAGCTGAATTAAAAGGTTTACCAACAAAACGATTCATTACAGATTGGGAAAACTCAATCACTCAATCAAAACCAATCCTGAATTCAAATGGACTACCTGGTAGCTTTAGAGAAAACCAAAGACAACAAATCCTTACGCAATTAGTAAACCGTAATGAGAATAGCATTACGGTAAAATTATTCATTGGACCTTTCTCATCGCCATTCGAAGGAGCCCTTGTTGTACTACTTGACTCAAAGACCACTAAACAAACTCTTGAGACATCCAACCAATTTAATTCACTTTGGCAAGCCACAAAACTTCTTACAGAAGCTTATTCCGAAGACATTTATAACAATGCGGTAGAAAAATGTCTTCAAGCTGGAAGGATAATGTTGGAAGCAAATTTCATAGCGATCTACAGGGCACAAAGCAAAGTACCCGAGCTGATTCTTCAAGCAAGCCTAGAGCCTTCTGTATTTTTCCCAAAAACGCTTTCTATCCAAGATTTCATTCAACTCAAGAAACCTATCAAGTGGGTTTCAGGAAAAGGAAAACGACCAACAGGGCTTTTATACCGATCCGCTCATCAAGAACAACTCACCTATATCAATTCTGTTCCTTTAGGGCGCCCTGACGCAATGATCGGATTACTTGTGGTCGGTGACCTCCAGAAACCTCCCCAAGAAGATCAATTCGAATCAACAAAATTTCTTGGGGAAATTATTACGATACTAACCCAGAAACATATTCGGATGATGAAGAACAAAAAGGACCTAGAAATTCAAGATCAGCAATTAAGAATTAGTGATTTACTTGAAGAACAATCTAAGGAAGGTATTATATTATTAGATTCATCCTTGTCAATCATTCGTTTGAACCCTACAGCTGAACTTATGTTAGGTTATGCCAAGAGCGAGGTTTACGGACAACCAATCGACAAAGTTCTTATCGGAACAGAATCGTTGATGCCTGCCTTTATTACGGCTCAAGAAGGAAATCCAACCTACAATCTCGGAAATATCCATCTTTATCGCAGAGATGGAGATGCATTTCTATCGCTGGTACGCATTCATCCGGTTATTAAAGCAGGAATTGTTGAAAATATAATCGTCTTTCTACAAGATCTAAGTCGGCAAGAACAGATCCAGCTACAAGCACAACAGCTTGAACAACGCGCTCTTTTAGGTGAAGTAACCGCAATCTTTGCACATGAGATTCGCAATCCGATCAACAATATCAGCACTGGTCTCCAATTATTGGAAATGAACACCAAAAAGGAAGATCCCAATCGGGATTCGATTTCCCGTATGATTACAGATTGCGACCGGTTGGCAGAATTGGTCAAATCAGTATTGGCATATTCTAGACCAACAGATTATGATATGCAAGAACTCGACTTGGGTATATTGATACATCGCCTTCTTGAGCGCCTACATCCAAGAATTACAAAACTTAATGTGACCACCGAGTTGGATGTTGAGCCGAATTGTCCTCCAATTCTCGGAAATACCCGCGCTTTGGAACAAGTTTTTAATAACTTAATCACAAATTCACTTCAAGCCATGGACAAAGATGGCGGTAATCTTATGATTAGGATAATGACTACCGCAGACTCGGAAGATGATAATTATATTATTGCCCGAATCGCGGATACCGGACCGGGAATACCTACACAGGTACAAAAACATATCTTTCAACCCTTTTTTACAACCAAGGAGCATGGAACCGGACTTGGTCTAGCTATTTCAAAAAGAATAATTTCTGCTCATAAAGGAACGATCGATTTAGAGAGTTTTCC
>Ga0172371_10007198_pt1 | contig 15932 bp, 13 predicted proteins | sample Lak12m_FD_114543 | JGI IMG/M metagenome (GOLD analysis project Ga0172371, IMG submission 114543) | Freshwater microbial communities from Kabuno Bay, South-Kivu, Congo - kab_022012_12m | ecosystem: Environmental > Aquatic > Freshwater > Lake | place: Democratic Republic of the Congo: South-Kivu...
AGGAGATTTTAGAATCCGCGAACTGATCGAATTCCTGAAACTCATGGAAGAGGGATTTCAGTGCCCGGTCATTTACGACAAGAACAGCAAACCTGTGAACGTAGAAGAGGCAGTTCTGCAGCGCCTTTTCGAAAAGAAAATAGATAAGCTCTTCCCTGGCATTGGAGTCAATGTAGATTTCTTCAGCATTCCTCCGCGCAACAGAGATGACAGAACCGTCCGGTTCGAAATCCACACCGGCACGCACACGGATGAAATTTTCGTTGACTCTTACGATATTTCAATTGGTGCAGCGAATAAGGTTCCTGATCTGAGCTACTTCGCGACATCAATAGAGATCCTAAAACCATTTGAGGCATATCTATCCGAATTTAAGAATGAAAGCAGTCTCAACTGGTACGAGCGCCAGCAGGCTATCCCCAAGTTCGACAAGCCCGCCATGATCAGGGGCTTCCATTATTTGGACGAGGGCATGGCGCGTTCCATCGGCGGGATTGACTACTGCCTCAAGGCGCCGGCGTGGAAGGTGAAGAGATTTTGTGAAGGGGTTCTGATTCAACTGGTCAGAGGACTATTTGACTCTAACAACCCGGAGCATGTCAGGGTCCAGGCAGACGCGATGACATATTTCAGGTTGTGGTGAGACATATTCCTGATCACGATCCCTGCTCTTCAAGGCACAGAGGTATGAAGTTTCTTCTTTGATCTCAAATGGATCGGTCTGTTACGAGAACAATTCCGAAAAGTTTTTGCCCCGCGGGGCCCCTCAGTACAATATCAACCGGACGGGTCTGGCCAGCTCCACGTATGGGCCGTTGGGAGATTCGCCCCTGGGGCCGGTCCCGACGTACATCTTGAGGAGGTCGGCCAGGGTAGCCACTGATTTGTTCAGTAGCCGGACGCATCCGTGGGATTGGGCTGAGCCCACGCTCCAGGGAGAGTCAGTTCCGTGGATGCGGTACATGCCCGCGTCCACCATCTTGACCGGAGGTGCCACCAGATCCAGTTCCCGGACTGTTTCGTCGCTCTTGGAGGCCGTGGGGACCTGTGCCTTGGTGAAGAAGGGCATCATGTGGCCGCCGTATACGGACCGACTGGGATTCTGTCCCCAAGCCCACCACCGATCCTGGGGCGGTATCCACAGAGGTTTGTCGTCGAAGATGCGCATGATATAGAAAGACCCCTTGGGCGTGGGGAACTCGGCGGAACCCAGGCCGGCCCTGCAATCGAAGAGAAGCGTCTTGGTAGCATCGTCCTTGATCGCAAATAGCCTGACCTGGTAGTTGGCGCGATCCACAAGGATCTCAAACCTTGAGTAAAGGGTCTTCGGGTCTGCCACGAGGCATCCGGTGGACTCGAATCCTGTTCCAACATCCAGTAGTGCCGCGGCCTGCCTTCCGGCAGCGTACGTGGCCTGCCCCAGGGAGGCTAATCGTACGAACGTCTCCTGAAGCTGCCTGAGCGATCGGCTGCCCGGATAGAGCCCCTGCGGGCCAAATGCGGATTCCCTGGTATCGTCTTTTTCGTACGGGCTCAAAAGAGAGCTGCCGAAAGGCAGTCTCCGGCTGCGGGTCTCTCCGGGTTGATTCCGGTGCGCCGGAACAGGCCAGGTTCCCAACAGGAGCCTTTCGATTTCTTCGCCCCCCTTGAGTTCAACCTCCCGGTAACTCTCCGGCCGCGCCATGCTCAACAATGGCTCTTTGGATAAGACCTCTCTCCCGTAGACTTCCTGAGATCCATTCCACGGTGAGATCCAGATCACGGCGACAATTACCCACCACAGCGCCCAGTGTAAGGCCAAAGACATTATCCAACCTCGGTAAAAGCATCAGACGATCATGTCCAGAACCCTGACGAATCCTGGACATCTATGTAAAGAGAATAACAGAAGTTTTTTTTGAGTCAAGGCAAAAGGGGTGGAGAAGGATGGTCCGTGCTCTGCCGGCGCGGAATCTCAGGTATTGGAGCCCTAGTACTCGTGGGCATACATACAGTGCCGAATGCGAAGCGGCCGTCCCCAGTCCGTCAGTAGGACCGGCATCTTGCCGGTCATTCGCCGACGGTACCGGCAAGATGCCGGTCCTACTAAACCTAGGCCAGAAAAATACGTCACCGCATTTGTGAACAGGTCTACTGAGTCTCACCGGACGCGGAAAAGAGGATACGGATTGTTGCCGTAGGAGACCCCATTGCACGGCACCTTCATCGAGGGGCAGGCAGTGTCGAAGACCATGGGGACGGCCTGAGGCTGTAGCCCTGGCTCCCTGCACGGGACTGCACACGAATTCATGAGGGGCGGAAAATGGCACTGAGGCTCGTAGAAGCGATTGAGGCACTCTGAATCGCGATTCAACCCGAAAGAGCAAAGCGCTGAACAGGTCCCAGGGCACAGGACAGCTGCAGAGATCATGGCGAGACAAACCAGCGACATAGCAATCCGTTTCATTTTAGGCTCCGGAAGCAGCGACATAATCCAAGAGATTTTTCATTCGTATAATAGCATACAAAGATCGATAATGTCAACTAAGGCATTAGGTTGGGCGTAGACGTCGGGTTCTAAGAGGGGGGAACGTTCTCTGCGGGGCAGGCTTGATCGTGCAGCCGTGATGTGCACGCCCCCAGTAGAGAATGGCGCCAATGCGGTGACCTCAAAACAGGGTACGCGTCAGCGGGCTTGCCACAGGGTGGGTGCCACTGCCGGCTTGTCCAGCAGTGCCTCCGGAATACACTGCTAGCAAGCTAGCAGTGGCACCCGAATATGACACCTAACTTGAGCCACAAAATACTTAGCCATCCTACTCGTCCCAGTCGCCCCACTGGTAGCGGGCGCCGGTGTCCGGATCGGTCCAGCGGCCCTCCCCGCACCAGTAGGTGGCGCACACGACCGGGAAGAGGGGATATACCGGCAACGCGGATGACTCGTCGCCGACGGGCAAGAGCTCCGGTGGATTCCGGCGGCATGACCCGTTGACCTCGATCGGCCACGCGCTCTCGTAAGGAGTTGTCTGGCGAAAACTGATCAAAATGGGGGAACCGGATTCCCAGGGTTCATAGTAATCGCAGTTTTCACAGACCATATCCTCCGTGCGCATCGCTTCACTCCCCGTCTTTTCCTATGATTCGTCCGGCAGAGGAGGTGAATCCATCTACCGGAGGATGCCCAGGAAATTTCTATACATCCTTTCCGCGCATGTAGCCAGATCCTTGTTAAGCCCGCCGTACGCGGCGAGTATCTCATCAAGCTCGGCGGTTCCCTCGAACCATTGAGAAAGAATCTCCGGCGTCACCTCCACGTGAAACTGCAGCCCGAACGCGTTTCGGATCCGAAAAGCCTGATGCGGGCACGCGTCGGATGTGGCCAGCAGCGTTCCTCCCTCCGGGATGTGAAACATATCGCCGTGCCACTGCAACACGTCCAGCTCATCCGGCAGGCCTTGAAAGAGGATGTCTCCCCTGCCCTCTTCCGTCAGTGACACTTTACACCAGCCAACCTCTTTCTGAGGCGACTTTGTGACAAGCGCTCCCGAGGCCTTCGCGATCATCTGTGCGCCGAGGCAGATCCCCATGACAGGCATATTCGCGGACACGGCCTTGTGCAGGAATAGGGTCTCGTCTCGAAGGAAGGGATACTCGTCTTCCTCGTAAACGTTGATGGGGCCGCCCATGCTGATCACCGCGTCAAGCCCCGAAAGATCCTGCGGCAGGTCATCGCCGGCATACAGCCTTGCGAAAGCCGGCTGCATGCCCTGGGATTCCACGAAGGTCCCTAAGGTGCCCGGCCCTTCGGATTCCACATGCATTATTATCAACGCTTTCATGTCGGGTACTCCGAAAAAATAAACCGCCGCGGCGGAAATCGGCCCACGACGGTTGAATTGATCAAGGCAGGCGGAGAGGAGAGGAACAGGGGGGCGCCTCTCCTCGGGATACCGGAGGCCTAGATGTCAAAATACAGTGCGAACTCGTAAGGATGCGGTCTCATGCGGATGGGATTGAGCTCCGCGTCCGTCTTGTACTCGATCCACATTTCAATGGCATCCTGGGTGAAGACATCGCCCTTCAGCAGGAACTCCTGATCGGCTTCCAGCGCCTTCAAAGCCTCGGCAAGGCTTCCCGGGGTGGAGGGAACTCCCTTGAGCTCCTCGGGGGACAGGGCGTAAATGTCTTTGTCCAAGGGCTGGCCCGGGTCAATCTTGTTCTCGATGCCGTCAAGGCTGGCCATCAGTATTGCGCTGAAGGCCAGGTAACCGTTGCAGGACGGATCGGGAGTCCTGTACTCGATCCTCTTGCTCTTCGGCGACGGGCTGTACATGGGGATGCGGCAGCAAGCCGAGCGGTTACGAGAGGAGTACGCCAGGTTCACCGGCGCCTCGAAACCCGGGACCAACCTCTTGTATGAATTGGTGGTGGGGTTGCAGATTCCGCACAGTGCAGGAGCGTGCTTCAGAATGCCGCCGATGGCCCACAGGGCCTCCTGGGATAGGCCGGCATATTTGTCACCGGCAAAAATGGGTTCGCCGTTCTTCCAGAGGCTGATGTGGGTGTGCATTCCTGAGCCGTTGTCCTCGAAGAGCGGTTTGGGCATGAATGTCACTGTCTTGCAGTATTTTTTTGCGACGTTCTTCAGGATGTACTTGAACCACATGAGCTGGTCGCCCATCTTGGTGAGAGGCGAGTATTTCATGTCAATCTCGCCCTGGCCTGCAGTGGCCACTTCGTGATGCTGGCATTCCACCGTGATCCCAAGAGCCTCCATTGTCAGCACGACTTCCGAGCGGAGATCCTGCTGGGAATCGCTGGGAGATACCGGAAAGTAGCCTTCCTTGTGGCGGGGCTTGTAACCGAGGTTGGGATCTTCTTCTCTACCCGTGTTCCACCAGCCTTCGACGGAGTCCACCTGATGGAATCCGTGATTGGACCCGTAGCTGTAACGGACGTCGTCAAAGATGAAGAACTCGGCCTCGGGCCCAAAGTAGGACAGGTCCGCTATTTTGGTGTACTTCAGGTAAGCCTCGGCCTTATGTGCTATGTTGCGGGGATCCCTGGAGTAGCGCTCCTTTGTCACGGGGTCAACTATGTTGCAGATCAGCGACAGGGTCGGATGGGCCATGAAAGGATCCATCACCGCGGTGTCCGGATCCGGTATCACCAGCATGTCCGACGCATGAATGGGCTGCCAGCCTCGAATTGACGAACCGTCAAATCCGAAACCGTCTTCGAAGGAATCCTCCTCCAGTTCGTGCATGGGCACGCTGAAATGCTGCCACATGCCGGGAAAATCCATGAACTTGAGGTCCACCATAACGGCCCCATTCTGTTTTGCAAACTCCAATACCTGTTTCGGATCCATGCATTACTCCTTTTGGTGTTGAGATTTGTACGGTACTCTCTGCACTTGGCGCTATGTTCCAGCGTGCCGGTACACTTAGAGAAAACTCGTACTTCCGTTTTCGGGCGGATGACATCCGACCCGAGTTATCTATCTGTTACAGTGCATCCCTGTCCCGTTCACCGGTCCGGATGCGGACCGCGGTCTCCACTGAGGTGACGAATATCTTCCCGTCGCCGATACTGCCTGTTCTAGCCGCTGCTATTACTTTTTCGATAACCTGGTCCACCAGTTCCTTTGCCACCACCATTTCTATTTTGATCTTCGGCAGGAAATCCACCAGGTATTCAGCTCCCCGATAGATCTCTTTGTGGCCTTTCTGGCGGCCGAAGCCCTTGACCTCCGTTACGGTCATTCCCTGTATTCCGACGGAGGAGAGTGCCTCCTTCACGTCATCCAGTTTGAAGGGTTTGATGATCACTTCTAGTTTCTTCATTAGCGACCTCTTTTCGTCTGTCTTGGGTTACTCTGAGGACGGTTGCGCCTCTTGCCTCAACTCGCGGCTCCAATGGCGCGGGCAGGTCACTCAAGGTACTTACAACGTATAACCGACCTCGCCGTGGGCCGCAGTGTCCACCCCGGCGTCCTCTTCCTCTTCGGTGACCCTGAGCCCCATGATGGCCTTCACCACGTATAGTAGCACCACCGTGGCCACCGCGCAGTAAACTATTATGGATGTCACGCCCAGGAGCTGAATGCCGAACAGCGAGGCATTGCCCGCAAAAAGGCCGTCGTTGCCATCGGGGTTGATGGCCTTAAGGGCAAACAGTCCCGTCGCCAGAGTTCCCCAAACACCTCCTACCCCATGTATACCCACGACGTCCAGGGAATCGTCGTAACCGAGCCTTTCCTTGGAGAGCACGGCCATGTAACAGATCACACCGGCCACTCCGCCTATTATCAGCGCAGCCGATGTGCTCACGTACCCGCAGGCCGGCGTTATGGAACCCAGCCCGGCAACCGCACCGGAAGCAAACCCAAGAGTAGTGGGCTTTTCCTTGAGGATCCACTCGGCCAGGGTCCAGGTCAGCGCTCCGGTGGCCGCGGCCACGTGCGTGACCAGAAACGCGTTACATGCCACCCCATCGGCGGCCAAACGGCTCCCGGCATTGAAGCCGAACCACCCGAACCAAAGAAGGCCGATTCCAAGGAGCGTCAGAGTCAGGTTGTGCGGAATGAAAGCCCTTGTCCCGTATCCTTTCCTCTTGCCTACGACAACAGCGGCTACCAGAGACGCGACGCCGCAATTGAGGTGAACCACAAGACCTCCGGCGAAGTCCAGAATCCCCAATTTGTTCAGCCAGCCTCCACCCCAGACCCAGTGGCAAATCGGCGCATATACTATTGTGATCCACAGGATCATGAAGACCGCGAAAGCGCTGAACTTCATCCTCTCAGCAAAAGCCCCGGAAATCAGCGCCGGTGTGATGATGACGAACATCCCCTGAAAGGTCAGGAAGATCGAGTGAGGAATCGTCAGCCCCTCTTTTACGTCAGCACCGACCCCTGAGGCCATAAAATGATTCAAACCGCCTACGAATCCCCCCAGATCCGTCCCGAAAGAAAGACTGTACCCGCAAACAATCCAGATGACCGTGGCCAGCCCCATGAGAAAAAAGCTGTGCATCATGGTCGAAAGGACATTCTTGGCACGGGTCAGACCGCCGTAAAAGATGGCCAGGCCTGGGGTCATCACCAGGACCAGAGCCGAGCAAACCATTACGAAAGCTGTGTCAGCCCCATTCATATTTCCACTCCTCAAACGAATCTGAACGACCGAGAGAGGCATGGGGCTTCCGGGGTATCCCAAGCCTGCTACCGGCCCGCTGGATAGAGTCACTACCGGACTAAGTGACCTTACAATTTTGGCAGGTCGAGCAAGCGTTGTGCCAAAATTGTCCGCAGCAGAGGCCGGCGGGATACCGCCTCAAGATTACTAGAATATTTCGTGCATAAGAATTGCGGGGGTAACCCTCAATCCATGAAAAACCCTACCTTGCCGTATGATCGGCTGAAAACTAGTTACTAAATTGTAGCAAGCTCGCGCTCCCCGATAACCACTTCATCATCTGCCGTGTCACAACGCCCTTCGCGACGGCGCAGGTTGGGGCGTGCCCGGAGAAAGAGCACGCCCCGTTTTGCCGCAGACTGCGTGAATCGAGGACTCTCTCGTTCCGGACTATATCGCGTCCGCGCCCTTCTCTCCTGTTCTTATTCGGACCACCGTCTCAACGGGCGCCACGAATATCTTGCCGTCGCCAATGGTGCCGGTCCTGGCGGCCGAAACCACCTTCTCGATCACCTGTTCCACTATATCGGCCGTGACAACCATCTCTATCTTGATTTTCGGCAGGAAATCCACCAGATACTCAGCGCCCCGATAGATCTCCTTGTGCCCTTTCTGGCGGCCGAAACCTTTCACTTCCGTTACTGTCATTCCCTGGATTCCCACGGAACTGAGCGCCTCTTTTACCTCGTCCAGCTTGAAAGGCTTGATGATAACTTCAATTTTCTTCATTATTAGTCCCCTTTTTCAACTGACCGGCGATTCTTCACGGACCGCAACTCCCTGGAGCCGGCAACGGTCCGAGAAAACCTCGAAAGGTCTGCCGGAAAATTGCTCACAGGTTGTAACCGGTCTCGCCGTGGACCGAGGTGTCAACACCGGCCACTTCGTCTTCCTCGCCGACCCTGAGCCCCATTATGGCCTTCACAACGTAAAGGATGACGAGGCTGATTACGAACGAGTAGACTATGGTGACTGCTACCGCTAAGGCCTGAGTTCCCAACTGTGCGGCGTTTCCGAAGAACAAGCCGTCGCTGCCGGCCTCGTTGATGGCCTTGGAAGCGAACAGACCTGTGGCAAGGGCGCCCCAGATGCCTCCAACAGCGTGGACACCGACGACGTCCAGAGAGTCGTCATATCCCAGAGGCCCTTTTGCCAGCACAGCAAGGTAACAGACCACGCCCGCCACTGCGCCGATTATTACCGACGATACCGGGCCGACAAATCCTGAAGCCGGAGTAATGGCGACCAGCCCGGCAACCGCACCGGAAGCCACGCCCAGAGTGGTGGGTTTGCCCTTGATTATCCATTCGGCAAATACCCAGGACAGTGCCGCAGCTGCCGTGGCCATGTGGGTAACCACGAAGGCCATGGACGCGCCAGTCCCGGCTGTCAAAGCGCTACCGGCGTTGAACCCGAACCAGCCGAACCACAGAAGACCTGCGCCAAGAAGCGTAAGAGTCAGGTTGTGGGGCATCATGGGTGATGTGCCGTAACCTTTTCTAGGCCCAAGTACCAGAGCACATGCGAGAGCCGCAACTCCGGCGTTGATGTGAACAACCGTTCCACCAGCGAAGTCCAGAGCACCCAGACCCGACAGCCAGCCGCCGGGACCCCAGACCCAATGCGCGACCGGGCAATAAACCACGGTCAGCCACGCGATCATGAAGACCACGAAAGAGGAGAACTTCATCCTTTCCGCGAAGGCGCCAGAGATAAGAGCCGGCGTGATCACGGCAAACATGCACTGGAAAATCATGAAAGTCGTTCCCGGGATGGTCATGGTCTTCGAAGAATCAAGAAGATCAGGGAAAAGGTCGCCGCCGATCCCATTGAGCCCCAGGTAGCTCAGCCCGCCGATCAGACCGCTGAAAGCGTCCGGAGCAAAAGACAGGCTGAACCCGTAGAACAGCCAGATGATGGAAGCAAGCCCCATGAGAAAGAAGCTGTGCATCATGGTTGAAAGAACGTTCTTGGAACGGGTCATTCCTCCGTAAAACATGGCCAGACCCGGCGTCATGAGCAAAACCAGCGCCGAGGAAACCAGAACCCACGCATTGTCCGCAGCATTCATGTCTTGGACACCTCCGATGTTCTTCTACAAGCCTTGTTGGCTCCGCCGCCGGCCATGACTGTTTTGATCTCTCACCTCCCCGACCTTTTTTGGCGGCTTCGACGGAGCAGCGGCTCGATTTTTCGGAAACAGGGGAGCAATCCGGATGCCAACCATGGCATGTGAGAGCCGATGATTGATAAGGATTTGAAAGAACGATGTTTTTTTCGGAGGATTTTCGGACGCTAGCGTATGGTGGAAGCCACTACGGTACCACAGGGTATGTTTTACATAGGTGTAGTTACATTATGGTACGAAAGCGCCGCGGGTCTATCCCATGCTGCCGCACGCGCAACCCCATGATCCGTTCGGATATACCAAGGGCACGGGCTGCCTTGGCTTTGTTACCGCGCGCAGCCTTCAACGCGTCCAGGATGAGGTCCCGTTCGACGTTTTCCAAGGTCCCGTCGAGGGTCCCGGCGTGCGTGGTGCCGCTTGCTTCCGCTGTCTGCAGTGTCGGAGGAAGGTGGTGGCCGTGGATCACATTGTCCGAACTCAAGAGAACCGCACGCTCTATGCAATTCTCCAGCTCCCTGACGTTTCCCGGCCAGTGGTAGCTCATAAGCATGTCTATGGCGGGGGTGGAGATGCGCCTGATGCTCTTGTGGTTGGCCTTGCTGTACTTTTCCACAAAAAAGTCGGCCAGGAGAGGAATATCGGTTTTTCGCTCCCTGAGCGGCGGCACATGGATGGGGAAAACATTGAGCCTGTAATACAGGTCCTGCCTGAACGTGCTTTCTTCGATGAGTCCTTCGAGATCGCGGTTGGTGGCTGCGATTACTCTCACGTCCGTCTTTATGGTTGCCGTACCGCCCACTCGCTCGAACTCGCGCTCCTGGAGTACTCTCAGCAGCTTGATCTGGGTTGTGGGGGAGAGGTCACCGATCTCGTCGAGGAAGATGCTTCCGCCGTGGGCGAGTTCGAAACGGCCCTTGCGCGTCGCGATGGCTCCGGTGAACGCGCCTTTCTCGTGTCCGAAGAGTTCGCTTTCCACCACGCTCTCGGGAAGCGCACCGCAGTTCACCTTGATGAAAGGTTTGGAGGCCCGCAGGCTGTTGTAGTGAATGGCGTGGGCCACAAGTTCCTTGCCTGTGCCGCTCTCGCCTCTTATTAGAACGGTGGTGTCGCTCCTTGACACCTGAGCGATCAGGTCGTACACGCTGCGCATCCCTTTGGAATTTCCGACAATATTGGACGGTCTGAAACGCTCTTTCAGCTCGTCCTGGAGTCGTAGGTTTTCTTCCAGGAGGCGGTGCCGTTCTTCCTGGGCAGACTGCCGCAGTTTCACGGCCTGGGCTATCATCGAGGTTATTATGGCCAGAAGGCGCACGTCTTCCTCGAAATCCACGCCTTCTTCAAAGAGCCGGTCCGCGCTCAAGGTGCCTATGACTTCGTTGCCCAGCTTTATGGGCACACATATGAACGAGATGTCCGTTTTCTTGAGGCCCTTGCGCGCTCCGGTGCGATCAAGAAAAAGGGGTTCCTCGGATATATGTGGAACCACAGCGGGTCTACCGCTCTCCACGACCTTTCCGGTGACGCCTTCGCCGGGACGGTAGCGGCCGCGTTCCTTCTGGGTCTCCGAGAGGCCGTGGGCGGCTTCGATAAGTATCTCTCCGGATTCTCTATTGAGGAGGGTCAGAGTGCCGCGCATCATGCCCATATGTGTAGCGATGGCCTCCAGCACGGGCCCTACCACGTCTCTCAGATCCATGCTCCGGTCCAGGATCTGGCTGATTTCGAAGAGCAGGAGAAGCTCCTTGACTTCCCTTTTTACATCGAGGTGGGAGTTTCGGTTTTCCATAAGTTCCTCTGGCACAATCCTGCACGTAGTTCGTAGTTTCAAATCTTACCAAATTGTAGGTTGGCCGCACCAAATTGTCAAAACCGTTTTCTTGCCCACGGTTGACTAATTTTTCCGCGGCCAACTATGGCTTCAATTCAAGATAGGGGATTCCTCTTGCTCCCTCGCCCATGGGAGAGCGTTCGGGCGACGGATGTCGAAGTCCGCGATTTATCCGCGAACTCGTGTTGGACGGTCTTTATACCACATCCTAGCGAAGCCTGCATCTCTCGCGTGCAGTCATTTACGGTCCTGTGCACGCATTGATTCGCCAAGTTGCGCTTGACCCGTGGCCGGTAAAATTCTAAATAGATGAAATGATTCTGATCCGATTCTCATCCAGCAACCTGGAATCGGTCGCGGGCCGCGCACGCGGCCGAGTGAGTCTCTATGAAAATGATTCCGGGGGCAGACTTTTTTGCAAAAAAGTCTGCCCCCGGCCCCCCTTTCCAAAAACTCCCGACATATCAGCGGCTCCCGCTGGTCGTAGCTTTCCTGAAGGGTGCAATGTGTGCACGACGAGAGCCAGGGGATACGGAAGTAAGCATTCTAATTACTCGTTGTGGCCGTTGGATTATAAGATCCTTCGATCGTTGTTTCTTGCCGCGCTGCTGGTCATATCCGTCGCGGGCCTGGATCAGTGCTTTTCAATGAAGCTCGACACAGGGCCGGTCCCCGAATATTTTTTCGTGGAAGGCAAGAAACTGTTGGACGCGGGAAACCTGGAGGCCGCGTCGGATGCGTGGTCCAATGTTTTCTCGGACGGTCTTTACGGGCCGGTATCCTTCATACTTCTCGCTCGGAGCTACCGGAAAAGCGGGAACATACAGAAATCGGAAGAGCTGCTCAAGGAGCTTTTGAGAAAGCATCCCACATCAGTATACGGTGCTGTGGCGAAAGACGAGCTGGTTCAGGTGTTATGCGAGCAGAAGAAGGCCGAAGTGGCACCGCTTCTTACCAACATGATCGCTAGGGCTCAGGACAAGGACAAGCCGATGCTTCTCCTTCGTCTTGCCAAACTGGAGAAAAATACCGGCAATTACGCAAAATCCGCGGAGCATTTCAAGGACCTTTTTCTCAATTATCCCGCATCGGTCGAGGGGATCAAGGCCGGAGAGGAACTGGCCTGGCTGGTGTTCCACGGTAAGATCCAGAAGCCAAGCTACTCTGAAAGTGAACAGTCAGCGCGCGTAAACCGGCTGTACGCCAAGGGGAGGTTCGATCTTGCAGCCGAGGCGTATCAGACGCTCCTGAAAGAAAAGCCGGGCGACAAAGGACTCACGCTCAAACTAGCGCGCTGTCGGTTCAAGGACCGATGGAACCTGACTGCAGTTCAGTTGCTCAAAGATCTTGTCAAAGGTGATCTTTCGGACCATGACCGCATGGAGGCGCTGCATCTTCTCAGCCTGGCTTATTGGCGGCTGGACAGAGACAAGGATTTCGAACTCTGCACTACCGAGATACTTGCGAAAGGGTCCGCCGGCTTCAAGAAGAAGGTACTGTTCAATCTTGGAGCCCACTATTACGAAAAAAGAAAGTTCACGGAGGCCCGGACTAATTTCGAGCGCTTGCTGAAGCTTGGGCCGGACCAGTCGGTAAAAGTTGACGTCAAGTGGAAGCTGGCGTGGATTAAGTACTCCTCAGGCCAGTACAAGGAGGCTGCGGAGGCGTTCCGCGAGGTCCGATCAGTCTCCTCCGGAGGGAAGATCGAAAACGCATCCAGATACTGGCAGGCGCGGTCTCTCATGAACGTGAACCGCGCTGCAGAAGGTCAACCGATACTCAAAGAGATCGTCAAAGAATCTCCACTCAGCTATTACGGGATAGAGGCGGCTCGGCTGCTCAAGGCCGGCGGTGCACCCGCGGACGGTGAGACGCCTCCGCTGCGAAAATTCCCCGACGTCGGCCTCTCCCGGGAACAGAATTCCAACAAATTGGTTGCAGACTCATCCAAGCTCATGGAAAAAGGACTCCACGAATTCGCCCTGTTGAATCTGGAGGCCCTCCCCAAAGCCGTGAGATCCTCTCCTGCCACGGCATTCCTCATGGCAAAGGCCGCCTTCGGTGCCGAGCGGTATCGCATGGCCCAGGAGTTGCTCACGCCTGTTTTCGGGTCTTTCATGGAGAACCCTCCGGCGGACGCGCCGCCCGAGTTCGTGGAGATGGCTTTTCCCAGGGTTCATTTTGCCGAGACGACCCTCCATGCGAAGAAGCATTCGGTGGATCCTCATCTGATCTGGGCTGTTATACGCCAGGAGAGCCGCTACGACCCCTCGGTGGTTTCTCCTGCAGGTGCGCTGGGCCTGATGCAGGTGACGCCCGAGGCTGCGGGTGTCGCGGCCAGGTCGGGGAGGATACCTGCAGCGGCCATTGCGGACATACTGGACCCGAGAAAGAACATCGGTGTGGGAGTTCGCGTTCTGGCGAAGAACCTTCACAGCTTCGGCGGAAAGGTAGTGCCCGCCGTGGCCTCGTACAATGCGGACATAAGAAAGGTCAGGGACTGGGTCCGCAGGAACGGGAAGCTAAAGCCGGACGAGTTCATCGAAAACATTCCGTACCTGGAGACTCGTTTATACGTGAAGAAGGTCCTCGCTGGTTACCATGCTTACAGTGTGCTCCATAAGAAGAAGAATCTCGCGGGCTTCTGGTGAAGCCAGCAGAAGAAACTTAGTACACCGTTTCGTAGTTTGGTGTCGTATTCGGGTGCCACTGCTAGCTTGCTAGCAGTGTTTTCCCCAGGCACTGCTGGGCAAGCCGGCAGTGGCACTCAAGGTGTGGCGAGCCCGACGACGCGTACGTGGTTTTGGTGTCACCGTATTTACGCCATGAAGTACTTGGGATGGAGGGACAGTGGACCAGGCTCCGGAAAACTCCGCTGAAACAATCTTCGATGCGTCTCCTTACCTGAAGCTGATCATTGACAAGGATGGCCGCTGGTATCAGAACGGCGCGGAAATAATCCACCAAGGAATATACAAGCTGTTTTGCGATCTCCTCGAGAAGACCGCCGAGGGCGGTTACCTGATCAGGATGGGCCGTGAAATCTGTAGCGTCGAGGTGGAGGACGCTCCCTTTGTGGTGGTGCGTCTCGTCGAGGGCGCACAGGGCCGGGTTTCCATCGAGCTCAATGACGGCTCGTCCGAACAATTCGACCCCCAGGGCTTTTGGATAGGAGCGCAAAACGTCCCGTACTGCACCGTAAAAGCCGGTCGTTTCCATGCACGGTTCTCGCGACCGGCCTACTATCAGATAGCCAAATATGTAGAATCCGAGGACGGGGAGACCGAGTTCCACATCACTATCAACGGTGTTCGGACCGCAGTAAGAAAGCGCTGCTGACTTTCACGGAGCGTCCAGGATCAGGGTGACTGGCCCGTCGTTGAGCAGTTCCACGTCCATCATTGCCCCGAAGACACCTTCCTGAACCGGTACTCCAAGGTTGTGCAGTTCGGAAACAAAATCTTGATAAAGACCTCGGGCCTGATCAGGCCCCGCGGCCTCGGAATAGGACGGCCGCTTTCCCTTGCGACAGTCTCCGTATAAGGTGAACTGCGAGACCACGAGCATCTCACCTCGGACATCAGCAAGGCTGAGATTCAGTTTTCCCGAATCGTCGGGGAATATGCGCAGTCCGGGCAACTTCCTCGCCATCCAGCGCAACTGTTCCGGGCCGTCGTTTGCGGCCGCGGCCACCAGCACCAGCATTCCCGGTCCTATCCCGGCCACGGTTTTGCCTTCCACCGAAACCCTGGCATGTCTAACTCTCTGGACTACGGCTCTCATACGGTCTTCCCCAAATACTGTTTCCAAAGCAGAACAAAGGCCGGGACAAAATCGCCGGGATCTTCTTCCATCAGATTGGTCAGACTTTCCGGGCCCATGAAATAGCCACTGTGGATTTCATAGGCGTTTGGGATCGGCGATTCTCGGGTGAATGCCCTATAGAGTACCACATGCTCGTTGTCGGTATCCAGGCACGCCGGTATCCTGAGCACCTCCTCCAGGGGCTCCCGAAAACTCAATTCTTCGTCCAGCTCTCTGACCGCAGCCCGTTGGTAAGATTCGCCGGGATCCACGTGGCCCGCGGCTGAAGAATCCAGCTTCAAGGGATGCCTGTCCTTGAGAGCGGAACGCCTCTGGACGTATATCTCACCGGCCGGATTGAAGACGAAGATGTGCACGGCCCGGTGCATGAGCCCCTTCCGGTGGATTTCCGCCCTTGTTGCGAGCCCCAACACCCGGTCGCCCGCGTCCACGACCTCCAGTATCTCTTGGTCGGTGGATGCCGGTCCTTGATTTTCAGGAGTCGTATTTGGTGACATTCTGTGAACTTGCTGCCGGGGAAAACTTTTCCGGAATTATCCGGTTCACATACCCCAGACCTTTAAGCCACTCTCACATCCTCACCCCGGCCCTCTCCAAGGATGGAGAGGGAGATTTGAGCAAAGTGGCTTCGAGAATCATGGCTGAACCCATCAGGGTATCTCAAACAGATAATTCCGAACTTTTCTGCAGAAAAGTTTTCCCCGGTCGCCCTTTCCAAAGACTCCCACGCGGAGGACACGCTCTTCGGCGTGCCCAGGAGCGATGGGTGTGCGATTGACCTCCAGCGACCCGGCGGCGACCAGCGGAAGCCGCCTATATATCAAGAGTTTTTTGTGGAGGGGTGCAGGGGCAATGCCGGTGATTTAAGGATAAGGGCAGAGATCATAGCCGTCACCCCGACGAAAGTCGGGGTCCAGGAATCCCGCGGGACACGGGATTTGGGAACCTGGATTCCGGCGTTCGCCGGAATGAC
>Ga0172371_10007199_pt1 | contig 15931 bp, 18 predicted proteins | sample Lak12m_FD_114543 | JGI IMG/M metagenome (GOLD analysis project Ga0172371, IMG submission 114543) | Freshwater microbial communities from Kabuno Bay, South-Kivu, Congo - kab_022012_12m | ecosystem: Environmental > Aquatic > Freshwater > Lake | place: Democratic Republic of the Congo: South-Kivu...
CCACCAGGCGTTACAATACAAAACGCCGGCTAAAATATATTTTGGGAAAACCTGTTAAAAGTTTTTGATCGTTTACATCTATCAGTTGTTAAAAATTGGTCTTGACAAAGGGGTAAGGTTTACCCTGCTCTTGTGGTATATCTTGTTAAAAGGCCGGCACAAGAACCTAAAAAATCAGTGCCTCAACCCCTTAAGAAGGAATCAAAAGCTACATCACCAAAAGGCAAAACGAAAACTGCAGCCGCACACAACCAAGGGACAAAATCGCCTGCACCTGAAAATAAGAAAGAAACAACTACAACAACGTTGGCTGTTTTAGGTTTGGCTGGTTTGGCAATTATAGGCGGATTGTTGGGCACTAATGTACTTCATCCGGCAGCCGTTTATTATGCTGATTGGCGCGCCCAGCTTGACCCAACCATCGTTGCCGCACTTAATGCGATCGCGTTTGCCCTTCCTGCCGGCCTTATTACAAACAGATTATTAACGCGGCTAACAGATTTTATCGCCGATCCACAGGTTGCAGCAGATATAGCTTACACTAAAGCTCATCGATTTCGAGAAGATCTTTCCCTAATCACGGCTGCAGATCAAGGAAAATTGACATATATTGCCGACTTCAGGACGGCGCTTCCAGAACGAGGCGCACAAACATATTTGGAAACTCAAGGAGGAATAACTCCTTCTGCTTTTATAGAAAGTTTTGCTGGCACATTCGACAACTATACCCATCTTATGCTGGTTTGCAACCCATCGGGTTGCCAAAGCAGTCTTAGATGGGTATATCCTGAGCAAATTCATTTGCGAATGGTATATTATCGTTATTTGTCATTAAGTGATCCTTCTTTGATATTTCATTCGTTATTAAATACTGGAATTATTGATCGATGAACATTGAACGCCATAAGCGATAATCGCTCTCTATCTCAATTAATGTATGTAACTGCATGGCTGGAGATTACGACATTAGCACAACGAAGGTTAGAGGCGCAGAAACACAGCTTGTTACCTGCATCCGATATGCTTGTTAGATATCTCCGTGAAAGAGGCGATGTCCGCTATCATTACATAAACAACGCTCAAAATGTGCAAGAGTCTCCTTGGGAATCCATCATTCTTGCTTTCCCGATGTTACCACAAGTTAGTTATCGCTATTTTTCTGATCTCGAAGCTATGGATCAGTTGATCAAATTGTCGCAGGCGGGCCAAACTGACAAATTAATCCATCTTTCGCTTTTTCCACTTTTTCAAGACAAACCAGTTATTAACCAAACACTTTCAGCCTTTAATCCCCGGCGAGAATTAATCACCACTCCTCTTATGGTTCAAGCAATGGAAACTCTTGCTTTATTCAGTGATCTCTCAAGATCATTTGATTTAGTTCCTCCTATCATTGATGCGATATCACGCGCAAGATCAACTGTTGATGCTAAAACCTATCAGGTTCTACTCAAAAATATTTGTGCTTGTGTTGAATTTTCCCAAGATGTCGCCGAAGTGTTACAAACCAGTCTCCAATATCAAAATCGGGCCCCCAATGATTTAAAGCGTGCCATTAATAACTTAGGCCTTCTAAAGGCTAAATTAACAGACACCTTATCCACCTCGTAGGGGTATATTCATCCAGCTTCATTATAAAGTGATTAATTAATACTTAATCAAAATCGCTCATTTTTCCATCGCGTAAGGATCACAACATCGTAGGGAATTATTTGGCTGATAGTCAGGATTCATTAACACCTCTGGAGTGTTGTAATCTTTACTCCTCGCCGTAATAAAAATAATTCCTTCATATCCCTGATTAAATTCATTGGGAATTGACTTGATGCTGATTTCTTTCAGCCCCATACGAACGAGGGTTTTCCCCATATATGTTTCATTGACCGGAAAATTAACAAAATATTGGTCTCCGTTTTTTGTATAGGTAGCATTTTTCACTAGCACCAACACTAAATAGCCTTCGGACCGGATAAGCGAGATTGCCCGCTCCAAATACTTTAAAAAATCTTGCTCTTTGTCAGATATTTCGTTTAAACAAAAACTGCTTGAAACAATATCAAAAGTTTGTTTATGGTTAATTCCCAGCGGAAAATTTCTCCTAATATCACAAGCGATAATTGTTTGTATCTTTTTTTGTACACGCTTTTTAATTGATTGTAGATTTTTTGCAGTTAGCATTTGACCTTCAAGTTTTAAAACATATTTAAAATACTGATCCCAATTATATGCTCCGGCAGCCCCATTCACCCACTTTTCTATTTCATCGCGGTTAACCTTGAGCAAATCGGAAAAAACAATCGATCCCACTTTTCGACTGACACTGATAAGTTGATAAATGCACGGTCCGCCGCCGATTTCCAGCATACTTTTCTGTTGGGGAATGTGAGAATAAAATTCGTGATGAAAACGTAACAGTGCCTTGTTTTCTTCGCCTAAAAAGGCATAATATTCGCTTAAAAATTCATTTGGTTTGAATAATCGATAATCTCCGATAATTTTCATATTGCAATTTTAAGGCAGATGGATTACACTTTCAATGTGATGTCCGTTCAAACAGACAATTTATTTCCGCTTCTGAAGCCATTCGGTCTGACTCCTGAGGAATCATCAATTTACCTGCTATTGCTTTCTGAAGGAAAAAAGACCGCGCTTGCGCTTAGCCGGCAGCTTCATATTGGCAGGACTAAAGTGTATCGGATTCTGGACAAACTCTATCAAATTGGCTTGGTGAATCAACAGGTGGCCGAACGCGGACTACAGTTTGCCGCCTATGATGTTTCCCAACTGGAAACACTGATTAAACAAAAAGAAATTGAATTGAATATTTTGAAAAACAACTCAAGCGAGATTATTAAAACAATGCGACAAATGAATCGGAACCATGTGACAGATTCTCAGGTCAGATATTACTCCGGGGTCGAAGGATTAAAACAGGTCACCTGGAATTCACTCCAAACCCAAAACGAACTTTTGATTATGGAAATTAAGGATATGTCGGCTTTTCTGAACCAGCAATACTGCGAAAAAGTGCGCGAAGAATTTGTCACTCGAAAAATCCATATCCGTGAGCTATCCAACCAAAAACGCATCTCCGCATGGACCAACGTTGAAACCCTCCCGAATCAATTTTGGCAGTGCCGTTACCTTGATCCGCGCGAACTTAATCTGCAGTTTGAAGTGTTGATTTACAATAACGTGTACGCGATGTACAACTACACCGATCAAACGGTTTTCTGCGTTGAGATTTATGATACAAAACTTACTCAAATGCAAAAGCAACTATTCAATTTTCTTTGGAATAAAGCAAAAATTATGAAGAAAACCGGTCACGGCGGCACGTGTAGTGTTTAAGCAGACACTCGTTGACGATTTCCGAACTGCCCAGCTGACTTCAATACAATAAACCTTGACTAAGCTATAATAGAATTATGCAGCGGGGTGTTTGGATGAAATACTTGTCTTTGGTATTTATTGTTCTCTGTCTGGCAACGGTGGGCGCTACCTATTATTATTTCCAAGTCTCCATTCGGCCATCTTCTCAAAAGTCCGATACTTCCTCACAAAAAATAATCGAACAAGCCAAAAAACTTTATCAAGAGAAAAAAGCGAGTGGGATGAATTTTGAGAGTGGCCCTTGTCTTGCCGAACAGTTAATCCCCGATTGGGTAGCCGATATCGCCCATCACCCCAGACAACCGGTTGATGATCTGCCGGAAAACCAGTGCATTTCGTTTAAAGAGGGCAAAACTCATCATTTTGTGGAACTGGACACAGAAGGAAACTTCATCAGGATTTACTAATTCACACTTCTCTTGCCTTTTCCACCTCGCCAGGTGGAATGGTGTCAATAATCCCGACTTACCGTCGGGAAAGAAACTCTACTGCAGGTCCGGAGGGAATCGAACCCCCACTTGAGGTTTTGGAGACCTCAGGTCTGCCATTAACCTACGGACCTATGGCAATGCAGGCGGGGAGACTTCTATTCTGCCGTTAAACTATGGCCCTACTTTGATCTTTGATATTTGATTTTTGACCTTGCTTTTGTGCTCCCAGGCTGAATTGAACAGCCATCAATGGTTCCGCAAACCATTACTCTATCCGTTAAGCTATGGGAGCATCGCTTTGACTGTTTTATTTTATCATATAATTGATTATGCGCCGCCTGTTGTTACTGATACTGGTTTTTTGTGTTTTGGGATTTTATGTCGCCATAAAAAACCTTTCTTATCCTCGGTTAATGCTTGGTAGGCTTCCGATTGGATTCAAAACACGAAACGAGATTCAAAAGACGCTGGAAAACAGCCTGGAACAAACAATCTCAGTTAAGGTTTATAATCGTATCTACAACTTCCGCTACCGCGATTTAGGAATAATACTAAACCAAACTGCAACTTTAGATATGATTTTTGCCGTCAATCATCAGGTTTTCCCGATTAATATCATCAGTTTTGTTAAAAATCTTTTGACCGGTTCGCAACTGCTACCCCGCTTGTCTTTCGGCCAGAACTATTACCATTTTGTGACAAAAACGATTTTCGATTTTACAAATAAACCTGACACACTGATCATCGATGATGTCGCCAAAAAAATCGATCTTACGCAAAATGACAACCAATACCAAATCGACGGAAACGATTTAAAAGCCCAACTTTTTTCTCGCTTTGGGGAAAAATCATTGATAATTGAACCTCAACTGACGCGTCTTAACGACGGCTCAAAATTCCAAAAAATCACCACCTACAACCAGCAACTGAAGACAGCCTTCGAACAACCGCTTCACTTGGTAATCAACAACAATAACGCACTCCAAAGCTATACTGTTGATCCTGCGGACCTGAAACAACTGGTAAACATTGGTTATGATCCCAATTCTGAGCAAATTAACCTGACTGTCAATAATACTGCGTTTGACCGGCTGATTTTTTCCGCTCTTGCTTCTGGATTTACCGCCGATCGCCAAATCAATCCCACCGTCATCAAGAACGATATCATCGACGCGATATCGGCTCGGTTAAACGGCACTGATTATGGCGTTATTACCGAACAGGTCCTCAACCATTCCAACACCAGCGGCGAAAAAGCCGACCGCTATATCGAAATTGACATCTCCCAACAAACGCTGTATTTATTTGATCAGCAAAACCTGGCAGGAATCTATCGGATCTCCTCCGGATTATATAAACCGACGCCGCGGGGAGAATTTAAAATCATCAATAAGGCCACCAATGCTTACTCGGATCTTTATCATGTCTTTATGCCCTACTGGATGGCATTTTACTTCGAAAAGGAAACCAATTCATATTATGGGATCCACGAACTGCCCTATTGGATTACCGGAAACGGCCAAAAGATCCAGCGTCCGCGCGAGTTTATCGGCGCGCCCCACACCGGCGGTTGCGTGTCTTTAGACATCGGGGCAGCCAAACAGGTTTATGATTTTTCATCAGTGGATATGCCGGTTTTTGTCTTCGATTAGACCGTCACAACAACCCTCATTCCACCGCTTCGGTGGAATGGATAGACACATATTTATTACATATAATATTGGCGTCCGTTCCGTTGATTTTGTCGATTATATGCTATAATTAAATTGACTTTTAAAAACATATCGTATATACATAAAATATATGAAAGTCTTTTTTACTGCATCACAAAGAGGAAAAGCCTATTTCGATAGTTACTATAAAAAAATTTTTGATACGCTTTCTCATCTCGATTTGGAAAATATTGATAGTGAAATAGTCAAAATTAATTCGAAAGTATTTTATGAAGAATTGGAAAAAGAAGGAAGAAAACGTTACATTGAACTCTATAAAAATAGTATGCAAAACATTAAAAAAGCTGATGTCAATATTTTTGAATGCTCGCTTCCCAGTCTTTCTGTTGGCTTCATGATTGAAAAATCACTTGAAATAAATAAACCAACTGTTGCCCTATATCTTAAAGACAATATCCCCTTTTTTCTTGAAGGTATTAATGAAGAAAAATTAATAGTTAAAAGCTACAATGACTCAACCCTCGAAACGGTCATTAGTGAAGCAATTGAAGAAGCAAAAAACCAATCGGACAAACGCTTCAATTTTTTTATTAACCCCAGTCTCCTTCTTTATCTAGAAGAGGCATCTAAAAAAAACGGAGTTACCAAATCAACCTTCATTCGTAATCTTATCCTTGACCATATGCGAAACCGCTAATATTCGATCGATCTGTTGGACTACTTTTTCTCTGTCTTCTAAACAAGTTAGCCAACGTTGATCAATCTGACTATATCCTATTTCTGCCCCAATGAGAGCTGCTACTAGTCCAGCGATAGAATCTGTTGCGCCACCATTACATTCCAGCATCTGTTCAATATAGGTTAGTTTGCTTAATTTCAAGCGATCGTCGCGGCTATCATTTCTTAGCGAGTTGGCGCCTAAAATGAGAGCTTGATTGAAGTCTGGCCGATAATTGAGATATATATAAGTTACTAGAGGTATCAACTGGTCAACTCGTGACCCTGTCCCCAATTTAAATCTAGCGGTAGCAATGTTGGGAATACGAAGCGTAAGAACTAGTTGCATATTGTTACCGAGTGATCTATTTCTAAATATTTTTGCGATATTCCGAATTTCTCGTGTAATCAGAGTGAATTTATTTTTTGTGGGCCTATATATTAATTCATGAATTATTGAAGCAATAAAATAAGCTCCAGCTAATGAACTTTGTGAAGAATGAGTCATTCTTGCCAACCGCAGCACATGTTTTAGCATTTTTTCCTTATCTCGAGTCAAAGCCGCGATCGGGATGGATGGAAAAATACAACTAGATGAGGGTTTGTCTGACGGCTGATTTGTTAAAACCGATCTAAGGATTGTTTTACCCAACCACCGTGAATATAAATAATCATTCTGGCTTTTCTTAGCGATGAATAAATATCTTTTCATTATATATGAGAAATTAATCTCCTGGTATTTATCATATACTGATAAGGTAGTAAGCATTAACCGAGAGTTACTCCCGTACTGACCTTTTTTAAGGTAATAAAAAAAAGGGTGGTGTTTATTGATTACGTATTGATTAATTAAGCCAAAGCGACGCTTTATTTCTTTTTTTTTTATCGCAGACACAGGACAACCTAATGCATCACCAATCATAAAACCCATAATCGCTCCCTTAATCTGATCCGATTCGATGTCGGTCCTGATATGTCTGGACACTTATTTTTTCCAATAAAATTAATAATGTTAGATCGTCTGTAATAATCTTATTCTTGTAGATATTTTTTAACCAAGAGAAACAAGCTATCATTCGAAAGTCAACATATACTCCTAAATCTTTCAAAACAACCAAAAGAGGTAAAATTAATCCTCCTTGTGTTCCTGAATCAATAATTGTTACGCGCCTTAATCTAATAATTTTTGTAAGGATATCGATTTTCTGTAACAAACCAATCGTCTTTTTACTGATCATTTTATAAAATCGTTGATCGGATTGGATATTTTTCTTAAAATTTGCCAAAAAAATCGGGAAAGTGAGGCTGGTTAGATTCTGTCTATAAATATAACCGATGATTTTGAAGTATCCCCAATTATTAGCCGCTCCAAATAAATAACGACGAGTGTACATCATAAAATATGAATCTGACCTCGTGGGAAATTTTTCAACATATTTTTGATAAAGAAAATAGGCGTCTCTTCCAATAAATATTTTTATGTCGTTATTTCTGCCTAATCCTTCCACCATCTCATTTGTCACTCGCAACAATTCTATCGCATCAGCCTTCTTGTGCTGAATTGGGTATTTAACCTGAAGCGACGGTACAAGCATTTTATTAATATTCTTTTGCATATCCCGCGGTAAAAATTTTAAAAGAATATTGATGCCAAGTTGTGTCATCGAAATTTCCTTCTGTTGCTCCCTTTTACTGTGAATTTTTACTATTTTGTCGATATAGTACTGGTTTACCTGTTTAGTAAACCTCTCCCAGTGATTCTCTTTGAAGTTCATTTTTATATGATACCTAAAATAAATAATCGAACAATACTTAATTGTTTTCAAGCTTATACATATTTATTACTATTTAATATATATTCGCTCTGTATATTATAAATGATAAACCAAAACCTCATTATTTTAAGACAAAATTGTTTAGATTGTATTATTAGTAAAACAAACTTCTATTAATTAGTTCTCTAACCTTCTTTTTTATTGTGAACCCTTTTACATACCCACTACCTACTTGACAATATACATAGAACTTGTATATACTGAATTTAAAGTTAAAAGTTCAAAAAATCCAATCTCTATGAACCAGAAAAAAAAGAGACTCCTGTTAAGTCTCTTGGTCATCTTGATTGTGGGAGGTGGAGCGATCGCCGGTACTTTTGCTTTTTTTACCGCCCGACGGACGGTGAGTCAAAGCAAATTTACGGCCGGTACTTTGGATTTGGATGTCAAATCCAACAACGTCGCGCTTGAACCTTTTGTCATCGATAATATCGGTGAAAATGGGGATATCAGCGGCGCAAAAACCTGGACCGTAACAAACACCGGTACGCTCCCGGGCCGACTCTTGGTCCGTTTGCAGAACGTCGAAAACAAGGAAAACGGCTGCAACGATCAGGAAAAGGCAACCGAGCCAAACTGTGAAGCCGACGACCTGGGTGAAATGGGGGGTGTCATCACTCTTAATGTCGCGCTTAATGGGACCGATGTGGTCTCATCGACCTTGGCGACCGACCAACAGTCCAAGATCGGTCTCGATTGGAACGCTTTGACACCGGTGATTGTCCAACCCGGAGAAAGCGTCACTGTTGGTGCTCATTGGGACACTCCCGAGAGCGCCTACGGTAATGAAATCCAAAGCGATAGTGTGGGTTTCAATATGGATTTCAGACTGATCCAACAGATTAGCGGGCCGACCCCGACCAATCAGTAACCTGGAATTGTTATTATAAGCCGGGGGGCGGGCTAACAGACCGCCCCCCCGCTTTGATCTACTCCATGAAAAAAAATCCGATCAAGCTGATTTTTGAGCTTTTAACCTGGCTGGTGATTGGCGTCTTTGCCGTCTTGGCATTTTTCACCGTTCTGTCCAACACCAGCGCCTTGGGCGGCTACCGCTCGTTTTTGATTTTATCCGGATCAATGGAGCCGGCCATCATGATCGGCGATATTATCCTTGTCCATCCTCAGCCTCAATATTTGAAAAACGATACGATTACCTTTACGGCTGAAGACCAACGAGTGGTGACCCACCGGATCATCGAAGCATCAGAACATAACGGTAAGACGGTTTTTACCACCAAAGGCGATGCCAATCGCTCGGAAGATAACAACACAATCACTCCCGATCAAATTATCGGCAAAGTCGCCTTAGTTATCCCCAAATTAGGTTATCTTGTCTCTTTCAGCCGTTCTGTTCCCGGACTGATAATCTTGGTGGTTATTCCTGCAGTAACGATTGTTTTGGACGAATTATTGCGTCTTATCAATGGTTAGCGCGCGCACAAAAATCGCCCTTTCAATTTTGTTGTTTATTGCTTTTATCTTGCTTCATACCGATCATACCGACGCCGATTTGGTCGCCGAACGGATCGTAAGAGCAAATCGGATGACGGCCACTACCTTATCTTTCAGCACTCAACAGTCGGCTAACTTCAGCCGGCTTAACTTGCTTTTTAACACAGCTGGATTTCAACCGGGTGGATTTGACCTGCGGGCAGTCCGGATCAAAAAAGACGGAAAGATGAATTTTAAATATCGGATCAAAACCGTCAAGAAATCGGGTGACGACGGATTTTGTAACGCCATAAATTTGCAGGTGCTGCAAAACTGGCAGGTAAAATACCAGGGGAAATTGACGAACTTTAAACTTGACTCAACCATTCCCTCAAATGGGATTGAAAACTGGATATTTTATCTAAGCCTCGACGATAATCAGGCCGCCTTGAAAAATAAAACCTGTGAATTTGATTTTGATTTTAAGACCTATCGGCAGTTGCCTGAGGAGAAAACCGGCTTTTGGGCACAGAGGCTGATTAATAACAACATCACTAGTGGAAATTGGTAGGATCAGTCTGAAATTAGTCTATAAATAGTCTAAAATTAGTTAATAAGCACACTGTCATTCCTGCACTAAGCAGGAATCTATACCGCTACGCAATCAAATTGCTAGCGGTATAAAATCGTTATGTTGACAAAAATGATCCGCTTTGGCAAAACCAAAATTTACTGGGGCCTGGTAATTTGCTTTGTAATCTTTACCTATTCTATCGGCATATTGTCTTCGGATAAACTCCACGGCCCCTACCGATTTTTTACCAACCGCTCAAACTCAATGAACCCGCTGATCGACACCGGAAGCTTGATAGCCGTCAAATCCCAACCGGAATATAATGTGGGTGACGTGATTAGTTTTTATTCCAAAATTAATAACCGCGAAGAGATCATTACTCACCGCATTGTTCAAATCGGCGGCAATGTTTATGTTACTAAAGGCGACGCCAACCAGGCAATCGACCGTAACATCGTCACGCCCCGCCTGGTGATCGGCAAAGTTGTTGCAGTTATTCCAAGCGTCGGCTATTTTTTAAATTTTGTCAAAAGTCCGCTTGGCGCTTTGTTATTGATCATCGGCCCGGCCGGGCTAATTATCGTCGTTGAGGTCCTTAAAATGACCCGCATTATCAGCGATTAAACACAAATGGGAGCCATGCCTGGGGAAATAACGGTGTGTTTATGGGGATGGCTTTAATCGTTTCTCCTCCTTGCGCAGTCGGCATACCGACAACACCCGTTATCCGTTGTCCGTCATGGAAAATCTGTAGTCTTGCAACGGGGTCTTCACATTGCGTCACCACAGGCACCAGACTAAAGCCTCCTCTCGATCCGGACGGGCCATAGGCCAAAATTTTGTCGCCGGCGCCGGCTGCAACAACCGGATATCCGTTAATTATGGCAGCGTCCAGCGATTGGTCGGCGATAGCGCCGGCAACATTCGGAATAAACCGATCTTGAAATGAGCGCGGGTCGCCGCTCGGCAGCAACTCTGCATTAATGCTGCTGTAATATATATCACCGCCAACCACATAAGTGACATGAATTAAGTTTGAATATTTATCGTCTTTCATGATGCTATATGCGCCTACGGCCACATCATCTGTCGGCGGAACGCTTGTCGGCAGAGCCGTAAACTCAAAACTGCCACCCCACTGGTCCCGTACATATTTTCCGGTCAGATAAAGCAGTGTCCCATCGTTGTTGCGGGCAAATATATGTAAATAGTCGCCGGCGGCTACTGCTTTTAGATCGCCGTCCAGAGGCAAACCGTCGTCTCCAACCGAGGCTTGACCTAAAGCTACGAGGGGAATGTCGGAAAAACCGGCTAAAGCATCCAGGTCGGTTGTTGCTGCTGCAAACCGCCACGCCAACTCGGCTGTCTCGTCGCCGGTTAACGAACCATCTTGAATTTTAACACGTTCACCCTCTCTTAATTCCACACCATAGTTATCAAAAGCCGCTATCACATTGGCGCTAAGCTGCGCCGGCGAAAGCGGATAATGATTGTTATTTTTTAATCCCTGAGCCGCTGTTTGTTGAAAAGCGTTTGTTATCATGTCCAGTTGACTCCTGATAGTCGTCTGCGGATAATAAACTGCCAAATCGGCGGCAATCAATTCTTTTAGATCAATCGGTCCCTGTGATTGCGATTGAAGTAGTGCTTTCGTTGTTGGGCTAAGATGATCTGTAAAAGCTTTACGTAAATCTTCTACCGAATTAAAACTTTCAACCGCTGCTTTTGCCTGATTAAGTCTTGAGGATAAAGTTGCTCCTCTGGCAGGTTGACTTAAAGCATCAGTAAAGTGACCTATGTAGTGATAAAACAATCTCGGCACGGGTTGCCCCTGGCCATCATATATCTGCCTGGTGGAAGCTTGTCCGGTATATGGTTGACCGTCTGGCGCTTGCCCCTGCAGGAGTGACAAACTGGTCCTCCAACCGTCCATTCCGCAGACCCATTCCGTCGAAAGATTATCTCCTGCCATACGTACGAGATTATAGGTTCCTTCACCGCTCATTAGCAGCAGATACTCTATTGGTTCTCCGGGTCGGGCTGCAGCAGCAAAATTGACAGTGCCTGGAAATTCTGCCACTTCCACATCGGGATTTGACGGATCATAAAGACGAAGCCTGTCATCTATTTGAACGGCTAAGACCTGAGGGCCGCGGTCAACTGCAACGTAACTCATTTTTGTCGGCCTTTGATGAAGCTTAATTTCCCAACTCGGCAGCGCTGCTGCAGCTGCTTCAGGAGGCTCTAATCCTGCTGCTGCGAGGGCGCTAGCTCCAACCGCAACCGCCGCTGTTTTTAAAAAATGTCTTCTACTCTCCTTTGCCATATATTATACATATTTAATATGTAGATAAATATTGTAATGCATGTAATTCAATATTACAACCGCACTTTACCAAAAAATGCTATGATTATTTTTTACGAACACCTATGCAATACTCGCCGGCGCCGGAAATTGAAAGTACAGTACAGATGTTGGTGAAAAGACTGAAGATGGATCATATTAAAACCAACAACATCCATTGCATCCGTTCCCTCGATGCCAAAACCCGAGCCTATGCGCGCATCTGGGGGATGTCGCGTCTGTTTAAGGAAGTCGCCGGAATCGAACCGCATTATATTATCGAGGTGGTGGCTAAACGATTTGACAAATTGCCCGAACGTGAGAAAATAAAAACACTAATTCATGAATTGATGCATATCCCCAAGACTTTTTCCGGCGCTCTATTACCTCACCGGGGGCGATATCATCGAATCAACGACCGGGAGGTGGAGAAAATACTGAGGGCCTTAACTTGATTGATCACTCTGCTGTTGACTGACAATATACCGGTATAACGCCTCCATACCGTATCCGCCGTTGGCCAGCAATAAAAAGATTGTTTTGTTATCTTCTTTCCCGGTGAGTTCATATAATTTTTCAAGCAATGTTCCGTATCCGATCGACTCTCCATCAAGCGTGTCTGCGCTCCAAACGCGTTTGGCGTTAAGCACCAGCCAATCCGATAACTCTCCTTTTTCCAACTGTTCCCTTAGCTCTTTGCGACCGGTATTCCAAGGACACGTTTCGTTACTTTCCTCCGGCAAATCCTCCACCATATCGCCCATATCGCCCACCTGGGGGACTTGGGAATGTTGCTGTTGTAAATTCTGCATTTTAGCTTGAGATTCCTGATCGGCTATTTCGTCAATGGCTTCTCCTGTCCAGTAAATATAATTAGCATGGATGCGGACATCCGATCTGTCCGATTGTTGCCCTCCGGTCAAACCCCAGCCCAAATAGCCGGCGCGGATGTCAAGATCAATAGAGTTGTCTTTGGCAAATTTTCTTAACACCAGCACTGCCTGGGCTGTCGTAACGGCCACATTAATTCTGATCTTTCTGTCGTTGATTAATGAGGACTGCGTCTCGGCTAGATATTTGAGGACTGCGGTAATTGAATCGGCCGAAGCAATGCAGTCTTCCTGGATTACCAGTTGCTTTTCTTGTACGGCATCTTGAGCCGAACCTGTATCCAGCCGATAGATCGGTTCCATGATCTCCATCAGGGCTTTTTGGTAGGCTTTTTTCTCCTCTATCAGTTGTTTCTCTAATTTTTGTCTTTCGTCGTCGGTGAGAGTACCGGATTTCAGTTTTTCGATTATATCGCCGGCCGATACGGCTTTTTCGGACAATATCAGGCTTTGGGCATTGGCGGTCCCGCCAAAGACCTGGAGGTGAAAATTGTCTTCCTGATGATCCAGGGCCAAAGTGCCATCGTATTGATGGTTAATTAAGCGGCCGGCCAGTTCCCCCCCTACATCTTCTTTTTCCAAGGCCTCAAGCAATTGTCTGGGGGAGAGTTGCGAATCAACCATCAGTTTAATCATTTCCATCGGCTGCGAGACAAAAACATCACCTGTCCTTTTCCCTCCACTCGTTGCCGGATCGGTAACTGTCAATTTAGTTCCGTTACCTGACTGATAAAGTTTCAGCTGATCAAATCGCAATAAAGGATCCGCTTTCCCTAATAACTTGATTAATCTTTCTCCTCTTTGTTGAGGAGTCGTTTCAATTGTTGTACTCATAGTGCTGCGGGTATAAAAAAATCCGCCGGTTTAAGACGGATAAAATTATGTAATTAATATGTAAATACCCATTAAATATCAAATTATAACGAAGGAACCGTTAAATTCAAGCGGACTTTTTCTTCACCCCGCTGACCTGTTTAATAAAGAAGTCAACCCCGTCGCTTTCAATTTTAATTGAAGCCAGATTTTTGATCGATCCGGAAGGCAGGCTTTTTTCATCCCCAAAACCTAGCCTGATCAGAAAACAACGCATTACCCCACCATGCGTGACAATCAGTACATTTTTTCCCAGATATGCCAATGAAATCTCCCGCAGCTTTGTGATAAAACGGCTCATCAACTGAGCATCGGTTTCTCCCTCATCTTTAGAATGAAAACGGCGCTTTTGCAACTGCGGCAAGCGGTCGTAAAAATCATAATATTCCTGAAGCTTTTGGCGCAGTTTTTTGCCCGTTTTCCCCTCATGCCTTCCAAAACTGCGCTCCCGCAACTCTTTTTGAGCGATGATTGCCATTTGTCGATCTCTGGTGATTATCTTTGCCGTTCGATATGCCCTTGACAGATCCGAGGCGAAAATGGCCGAGAAGTTGATGTTTTTAAGAGCCGATCGCATTGTTTTGGCCTACCCTATGCCAACGGCGGTCAAGCGGGAATCCTTCTGCCCCTGCAGCCGGCCCTCAACATTCCACTCGGTTTCCCCGTGACGGATCAGATATAGTGTGCAGTGATTATTTTTACTTTGACCCATTCCTTAAAAAAACGATGATAAAAATAGCTGTTGGATAACGATCAATCCGAGTAAAATTGCTCCAGCAATTACTCCCCACCACCATTTGGAAATAATTAATGCCGCAGCATCGTCAAAAAAGGCAATCAGGCGAGCGATGAAGTCTTCATCGAATACCGGCATAACATATTATACCCGATATCGGCGTCTACGCCGTGATCGCGATGCTCCTGCGGCGGGGGGTTTAAAAAACTTAGACTCAAGGATAAATAAGGATTGTCTCAATGGCCTTAGAATACTGTTTTACTGTTATTTTGGAAGCTTGAATCTGTGCCGGAGAAGTTTTTATTTTAAATCTCTACTCATTATCTTCCTATAATCCAATATCTTCTCTGTGAACTCTATACCTGATAAATGGTCGTATTCGTGTTGAATAACCCGTCCCAACAAACCATCACACACCAGGCGAAACTTTTGTCCCTTCTTGTCATAAGCCTCCACGGTAATCGTCTTAGGTCTTTTTACGGGCGCAAACAGTTCGCCGTGCGCCACGCTGCCACAGCCTTCGTATACCCATCTTATGCTGGTTTGCAACCCATCGGGTTGCCAAAGCAGTCTTAGATGGGTATATCCTGAGCAAATTCATTTGCGAATGGTATAGATAACAACTTCTTTACTGGAGAAACGAATCAACTGGGGGTTGATGTAAACTCGAAGCTGATCGGCTTGATCAGCCGTTCTCGTTTTGGTTTTTCTTGGTTTGGTAACAAACAAGCGATAATTTTCACCGATTTGCGGCGCGGCAATCCCAATCAGATCATTTTCATGCATCGTGTCGACCAAACCTCGAAGTACTTTCTTTATGCGTGGGCCGCCGAAATTCTTCACTGATTTATTCTTTGCCTTCAATCTCGAATCACCGATCTGAATAATTTTTCTGACTGCCATACCTGGCGGTCTCTTTACGAAAAAATTCGAACTATATTTCAAAGGTAGCGCGGCAAGCGCCCCCACCCGCTTGCCGTGCCATCTTTACCGCTCGGCCTTCGGCCTCGTAAAAAGTCGGTTCGAACAAG
>Ga0172371_10007200_pt1 | contig 15930 bp, 7 predicted proteins | sample Lak12m_FD_114543 | JGI IMG/M metagenome (GOLD analysis project Ga0172371, IMG submission 114543) | Freshwater microbial communities from Kabuno Bay, South-Kivu, Congo - kab_022012_12m | ecosystem: Environmental > Aquatic > Freshwater > Lake | place: Democratic Republic of the Congo: South-Kivu...
ATAAGAGCCAAGTGCCAAATGTGTGGACAACCTGACGGCCTATAAATACGGATTCTTTAGGAAAATCAATATTTGCCCCCTCAATCTGCGAAAGTCGGGCTAATGGATGGTTATGACCAGGCCGCTTTCCAGTCCTATGACAATCCTGTGGTCAGGCTGATAGTTCTTAACCTTTAGCCCGCCCTTTATGTCGTTGACGACCCACCCGCTGAAATCGCTGTTGGTGCAGGTCCCGCTGTAACGGAAAATAGTGCACTCGGGCATCCTGTCTGCATTTATCCTGGTAACATTCACCGTGGCCACGGAAGGAACGACCAGGTTTCCTCCCACATTTACACAGTCGTTGGATTTCAGCGTGCCGTCGTATTTCCAGTTGTATACAAAGGAGCCGGCCAGGGTAAGGTTACTTGAGACCGTGAGCGTTCCGACCGTGTTGGTGTCGATTCCAGGCGACAGCATTGCCCCTGATGCCAGGCTTGCCTTGCCGGTCACGGTGCCGCTTCCGCCAAGCTGGCAGCCTGAAAGCATGCTCAACCCTGCGGTTATAGCGGAAGCGTCGAGTACGGCATTGGTATAGATTATGACATTCGTTGAGCTGGAGATTAAAGCGCCGGCTCCAAGTGCAACCTGGCCGGCCTTGATCCTGGTTTCGCCTGCATAATTATTTGTTGCCGACAGTGTCAAGCTGCCTGCGCCGTCCTTAACCAGGCTGCCTGCTTCGACTGAGCTGGAAACAGTCATATTCCCAGCTCCGCCGAGGGTAAGCTCGTAAGATCCGCCGGCTGCGTTGGTAATGGGGATAACGCAGTTCAAGGTCAGTAGCCCGGCTGCTGAATTTATACGAGCATCCGCCCCAAGCGTAATTGCGTTGGAATAGAAATTTGTGCCGGCATAATTGATCAACGCTCCCAGGTTGTTATAACCCATGCCGTTCAAATTGATTGTATTATTGGCAACCGTGATATTGTTCGCAAGTTCAAGAGTACCGCCGCTGTTAACCGCCAGTGAAGCTGGAAATCCTACGCAGGCAAGCGCATTTCCATTTTTGATGCGCAATACCCCGTTGTTGATATTGACATTAAGGCCTCCCTTGACGTTGCTGGCAGCATTGCTTATTACAAGCAAGCCTGTGCCATTTTTGTTAACGCCCGATGCGGTGCCGCTGCCATTAGCAATGCTGCTCAATGTAGCCTGAGATGATCCGATAGTGTTGAATGTGACAGTGCTGCGAGCGTTCGCGCCTGATATATCAAGGCTTGTGCCATCGGCTGTCTGGATTGTAGGACTCCAGAAAAAGTCAAACGCTGCCGTGATAAGAACAGATCCTTCTTCGATAGACAGCGATCCTGGCTGGCTAAGGTTGCCTGTGACAGTGTAAGTCAAACCGCTGGCGTCATTGCCGGCACAGAAAACAAGACTGTTGCGATCCGCTGCCTGTCCAGTTATTAAAGTTCCGGCAGAAGAAGTGCTCCAGGTCGTTCCGGTTATGCTTGCATCATAAGATCCGCCGTTAGTTACGCCGCTACCTGTGGTGGGGCCATTTGCGTCAAAATAATATGTCGCTGCTCCGCAAAATGCCGTGGACAGCAGAAGAAAGGAGAATACAAGAATCCTCGCGACTCCACTAGACGTGAATATTCCTTGCCTGAGCATATATCTTCTTTAATTTGCCAGTTGAGTGTATCACGAATGAAGGATTATGAAAACGTGTAATTGAAGATATTTCTGGCGAGATATTTCTGGCGGCGATTATTCAGGGCGTGCCATTTTCCTGTTTTCAATCATATTCGAAGCTTTCAAGTCTGTTGTCGAATCGAAGATCTGGCGCGGCGGCCGGTGGGAGTTTCTCGCGGCTTCGTCAGGGGAGGGCAGTTTCCTCCTGAATTCGTCCTTGTAAAGTCCTATCCTGGCGAAATTATCAGTAAGCCAGGAAAGTTTTGTTGCCACCTGCGGATCAGCGCCTGCCTTGAGGCTGAAGTCAAGGTTCCCAGGATTTGTGAACCCTGGATCTGTTTTCATTACAAGGTTGTCTTTTGCAGTTATTGAATCAAAGCTCTTCTTTCCGCCGTGGTAATCGATGTTCTTTTCACAATTTACCATGACGTTGTCGATTAGCAGATGTCCAGTGGGGTATTCCGGCTTCACTTCAGGGATTTCGTTAATACCCGGATAGCTTTTCGTGAACAGTGGGTTGTTTTCCGCGAATTCCTTGAAGGAGCGGTAATGTGCTGCGCTGTTCTTGTTGTATTTCCGTGAGATTCCACGGTCGTCTATATGGATGCCTTTCTTCGAGTTGATGATGACGTTGTTGCGAACCTTGTGATTGTGTCCGCCGCCTATGAATGGTCCGCAGAAGCATTCGTAGACGATGTTGCTGCAGATTTCATCGCTGGAATGGCCATCATCCATGTAAAATGCCTGGCAACCGCGACTATGATGCACGAAATTGTGCCGCACGACGTTTCCGGCGCTGGCCCAGTCGGATGTGCTGTAAAACCCGCCCAAATCGCCGCCGTCGAGGCCGATGTTGTGTATCTCGTTATATTCCATCACGTGGTTGTTTCCGCGATACTGGACTCCGCCATAGGTTCCATCGTGGATCAGGTTGTGAGCCAGCAGGTTGCCGACGCCTGATATTTCAACACCGTTTACAATCTTTGTGACTTCGCCGTAGTGATGGATGTGATTGTTGACTGCGAAGTTTCCTGCGGGAGACAAAGTCTTCCTGTCGCCTCCCGAGATTGATATGCCGCCAGCGCCGAGGTTGTAGAGATCGCAGTCCCTGGTACCGTTATGTTTGCCGTCTTTTATCACGATTCCTGTTTCGCCGGTGTTCCTGACGGTGCAGCCTGCTATCAGATTGTGTCTTCCGCCTTCGACGTAAATTGTGCTGACGAGTCCTCCTTCAAAGATGAGATCGCGGAAACACACGTACTCCGCTGCTTTAATGGATAATAAGGGATTGTCGAGGTCAGATATCAGCAGGGACCCCGGTTTGAGTTCCGAAGGCGGCCATAAATAAAGTTTCCCGGCTGTGAAATCCATAACCCATTCCCCGGGAAGATCAAGCTCTTCGGGGATGTTCAGGACATACCAGGCTTCTTTCCCGTCTCCCTTACGAGTTCCGTTGGAATTAGCAGAGTATTTTGAGCCTAATCCGCCCTGCAGGGGAACGGCCTGGGTGATTGTGCGGTTTGCCGGGTCTATTGATTTGACCTTAACCGTCTGTATTACCCACGGCACGCGCCAGAATCCTGCAATCCACAGGCCGCCGGAATTGACAGCCTTCAGCCATTTTGCGGGACGTTCTGAATTGTAGATGAAAGTTCCGGGGCGTTTTTCTCGGGTGTCCCCGCTGTCGATGACTTCTTTGATTGTGGTGTAGCCGTTGTTGGGCCACCTTGCGATGTTCAATCTTCTGCCGTTGAAATAGAGATCTACGATACCGCCATTGCCGTTCTGTCCTACGTGCCCGAATATTTCCGGGAATGGTCCGCGATGCCTGACTCCAAGAGCAGGCAGATCCAGCTCCAGTACATTACCCCGTGATTCCGGAGAAAGTCGTGCGAGTATTGCAGGATCAGATACAGATTTGAACATTCCACGATCAATTGGTATTCCACCAGTGATGCGAACTTCTTCCCCCGGGACTGCCCGGTAAGTGACTGGATATTTTTCATGACCGCCGTCTTCGCTTCCTATTTCAAAGGTTTTGTTCCGCATATATGTGCCGCAATGTATCCAGACGGTGATTCCGCCTTTCGGCAGTTTGCCGTCCCTGATGATTGTGCGAATCCGGTCCCTGGCCTTTTCAAGTGTGGCGAAGGGCTTATCCTGTGTTCCGCTGTTCAGGTCGTTTCCGTGCAGGGCCACGTGTAAATCTGCAGCCTTAAAATGGTCGCTTTCCCTGGCTGACGAAGTTAAGGAGAGCGAAAAATAAAGTGCGATCGTCCAAATCAATAAGATATTGGCGGCCATTCTGTCGAATATTACGTCTGCCTTTATCAGGCGTCCCGTTTTCATTTCACAATTTCGCCGATAATGACAATTTCCCCGATGGAAAACCTGCAGGGTGCATATTTCTCCGGGTGTTCCTTGAAATCCCTGTCGTTGTCTTTCCTGTAATATGACGCAAGTATCTTGCCTTTGTCGGGTTTTTCGGCGGAAAGCGTGAACTTTGCAATATGTTCTCCGTCAATTAATTCAGGGAGGATATCGCCAGCATAGAAACTGCCCGTGTTATAGACACTGAAGTTGTTGATGTTCCTTTCAGGCTGATCATCCACCTTTACGCTGACAATTCCGGAGTCTGGTCCGTTTACTCCCTTTACGCCGATCATTGTACCCTTGAAGCGGATGGTTGCTGAGGCTCCAGCCTGGTCGGTCCTGTAGAGGAAAGGGATCCAGTCGTAGAATCTTCTGCCAAAGCGGAAACAAGCGGGCCCGTCTTTTGCGGTAAGCTTCTCCCATTTTCCATCAAATTTTGCATTTCCATCGGCAGGAATTGTTTTTGCCCTCTCCCAGGTGTCGCCGAAAATCGGCTTTGGAAGAGCGGTTGCGGCCGTTGGAGTTGCGGGAGAAGATGCCAGCGTCTTGAACGCGCTTAGAACCACATCAGCATAGAAAGCGTGTCCAGCGGGAATAACCGGATGCGTGCTGTCCTCGGTGATTACCAACTTGCCATCAGCATCCTTTCCAGTTGTTTTGTCCGCCACCTTGCCTTTGAACACGGCGAATCCTTTATCTATGGCCTTTACTATTGCCGGGCCGATATAGATGGAAGGCAGATTGTAGTGTGATGCAACCTGCTCGTGTACGCAAACAGCGGGCTGGGCTAACCCTTTCTTTACGGTTTCAACATCCTGTGTCTGCATCGTGTAGAAGAAGCATATGTCGGTGTCAGGCTTAGTCTTGCGCAGTTTCAGGATTATTCCCTCCAGTGAGCGTATCACGTCCCTGGTGCGGCGGACAGCGTCCCCGCCGTCGTTCACGGCGAACTCTATGAATACAAGATCCGGATTGCATTTCACCAGGTCCCTGTCGGCCCGGAACAATCCGACTATTGAGCCGGTTCCTCCGACTGATGCGGGAACCATTGTCATTTTGCAGTCAGGGAACATCTTCTGGATTCCTTCGAAGGAGCGCGGGCGCCAGCCCTCGTGGGCGGTTATGCTGCCGCCGAAATAGGCTACTATCACAGGCTTTCCGGCCTTTGCTTTTGCGATGAAGGATGGAATGCCTCCGCGAATGCTTAACTCTCTGGCCGATACTTGGAGGTTGCTTGTGGTAAGTTTGCCGACGGCGATATTGTCCCTGGCGTAATCATCTTCCTTCTGCGAAATCAAAGGCTTTTCCTTTACAGCCGCCGTTAAAAGCAGAGTGCCCGAGGATAATACTGCTACTGCAGCAAGAAGATGCACGGCTTGGCAGGCAAGCCGTGCAGCATAAAAGCGCGGTCGAGCCCGCGCACTCCAAAAATCTTCCATATTCTTAACGCTTATCATACATCAACGCGCTTTTCATTAGATTGACGCGTATGGTCATTCGCCGGACGCCATAATCATGCCTGGTAAACATGCTGTTGTCTGGCAGTGTGAAAGTCTGTTTGTTCTATTCCGATAGCGGCTAAGCACGTGACGTTTTGTCGAAATGCATGCTCGACAAAACGAACGTGGTTAGTCACGTTTGTCATTGCCATGCAATGACATCACGTCCCTACGGGCGATTATTGCACCTCTACTGGTGCAATAATCGGACTAAAGATATGATTATCATGGGTTAATACAAGGATGCGAGTAAAATATCTATCGGCAGCCCATGGCTGCGCCAAGATTAAAGCGAAGATACTGTCAAACAAGCAGATATGAAGAATTACATAATTGTTAAAGATCTCAGGTCATGGCAAGCGCTGCGTCACTAAAAAATTATGCAGGGCAAGCTAAAGAGAAGATTCACCACCCGCTCCGATCCGGATCGGAGCTCGAGGCACGGAGAATAACGAAACCGGAGAGGAAGGAGATTCAAACAACTCAAAGATTTGTTTGAATAGTTTGAGTTTGGATGGAAGGAGTACGGAATACTTTCTCCTCTGCCTCCCTGAATACATTCCTCGAGAACGGCTTCCGTTGTCGAGCCTCTGTGTCCTGTCTTACTCCGTATCTCAGTGTCTCCAGCCCCTGGGGCGGGTGGTGAATCTTCCCTGTGTAGTTGGTACATGGGATGGTCTATCCACTAAGGAAAGCGAAGAATTGTCCAGGCCGGGTTTAAATGTTAAGAATAAAGTGTTTAACCCAAATCTTGGCGCAGCCATGTCGGCAGCCGAAATGAAAAACCTGATTGATAATTATACAAAACGCGGTTCCTGGAATTGCAATGAAGCCCGTGTGTTGGAATTGTGTTTTTTTGCGCGCACTGTTGACCATATGACGCTATTGGTGTAATATGTGTAAAGTGAGAAAAAACAAAGAAGTGTATTATAGAGAAGCAATTTCACGATATCTGATGCTTGGACTTTCCTTGTTGTTTGTATTTATATCGGCGCAGTTTTCCGGCGCTCAAACATATTACTTTGATGATAATGGAGCTGTTGAAGGAAGCGGCGTGACGAACGGTGGAGTATATAATGTGGCGCTTAACTCGACAAACTGGTCCACAAGTCCTGATGGAACAACGACCAATGCTCTGGCTAATCGTAAAGCAAATGTGTTTAGCGCTGGCACGGATGCCGCCGGGACAAGTTATACGATTGCTGGTACGCTTCCCGAGCCGAGCCTGATTTCTGTCGAGGAAGGCAACGTAACTCTTTCTGCCAGCTGGTCTGCATTCATGACGCCTGTTATCCGGACGGCTGACGGATGCAGTCTGACTATTACGGCAAATAATGACTTCTATTCCAAGACTCTTAATTTCGATACGATTGGTTCTTCTACGATCATCCTCAACAGGTTGTTCAGCGGCAGTACCCGCAGCGGTGGATTGAACAAGACAGGGCCCGGCTTGCTTACTGTCCAGAACTCGGCAAATTTCAGCGGAGGTGGGATTGCTTTAGCATCAACTGTCTCTGAAGGGAGATTACGTATTCAGAACGGTGACGCATTATGGAAAAGCGGGACGGCCGATACCGACTTAACCATAGGAGATGGCGGCACGCTGGAGTTCGAAAACAATATCACGGTGGCTCACAATCCGATCACTCTGAGCGGCACTGGCTATAACAGTCTTGGTGCCATCAATAATTATGGCGGGAATAATGTTTACTCTTACACAAATGCCATTGCTTTGGCGGGTGATGCACGTATCAATGCCGCTGCCGGCCGGTTGACATTTGCCAATGGTTACTTCACCAATAATTACAACCTGGTCTTTGGCGGCGCCGGCGATCTGCTCGTCAGCAATTCAATTTATACCGGCACTGGTTCGCTCACCAAGGACGGCGCCGGTTCGCTGACCCTTGCGGGAACCAACACTTACACAGGTGCGACGACGATCAGCGCCGGGCGGTTGGTTCTTGCGAATGCACTGGCCGCGCAGAACAGTACGGTGAATAATAACGTCTCTGGAGGCCTTGCCTTCAGTAATGCCACGACGTTTATCATCGGAGCTTTGGCAGGATCTCTTGATTTCGGATTGACCAATCTGACAGGCAGTGCGGTGATTTTGAGTAACGGCAATAACAACGCGAGCACTACTTATTCAGGCGCGATGAGCGGCGCCGGCAGCCTGGTGAAAATCGGTACGGGTGTGTTGACGCTCTCCGGTGCGAATACCTATACCGGTACAACAACTGTCAATGCAGGCCGGATCGTTGTTTCCGGCACTGGCTCGCTCTCCACGTCGACAGCTCTGATGGTGGCTAATGGCGGGTCGTATTACTACCAGCCGACTTCCCTTGGGGCTCAGACTTTGGGAGGTCTGGTCTTGGGCGACGGCAGCACCATAGGGCTGTTGTGGAACAACACGCCTACGAACAGTTCTCTGACTACCGCTGCCAACATTACACCGGTCGCCGGTGTGAAGGTCTGCATAGATATGGCCGGCATACCTGCGTCTGGAAGCACCTACACCGTGCTTTCAGGCGGCGCAGGCAGCACATTGAATAATCCCACTTATTTCCTGCTTAATTCGACCAACTTCACGTTTGCGATCAACAAGACAGCAACGTCTGTGTCCATTACCCTTACATCGGCAGCACCTCTTGCTTCCGCTTACTGGAAAGGGACAACAACGGCAGGCATATCAAATATCTGGGCTGCCTCTGATGGCAGCACTGACGGCAACTGGGCCGCATCGGCCGGTGGAGCCAAACAGGCGCTGATACCAGGACCTGGAGCGAATGTTTATATCTCCGCCACCAGTCCAACCGTGGCACCGGTGAACACCACGCTCGGCGCCGACATGGCTATTGGCACGCTGACAATTCAGGACACTGTCAACGGACTGGGGCTCCTTGCTGACGGCCATACATTGACCATCGGGGCCGGTATTACGATGAATACAGGTGTTCCAGCCAGCAGTATAGGAACGCCTGTTACATTGAGTGCCAATCAGACCTGGGTCAATAATTCTGCCAATACGCTTACTGTCAGCGGCGCAATCGGAGGGGCTCACAGCTTGACAAAGTCTGGCAGTGGCACACTGATTCTCTCAGCCGCAAACACCTATAGTGGTGTGACTACAATAAGTTCCGGACAGCTGATTCTTTCGCATTCACTTGCTTTACAGAATAGTATGGTCAGCAACAACGTAGCCAGCGGGCTGGTCTTCAGTAATGTCACGACATTTATTTTTGGCGGACTGGCTGGTTCTGTCAGTCTAGGCTTGACCAATACCGCGGGCAGCGCGGTGGTACTGAGCTGCGGAAATAACAACGCGGATTCAATCTATTCGGGAGTAATTAACGGCTCGGGCAGCCTGGTCAAAATCGGCAGCGGTCAGATGGAGATCACAAACACTGTCAGCAGTTACTCGGGCGGGACAACCGTAAGTGGCGGTTTGTTGAAGGCAAGTGATCTCACTCTTGGCTCAGGCAGCCTGGCTCTTGCGTCTGCCGGTATTCTCTATAACATCAGTGGTAGCGGCGGCGGGCCGGGTTGTTATCGCAGTGATTTCGGGAAGAATATTACGCTGAATGCCGGTGGCTGTATACGCTCAGGATGGGCGGCGATGACTGTCAGTGGTGCAATAGACGGCAGCGGTCCGTTGACGATCGTTAATGACAACAGTGTGACGCTATCCAACACCGGTAACAGCTACTCGGGGGATACGATCATCGGTGCGAACGGTTCCGGCAACAACGCCACGCTAAAGCTTGGCGCAAGCGGAGTAATTCCTAACAGTACCGGCAAAGGCAATGTTGTCTTCAACGCTTCAGGCGGCGGGACAGCGACTTTAGATCTGGCGGGGTACTCCGAGACCATCAACGGGTTGACCAGCGGCGGTTCTGGTTCCAGTGTCGTAGACAACACCACAGGTTCCGGAACTTACACGCTTACTGTTGGCGACAACAACCAAAGCAGCGTTTTTAGCGGTATGATCAAGAACACCGCCGGGACGCTTGCCCTGGCGAAGATCGGCTCGGGTTCTCTGACCCTCGCCGGCACCAACACTTTCTCAGGTGCAACTACCATCAGCGCCGGACGATTGATCCTTGCGAATGCGCTGGCTGCCCAGAACAGCACGGTGAACAATAACATTCTTGGCGGTCTTGCATTCAGTAATGCCACGATATTTATCATCGGAGCTTTGGCGGGTTCTTCTGACTTCGGGTTGACGAATTTTGCTGGCAACTCGGTGACTTTAAGCAATGGCAATAACAATGCCAGCACCACATATTCCGGGGTGATGGGTGGCGCAGGCAGCCTGGTGAAGAATGGAACGGGTGTGTTGACGCTCTCCGGTGCGAATACCTATACCGGTACAACCACTGTTAATGCAGGCAGGATTGTTGTTTCCGGCGCAGGCTCGCTCTCCACGGCAACAGCTCTGACGGTGGCGAATGGCGGGTCGTATTACTATCAACCGTCCAGCCTTGGCCCGCAGACGCTCTCCGGGCTTACGCTCAACAGCGGCAGTACCATCGGGCTGTCGTGGGATAGTACACCTACTAACAGTTCTTTGACCACCGGCGCCAACATCACGCCGGCAGCCGGTGCGAATATCTGTATTGAAATGGCCGGCGTACCTGCGTCTGGAAGTACCTACACCGTGCTCTCTGGCGGTGCTGGCAGCACCTTGAATAATCCCGCCTATCAAATTATCAATTCAACCAACTATACATTTGCGGTCAACAAGACGGCTACTTCAGTGTCGCTTACGCCGACCACGGCAGCACCTCTTACGTCTGCTTATTGGAAGGGGACAACAACGGCAGGCATATCAAATATCTGGGCTGCATCTGACGGGAGTGCTGACGGCAACTGGGCGGCAACTGCGGCTGGAGCCAAACAGGCGCTGGTGCCGGGCTCTGGAGCTAATGTCTATATATCAGCCAATACACCGCTCGGCGCAGTCCCTACCAACACCACTCTGGGAACTGATATGGCCATCAGGACGCTTACAATTCAGGACACTGCGAACGGACTTGTGCTGAACGCCGACAGCAGCACTCTGACTCTCGCCGCAGGTCTCAGCATGTTTGCCAGCGTTCCGGCCAGTACTATCTCAGTGCCTATCACTCTTGGCGCCAGCCAGACATGGACTAATAATTCAGCGAATTCGCTTACTGTCGGTACTGTCAATGGGAGCGGCAAGGTGCTTACTAAAGCTGGAACCGGGAATCTGGTCATCAATGGAAGTGGAAGTGCTCTGGCGTATTTGACGTTGAACGCGGGCACAGTCACTATCGGCTCGGGACAAACCCTGACACTGAGCAACGGTGGGGGTACCGGTCTCAATGGCAGCGGCGGCACGATCAATGGTCCTGGTGCAATAGCATTGGGCAGCGGCGCGGCCGGCAATTACTTGGATTGGGCAGGTACAATCGTGATCAATGCGAAGATCACCGGCGCCTATGGCATCGACTTCTACAACTCCGGTACCATTACTTTGGCCAATACTGCCAATGACTTTACTGGTTCATTGACTCTCTACGGTACCAAGCTAAGCACTCCGATGGTAGGCAACACCGGCAGCGTGAGTCCGCTGGGCGTTAACGGCACAATTAACTTCTTTGGCGGGAGCTATATGTATTACACTGGTACCGGAGAAACATCCGACAAAGTTATCAACCTTGGCAAGACTACAGCAGATACTACGCCGACCATTGAAATACAAGGCACTGGTAATCTGAAGTTCACGGCAAATCTGACGGCTGCAGCGGCAACACACACTCTTAATCTTACCGGCTCGAGCGCGGGTACAGGCGAAATCGCTGGAGAAATTCCTGACGGTTCCGGTAACGCAACTTCAATTGCAAAGGCAGGCAGCGGCACCTGGACTCTCTCCGGTACAAATACATATAGCGGTACGACGACGATTTCTGCAGGAACACTTGTTATAGGCGGGGCTGGCCGGATTGGTTCAGGCGTTTACACTACCAACATTGTAAACAATGCGACGCTTGTCTACAGCAGCTCTGCCAGCCAGGAATTCAGCGGTGTAATATCAGGTACAGGTATCCTGACCAAGAATGGCGCCGGGATGCTGGTTCTGGCAGCCACGAATACATATAGCGGTGCGACGACAATCAGTAACGGGACGTTGACGGCTGTTGTTGGCGGATCCTGCTCGAATAGTGATGTGTCTGTTTCGCCTGCATCGGGCACCAATACCCTGGGCGTGTCGGTTACCAATAATACGATGCAGTGGACATGCAAGAGCTTGACGACTACTGGCGCCGGGACCCCGAATCTGACATTTGATTTCGGTACAAGCGTTACGCCAAGTGCCATCACAGCGCCGCTTAATGTAACGGGTGCCGCTACTTTCACAACCAGGCCCAAGGTAACAATTGCCGGCAACAGCCTTGCACTTGGAACATATCCCCTGATGACCTGCGCTTCCAAGAGCGGTTCGCTGCCGGGAACATCTGATTTGATTATGCCGCCGGGCGTCAGCGGAACCCTGGCTTTTGATGGCACTACTCTTAACCTTACAATAGCCAGCATCCAGCCATACTGCTGGTCGATGAATCAGACCAATGCTGTGCTCCAGGCTAACAACGCGCAGACGGGAATCATTTACACTGTTCTTGGATTCAGCGGCAATCTCTCAAACACGCCGTCGGTGTTGTACCAGACAAGCAATATCATTTTCTTCACCTACATTAATACCAATGCGCTCGGTTCAGCAGACAGGCTTTTTTACGTGATAACGGAAACGACGTCTGGAGTTATATCCACCAATTCGCTGATCTTTACGGCGTTCCGTAAACAGCTTGATACTAATACATGGTACAAGTTTGCGCTTGGGATTGATTATGGTGGATCCAACACGCTGAACTCGACACTGGGCAGTCAGCTGGCGCAGGGGCTTGCGGGTAGTGCAAACAATAACCTTGCAGATCTTTTCTACCTGCTAGATACGAACGGGAACTGGCAGATGTGTTTCCTGAACGCTGGCGGCACTTGGTGCGATTACGGCTCAGGCAATCCGACGAATACGACAGTCCTGCCATGGCAGAGTTTCTGGATAAAGCGCAGGAGTGGCGGCACCAACGCGGCGCCGGTATATTCGGGGTATTGCTTCGCCAGCGGTTCGCCGGTGAAATTCAGGGCCAACGACTGGCACATGATCACCTGGCCGTTCCCGCGGGACAGGAAAGAGGGTGAAGGCTCCCAGCAGGGCTGGGGCTTTGCCGCGGCCGGCGCGAAAAAAGGCACAAGCTGGCTGAATTCAGATGTACTGACAGTGGGTGATGGTGAGGCCTTGCGGTTTTACTACATGTACACCAATGGAACTTGGTGCCCGGTTGGCCAGACACTGACGGCATCAAATCTCGCGTTCCATGTAAGCGAATCGTATTACTACATGCACCGCGGCACAGGCATGACCTGGACGGCGACGGGGCAGTAGGGGGGAGAGGACAGAAGTCAGAGGTCAGAAGTCAGAAGTCGGGACCTTAGACCTGAGACCTGAAACTTGAAACCTGAAGAGAGAAACCGGAAGAAGTCAGAGGTCAGGCAGAAAGAATACAGGAGTAAGAATTCAGAATGCTATGGAGTGCGGTGACGGAGTCACCGCTTTGGAGTTTGGCTTGTAACTAGTATGAAACAGCGGAATTTTGGAGTGCGGCGGCTTGACGCCGCTCTTTCTTGCAACCAGGCTTGACTGGTTGCGTAGGTGTATATATGGGCATAAAATGCTGAAACGGAGAACGGCGTGTCAAGCCACGCCTAAGAAAAGCGCTGTCAAGCCAGCGCACTCCAAATAGTTTTTCAGGCTTCGTTAATTGACTCTTTGTAACACGAAGCTGGAGAAACTCGACTGGATTTGAGAAATGCCATTATTTACGTGTTTAGAAATGATGAGTAGGGCCAAACTCCAGTGCGGCGACGGAGTCACCGCTTTGGAGTTTAAGAGGAGCGTAATGTTGGTGCTGGAGCGGCGCGGCTACGGCATTGTAAAACAAAGAAAGGACTGACGATGAAGAAAATACTCATGACAGCAGCAGTATGTGCGGTGTTGATGACTTCGATGCAGGTGCAGGGAGCCAGGCTGGCCGGTGGTGATAGTCGTTCTTGATGGCAAGGAGTATAAAGACGTCTATGTGGTTAAGATGAAAATGATGTTCTCGATTCGCTACACCGAAGAAGCTTCCGGCGGCATGAGTGTTGCGAAGATGCGCACAGTGGTGCTTGATTCCAAGGGTTCGGTGCAGTCTGTCGCAGGCGATAAGAATGAGGATTACGCCATGTGGATGGAGTAAGCAGTATCAGTAAACAGAAGCGTCGCGTGTGCTCGCCGTCGTGCTCGTCCTTGATTATTCAAGCCCCGTGATTATTTCAGCCTAAATTCGGCAGAAGATAACTACGAAACACGCGAAAAGCGCGAAAAATCAGAATAAATCAAGAAGACTGAACCCTGTTGTATCTGCTATTGTTTCACCAAATTGGTGAAACAATCACAGACACCTCGGGCAGATCTATCTCCTTGCAATTCAAGTTCTTATTTCGTGTGTTTCGCGTGTTTCGTAGTTCCAACTGCTCCTTATAGGGTGATAGCGACCTCATGATTATTCCTCCGGTTTGTCAGAACAACTGTTTTCTACCACCACTGAAATCCAGCTCAAACAACCTTGTATATCAGGTTGTAATGATAGCACAGACTGGCTGCCGGTTTCAACAAACTCCCGCTATTTAATCATATTTATCGTGAAACGAAGATGACCTTGACTCGTCCTTGAAGGTATTTTATAAAACACGGGCTTTAATCAGGAAGGGTTGTGGAAAGTAACCTTAATTAAGTAGCGGGTTCTAAATAAAGGTATTACAGCATGACAAAGTTGTTCAGTTATCTCTGTCTGTGTCTTTTTGCAGTTCCTGTGTTTGCTCAGACCACGGCCGTAAAGACGCCGAACAAAACCAGCGTGCCGCCAGCCAGTACTGGCACCACGGCGGTAAAGATGCAGGGCAAGGTCAGCGTGCCTCAAACCACTGTGAAAACACCAACCGTGAAGGCTCAGGACAAGGCGAGCGTGCCGCTGGCCGAAGAAGATTTCTATTCTTCTTATATCATGTACAAGCTTGAGGTTGGAACGCGGATGACCCGTATCAGCCTTCTGGATAGCAGCAGGGGTGAGCCGAATAACGGTTCATTCATGGGTACTTCGACACAGCTTCAGGAGAGCCAGAACTATTTTCCTGCCAAGCTGTTTGCCCAGTATAGAATAACTCAGCAGTTCGGCGCTGGCATAGGTTATGACAGGTTTAGTTTTACCGTTGGCGATTGGGGAGTGGAAGGCGCAGGCACAGGGGGATCCGACGGAAAGGCCACTCTTTCCGGACCGCTGTTTTACGCGATGGGTCGATACCCGAATTCCACCAAGTTCACACCGTTCTGTGAGCTCGGTCTTGCCTTTTATTCCGCCTCTTTCAGTGCTGATGCGAACTGGGCGTCAACAAACGACAAAGGCGTTTCCCTGGGCGGCACCAGCGGCATATATCTTGCCGGCGGATGTGCCTATGAGATAAATGAGCAGTTCCTCGTCGATCTGTATATGCGATACATGAAAATTTCCGATGTTAATGGAGAATGGGTGATGCTGGGAAGCAAGCAGGGTGATGTTGTGCTTACCCCCAGTTATTTTGCCATTGGTATCGGCGCCATTTTCTTTTTCTAAGAGCGAATTAACGCCCTTAATCCAAAGAAACTTTCCGCCCCAGCGGATCCGCAAAGGCGGAAACCACAGATTACACTGATAACACGGATTGGGAGACTCATGTCTTTTGTGCGGAAACACCCCTCACCTCAATCCTCTCCCCCAAGGGGCGAGGAAGAAGACGGGAATTCCCTGAAGTTTGGCATTTTAACTAGTCATAGACAACAATTATGAATCTCTCTGCATTATTTTCTTGTTATTTTGCATTAGAGTATCTAGTTATGTCTCCTCAATAAAATCTGTGGGTTAGTCCTGGTTCAGGCAAGTTACCGAGAGCATGGAACAGAACTATTTCCAGCACATTATACGTTCTAAAACCATTATCATCCCAGGCTGGCCATGTACATGGGGGCTTGAGACTGTCCGAGTTAGGGAAACAGGCCGGGAGCATGGACTACTCGGCGGTGGCGATGGGAATAAGAAGAGCGGAGCTGCGTTCACAAACCGACCGCAATCTTAAAACAGCAATGAATAGGATTCGGCGAGAATGTGCAATGTGAAGATATGATAAGCATATAAAGGTGTGAAGACTCATTGAAGGTTCCACGAGAGGATGAAGAGGCAAGCCATGATGGCCTGCCAAAAGAAGGAGGAACTGGAAATGAGTTTGTATG
>Ga0172371_10007201_pt1 | contig 15928 bp, 9 predicted proteins | sample Lak12m_FD_114543 | JGI IMG/M metagenome (GOLD analysis project Ga0172371, IMG submission 114543) | Freshwater microbial communities from Kabuno Bay, South-Kivu, Congo - kab_022012_12m | ecosystem: Environmental > Aquatic > Freshwater > Lake | place: Democratic Republic of the Congo: South-Kivu...
CGTCCGTAGTACTCGGGGTTGGTCAGCGCTTCCTTCGCGGTGAAGTACCAGTCCTCGACGAACACCTCCTGCAACCTGTCCACCTCAGGGCCGCGGATCTCGATTGCGAGATCGTCCCAGTCCAGGTATTCGTCGCCGACGTTTATCCCGCCGACAAACCCGACGACGCCGTCGACCACCAGGATCTTGCGGTGATTGCGGAAGTTGACCGCGGGCCTCGCGGTGAAGATGCTGGTCGGAAGAAACGGGTGCACCTTGACACTTGCCGAGACCAGCGGAGCCAGGAACTCGGCGGACAGCTTCGGGCTGCCCACCGCATCGTACAACGCCCGCACCTCGACGCCCCGTTCTGAAGCGGCGCAAAGAAGGTCGCGGAAGCGTCGCCCGGTCTCGTCGTCCGCCCAGGAGTAGAACAGGAAGTGGACGTGGTGGGTCGCGGCCAGGAGCGCGGTCTCCCAAGCATCGTAGGCTTGCCTGGCACCGGCAAGCAGCGTTACCCGGTTGCCGGAGCTGGGCGGGAACACGGAGTCGAGGAACTCGCCCGGAAGCTTGTCCGCTTTGAGCACCGACGTGGGTCCTCCGCGTGCGGCACCTCGGACTGCCTGCGCCAGCGCTCTGGCGACGGCCTCGTGGGCCTTGCGGCGCTTGCGCCGCCTCCGGTGCAGGTGCGTGCGGCCAACTCCCCACCAGGCGAGAAGCCCCAGGGGCGGGAGAGCAAACACGGCAAGCAGCCAGGCAAGCGCGGAAACCGGGTGCCCTTCCCTGTTGAGCAGCACGCTCGGGACGGTCGCCAGCGCAAACAGCCAATACGCCACCAACCCGGCAAGCCCCAGCTCGATCAGAGTAACGTGAAGGGGCTGCGTGGTCTGGGTGAGCGCTGCGAGCATGTCGGCTATGAGGAAAGCTGGCGGTAGTAGAGGAACTTCACGTAGCGTTCGAAAAGGCCGGGCTGCGCACCCTGGTTAACATTAATGATCTTAAGGTACAGGCACTGCGCGCCGCTGTCGTCGTCCCGCCTGAAGCCGGAGAACGCGCACGCAAACTCCATTTTGAACTCCTGCCTGTGCAGAGGAATCGCCATGCGCACTGCGACCTTGTCGTCCTGCTTGATGTCCTTTGCTTCCGCTCCGTTGCAGGAAATGAGCATGCACTTGAGCCCGAGCCTCCTGAGCGCCCCGCTGACTCTCTTGTGCCCGATGGCAAGCGCTACGGGGAGCTCGACCGGGAAGAGCGCCTCGACCTGGGAGACGAACCGGGTGACCGGGCCCGCCTCCTGGCTCTTGTTGAACGGCTTGGGCGAGGTAAGCGTCGAAGATTCGGCCTCGGACAGCCGCGTCGCAAGGAACTGGCCGAGCGGTACCCCTTTCTTGGTGGTTCCTCCTGGGGCGCTTGGCTGGGTGGAAGCCCCGTCCTGGCCCGAGCCCTGGCCCAGGCTGCTTGCCGTGGGAAACACCGGCTCCGCGCTCGCTTTCCCCATGCCGAACGAGTAGGTCCCGGTCTGCCCTCTGGTCCGGGCGGTCGGAGCAGCGGGAGCGTGGGCCGGCTCCGTTTCCGGGGCAACCGGGGGGGTTGCAGCGGAACACGCCGGTCCCCCCGGTTCCCCTCCACGCCGGCCCACGCCACCATCTTCCGCACCGTTCGTTTCCAGCGTTCTCGCCGTCCGGGCGGCCTCTGCTCCAGTCTGTCCCGCGGCAGAGCCCGGAGCCTGCCCCGAGCCTGGTCGAAGGGCCGGGGAAGCCGGAGCGGGGCGTGCCGAGGGGATCGGGCCCTGCCTGGGGGCCTGGGTGCCGGCGCCGCCGAAGCCCGTGGAGTCGGGCACGTAGTAGGATCCTGCGGCCAGGATGTAGCCCACCACGGGCGCCGCGGCGACCTCGTCTGGAGGCTCTTGGAGGGGTTTGCCGAAGATCTCGGGGAAGTATTCCGCGAGACAGCGGATTCCGTCCACGCCGCCGCGGGAAAGGCAACGGGTCCACTGAATGCCGACGCCCTTTTCGGGGGCGGTCTGGATGCGGACGACGGTGCCGATGAGCAGTGCGGGAAGCCGCTGGAGGTCCGCTCCCTTGGGGCTCATCACGACCCTGGCACCTTCACGGATGGGGTCGTCGGTCCGGAGGAACGCTCCCGACGCAGAGATGTTGAGCGACTTGGAGTCGAACCGGACCCCATCCAGATAGCAGAAGAACTCTACTTGGCGATCCGTTCGCGGGCTTCTTCGTTTCTCCATCCCATTTCCCCCCCGGTGTTCTTCTCCGGGCGTCTACTGCGATCCCGTCTCCACTCCCGGCGTTGTCCTCCGGGCGTCTACTGCACTTCGCACATGAACTCTGTGAGCTTGGTAGCGTCGCTCAGAGTCCAGTCGTTCCAACACCCGGCCTTGGGGCCGAAGTTCTGGAAGTTGGCCGCGGCGCAGTCCTCGCCACCAAGACCGTTGTCGGGTTGCCAATCGCACCAGTAGGTGAAAGTCGAGCAACACGCCTCCCACTCCCAGACCCCCTCCACCGCAGCGTCGCTTATCCCTATCCAGACGTGGTTCGATGTCTGGAACGAAAGGAACTGCTGTTCGGCCAAGTCATTCAATACGATGAGCGTCGCACCGTTCCATGAAGCGCAAAGCGCCTTGGCTTCCATCCAACTCACTGCGAAGCTCTTGCATAGCATGTAGATGTGCCCCGAGTAGACCGCCAGCGTGCACTTGGGATCCAGTGCGCCGAAGCACTTGCCCGAATGGCACACCAGCGGCGCCTGGCAATCCGGTGTCAGCTCGTCGAAAAGCCCGTTGCAGTTGTTGTCCAGCCCGTCGCACACGTCGATCCCCTGGCAGGGAACGCACTCGCCTCCGGCACAGTAGGCGCCGTCAGTACCGCAGTCGGTACCGCCGGGCAGGATCCCGGAGCCGTTGGCCGCGCATGCGGTCGCCAGGTTCCCACTACACACCGGCAGGTTGGGTTTGCACGCCTGAGGAACGCACTGCGCCTTTCCCGGTTCGACCATCTGGCAGAACGTCCCTTCAGGGCAAGGCTCCGGGACGACCGCGGTCCCGTGTTCGTCGCAGTGAGTAAGCTCCAACCCGGCTTCGTCGCAACCGATCTCTCCTTCCACGCAGACGACGTCCAGGCACTGGCCGCCCCAGCACGCCTGGCCAACGGCGGAGCAGTCCTGCTGCGAGAGGACCTCCAGTCCGTCGCCAGAGCAAACGACCGCAGTTTCGGGTGCGTCGGGCACGCCGCAGTACGACATTCCTGCTTCGCAGACCCAGTCAGCGCACCATGCGTCGGGCCAGAGCTCCGTGCAGCTCTGCGAGGGGCCGCACTCCTGCACCGCAACGGTAGCACCGCCTTCCGGCGTGCAGGACGAGACGGTGTTCCCGACGCAGGAAGCAGCTTCGGGTGCACATACGTCCTGCAGGCACGTGTTTCCGGCACAGTACTGGTCTGGGGTGCAGTCGCTGTGCTCAACGCACTCGCGGCAGACACCGTTTGCCTTGTCGCACACCATGCCCAGCGGCGTGCAGTCCTTGTCGCTGTCGCAAGGGGTTACAGTCACGCACTCCTTACCGGCTGAGCACTCCTTCCCTTCGCCGCAGTCTTCGTTGGTCACGCAGCCGACGCACTTGCCCGATGCCTGGTCGCAAATGTCCTCTCCCGGGCAGTCCTTGCTGCTGGCGCACTCGATGCACTTCTCGGTCAGCGGGTCGCACACCAGCCCCCACTCAGCGCACTCCTCGTCCGACGCGCAGCTTTCCGGCGGTTGGACGTCGGGGAGCTCGCCCCCGTCGAAAACGATGTCCACTTCGGCGAAGAACTCGGGCAGGGCGTCGGGATGCGTCTCTCCTTCCTCGTCCGGGCCGACCGGAGTTTCCGGCTCCGCATCCTTTTCGTCTCCCGGCAGCTCGGGCTCGACCTCGTCGGTGCTGGGAAGTTCGCCGGGGCCGGGGTCGGCGGGCAGGTCTCCAACTTCTGGGAGCGCCACGTCACCGGCACCGTCCACGGTACCGTCCGCGGGCCCCGCCAAGTCAGTGTCTGCCGGGCCGACGTCCGAACCACTTCCTCCCGACCCGCAGCCGGTCAGCGCCATCCACGCGACGCATGCTGCACCTGCCAGGAACAATCTGCCGCTCATAGCCGCACCTCGCCTGAGATATACGCCCGCGCCGGGACCGTCTACGCGTGCGAGACGCTAGTATGCCACAAGACCCGCGAGTCGGCTACAAGCTGGACGCCGCTGTGCGTCGCCTGTAAGATGCGGCGGAGGCTGCTTCGCACCGGGATTGTCCCGGGTGGCGGAGGCGACGTTGGGAGGGAGGATGCGTGACAACCTGAGAGTTTCCGCTGTGGATCTGGCTTTGTGCCTCTCCGGCGCGCTCGATTTGATCAGCCACCAGCTCACCGGGCATCACAAGCGCACCGCTTTCATCGCGGAGAAGATCGCCCGCGAGATGGGGATCACGTCCAAGGAAAGGACCGAATTGGTCGTAGCCGCACTGCTGCACGACGCCGGGGCCGTGACCCTCGCCGGGCGGCTGGAAGCCGCGGACTTCGAGCGGGGCATGGACATGGGCGACGCTGCGGGCCATGCTTACGGGTCATACGCGCTGCTTCGCGGGTCTCCGCTCTTCTCCGCTGTATTGCCCCTTGTCCGCCACCACCATGCGAAGTGGTCGGAGCGGGAAGATACAGGGCTCACTCAGAGGGCAGCGCTGCTCACCAACATCCTGCTGCTTGCCGACAGGCTGGACGTGCTGTTGCGCAACGGCCGGTGCTCCCTGCTGGATGCGGAAGAGAAGGTAGGTGCGCTGGCAGCTCGAACCGGAGACGTGTTTTCGCCCGATACGATCGACGCGCTCAGCAGCCTGGCGGTCTGCGAAGCCTTCTGGCTCGATTCCTCGAACCTCGACTACGTCTCCGACTCACTCCAGGCACTGGAAGCCGAGACTGAAACCCTCAAGCTTGCTGACCTCCAGTCGCTGTCAGAGGTGTTCGGCAGGGTCATCGATTTCCGTAGCCGGTTCACCGCCACACACTCTGCCGGCGTCTCCGCTACTGCCGTGGCCCTTGCCAGGCACAGCGGGTTCTCGCCCGGCGAGTGCTCGCTGATGGGCGTGGCAGGGAACCTGCACGATCTCGGCAAGCTGGCAGTGCCCACGGAGATCCTTGAGAAGCCGGCAGCCTTGGCCCCGGAGGAATTCGCCATCATCCGCAGCCATACCTACCACACCTACCGAGTCATCGAGAACCTTGAAGGGCTGGAGGACGTGGCTCGGTGGGCAGCATTCCACCACCAACGGCTTGACGGCAAGGGATATCCGTTCCACCGGCAGTCGGACGCAATCTCTCTCGGGTCCAGGATCATGGCGGTCGCGGACGTTTTCACCGCGCTGCTGGAGGACAGGCCGTACCGGAAGGGGATGGACCGGGCCGCAGCGCTCCGCATCCTCCATAGCCTGGAAGGATCAGCGCTCGACTCGCGCATCGTTGCCTTGCTTGAGAAGGAGTTCGACGAGGTGGACACCTGCCGCGCCGGCGCCCAAGCTGCGGCCCGCACGCGTTACGAGTCGTTCGTGGAACCGACGATCGATCTGGAGGCGTAAGCCCTCTCGCTCGGCAGTGCCAAGGCAAGGAGAGATCCTTCGCTACGCTCAGGATGACGTTGCCGAGCAAGGCAGCGGATGCGGCTCACTTGTCGTTGGTGGAGCAGATGACGGAGCCGTAGATGTCCATGCGGTTGCCCGCGTCGTTCCAGTTGCCGAAGTCGCAGCCGGTGGTCCTGCGGTAGATGGCGTTTGCGGTATCGTTGTCGCCGTTCGGCTCGAAGTTGCTGCAGCCGCACGAGTCGGAGTCGGACATCCAGAACGAGCAGTCCTGGCCCAGGCAGCGGCCGGTCCAGTTGGACAGCCCGTATGCTCCATTGTACTTGGGGAAGACGTTGACGATGTTGGGAGGCTCGCCGCCGTTCCACGAGAGGATGGACATAGCGTGGGCCTTGGTGCGCGGAGTTACTACTTCCATTCCGTAAGTTGCGCAGAAGCCCCTGTAGGAATTCTGGTCCCCTCCCAGCGACCCGTCGTCGAACCTCACCATGGTATAGCCTCCGCCGTCCGTGGTCATGTCGCAGCGGACCAGCAGCGGCGCAATGGGGCCATCCGAGCCGTCTGGGTCGATTGTGTAGTTGCCCGTCGGGAGGTTGGGCGACTTCGCATGCAGTGTCTTGCAGGAGGTCTCCGGTTCGACCGTGCAAGTCTTGCTGCAACCGTCGCCGGAGACCAGGTTTCCGTCGTCGCAATCTTCTCCCTGCTCGACCGCGCCATTGCCGCAGCACGGGACGATGGGCTCGTGCGTGCACCCCGTTAGCGGAGCGCACCCGTCCGTCGTGCAGCCGTTCCCGTCGTCGCAGTCCAGCGCGCCGCCCGGAGCGCACGCGCCTGCTTCGCACTCGTCTTCCGGCGTGCATATGTCGCCGTCGTCGCAAGGGCCCTGTGCCGGAGCGTGCACGCAACCGCCCGCGGGGTCGCACGAATCATCGGTGCATACGTTGCCGTCGTTGCAGTTCAGCGGCGCCCCGCCCGCGCACACCCCGTCCTTGCACGAGTCGCCGATCGTGCACGTGTCCAGGTCGTCGCACGGAGCGCTGTTTACGGTGTGGATGCAGCCGGAAAGCGGGCTGCACTTGTCGTTCGTGCACGGGTTGCCGTCGTCGCACGTCTCGATCTCAAGTCCAAGGCAAGCGCCCAGGGTGCACGTGTCCGAGGACGTGCACGGGTTCAGGTCGTCGCAAGGGAGCGAGTTGGGCACGTTTGCGCACGCTCCGGTGACCGGGTCGCACGAGTCGTCCGTGCACAAGTTGGAGTCGTCGCAGGGAAGCTTCCCGAGGGACACGCACGCACCCTGGCTGCACGATCCCGCTTCTGCGCACGGACCAACGCCTGCCGCGCACGGAGCGCCGTTCATCGGCCCGACGTCGTGGATGCATCCCACCTCCGGATCGCACGAGTCCGAGGTGCAAGCGTTCCCGTCGTTGCAGTCGGGCGCCACGCTCCCCTTGCAGAAACCGCCTTTGCACGTGTCCACTGTCGTGCACAGGTTGCCGTCGTCGCAGGGCTCGGAATTGGGGGTGAACTGGCACCCCTGTGTCGGCGAGCAGGAGTCCTCGGTGCATGGATTGCCGTCGGCGCACGCGACTGGAGCCCCACTCTTGCACACGGCCGCAAGGCAAGCGTCCCCCTGCGTACACTTGTTCCCGTCGTCGCATGGCATCTTGTTTGCGCCATGCACGCAGCCGGACACGGGGTCGCACCAGTCCGTTGTGCAGACGTTGTTGTCGTCGCAATCCTCGGACTCCAGGGGGACGCACGCGCCGCCTTCGCAGTGGTCGCCTACGGAGCACGCGTTCCCGTCGCTGCACTGCCCCTCCACGGGCTCGTGCATGCAGACCCCGCCCTGGCACGAGTCCGCGGTGCAGGGACTTCCATCCTCGCAGCTCACCGGGGTACCGGAGGCGCACATGCCCCCGACGCACTGGTCGTTCACGGTGCACGGGTCGCCGTCGCTGCACCCGACGTCCATGGGCGAGTGCTCGCAGCCCCCGTCCGCAAGGCAGAGGTCCAGCGTGCACGGGTTGGCATCGTCGCACTGGAGTGACCCTATTCCCTTGCAGACCCCGTTCACGCAAGCGTCGTCCGTGGTGCACGAGTTGCCGTCGTCGCATGGGCCTGCTACGCTGGCGTGCACGCAGCCCACGGCCGGGTCGCATGAGTCGGACGTGCACGGGTTGCCGTCGTCACACGCCAGCAGGTCTCCTGCCGCGCATTCCCCGGCTGCGCAAGTGTCCCCCACCGTACAGCCGTTGTAATCCGTGCACGGGTCCGTGTTGTCGGAGTGCACGCAGCCGACCGCGGGATCGCACCAGTCGGTGGTGCAACCGTTGCCGTCATTGCAGTTCGCGCTTCCGCCGTTGCCGCAGACCCCGCTTGCGCACCATTCTCCTGTGGTGCACGCGTTCCCGTCGCTGCACGCCGCACCTTCGTTTGCTTCCTCGGTTCCACACTTCCCGTCCCCGGGGTTGCACACGGGCTTCAGGCATTCGGCCCCAAGGCTGGTCGGGGCCGGGCACTCGATCACGGTCCCGGGGGCGACGACGCACTTGTGCGGCACCTGCGCGGTATCGCATACGAGCGTTCCATTGCAGAGGTTCCCGTCATCGAACGCCACGCAGTCGGTCAGCTTCTCACATTCGCAATCGACCGGTACGCCCTTGCACGTGCCCTTCTCGCACTTGTCCGCGAGCGTGCACGGATCGTCGTCGTCGCACGGCTGCGCGTTGAACGAATACACACATCCACCCACCGCGTCGCAGTTGTCGAACGTGCATGGGTTCTGGTCGTCGCAGACTATCGGGTCGCCAATGCAGTCGCCGTCTTCGCAGTGGTCTGCCAGGGAGCACACGTCCTGGTCGTCGCACCCCCCTGCAATCTCTGCGTGCTGGCATCCGGCTGCCGCGTCGCACGAGTCCTGGGTGCACTGGTTGTCGTCGTCGCAAGTGCCCTGGTCAGCGGTCCCGTCGCAGTCGTCGTCGATGCCGTTGCAGATTTCAGCCGCGGGCACGGCAGCGTTGCATGGGCCGAGGCCGTCTCCGCCGCAGGCCCTGATGCCTTGGCACGTGCCGAAGCCGTTGCTCACGGAGCAGGGCGTCGTGAGCCCCAGCGCCACGGCATTATCAGAGCAAGCGCAGTCGCCGGAGTCGGACACGCACTGCATGATCGTGCTCCCCTCCAGCGAATGCGCGGGCTTGCACGAGAAGCCGGCCGGGCAGCCCGATGCGGGGCAGTCCGCGCCGCAGAACAGGCCGGCCTGGCCGTAGTCGAGGCAGGATGCCTTGCCACCTACGGTTTCACAATCGGCGCTGGTGTGGCAGGGGAGGCACAGGGTCGTCAGGTCCGAGATGCAAGCGTGGAGCGGGTCGGGTCCCAGGCCGTCGATAAGCTTGCATGTCCACCCCTGCGGGCACTCTTCCACGCAGGTGATGGAGCACACGGAGTTCCCGAGATGGTCCACGCACAGCCCGGAGGCGCAGTTGGAGCCGTTTTCGCAGGGGTCGAGGAAGCAGCCGGCGCCCGGTGCGCACCCGGAATCGATCTCGAGGGCGTCCCCGACATCAAGCGCCCCGAGGTCGAGCCCGATTGCTTCCGCCTCCTCCTGCGAATCCGCCCCGGCGTCGCCGACGGAGCGGCTATCCGCTGCATCGTCGAAGCTCTTCACGTCCGCTGCGACCGTCCCCGCGGGTGCGCCGCACGACTGGCCCAACAGACAAGCAATGCCCGCCGCGACGACACACTGTGTAATGCCTCGAACCTCTCCGCGCTTCATATGTCCCTCCATGCCTGCTCGATTTCTCAACTTGCGCCGCTCAACATGATAGTCCACATGGCACAAGCTAAGTCAAGGTTGTCGCGCCGTGCGGGGCCAGTAGCCAGTTCCCGCTTCCCTGTTTGTTGCCGGAGGGCAGGGGCCGCGGTATGCTGGGTGACGGCCTCGCCCCGAGGGCCTTGTGCGGCGGAAACGGCGCACCGTGGAGAGGTCCAGTAACGCGGAGAGGTCCAGCAATGTCAATCTATCTTGTTACCGGCGCAAGCTCGGGCATCGGAAGGGAAATGGCGAAGCAGCTCGCAGGGGACGGCCATACCGTCTACGCGGTGGCCAGGCGCAAGGAGGCGTTGGACGAGCTGGCGAAGGAGGCCGGGGGCCGCGTCGTCCCGTTCGTCTGCAACGTGACCTACAGAGATGCGGTCCACTCCATCTGCCTTGCGCTGCCCACCCTACCCGACTACGTCATCCTCAACGCAGGAATCGGCCGCTTCGAGCCCAGCCGGGGATTCGACTTCCGCATCCACGAGGACACGTTCGCAACCAACTACTTCGGCGCAATCCACTTTGTCGACGAGTTGCTTCCCAAGTTCATCGAGCGCAAGTCCGGCACCTTCGTCGCGGTCTCCTCGCTCGCTGCTCGCCGCGGGCTGCCCAGGATCGCTGCTTATGGCGCCAGCAAGGCAGCGCTCACCTGGGCGTTCGAGAGCATGCGCGCTCAGTATTCGAAGCATGGGGTCGGGTTCGTTACCGTTCACCCGGGCTTCGTCGACACTCCGATGACCACAGGGCAGAAAGGGATGATGTTCCTGTGGCCGGTGCAAAGGGCCGCACGCCACATACTCAAGCGGCTTCACAAGGGCGCGCTGGACATCTCCTTCCCCCTTGGAATGCGGCTCATTACGGGCCTCCTCCGCCTCCTCCCGGCGAGACTGCACCTCGCTCTCGCCAAACGGATCTGACGGCGAGCTGCGATTGCTGGGCCCCGGGGGCTGTGCCCGGGTAGAATCAGTACCTACCTTATGAGAGCGTACATCGTCCCGGCGGCGGCGCCAGGAGGGAGGGAAACATGGGAGTGGAAGAGTTTGGATACACGACGCGGTTCTCCGGACCCGCGGACTTCGCGGGGATCGTCAGCAAGGTTGAAGCAACGCTGAAGGAGAACGGTTTCGGCGTGGTCACAGAGATCGACGTCAAGGACACGTTGAAGGAGAAGCTGAACGTCACGGTACGGCCCTACAAGATCCTCAGGGTGTGCAATCCTGCGATCGCGCACCAGGTGCTCGAGGCGGAGCCGTTCGTCGGCCTGCTCCTCCCGTGCAACGTCATCGTGTACGAGGAGGAAGGCGGCGACGTGGTCGTGTCGGCTGCAAGCCCCAAGGAGATGTTCAAGCTCGTCAACCGACCAGACCTGGCGGACCTGGCGGAGAAGGCCGACGCGCTGATCAAGGCTGCGTACCGGAGCATTGCCGGGTAGGGGGCTCACCCCCAACCCTGCGCTTCCCAAGGGTCCGAATTCATCGGGTGATGTTGCGACGGACCCCGACAGGGGGAGGGGATTAGTTCGGCATCCCCCGGGGAAGGGGTTGGGCGTCGCCGGAAGTCCTTGACTTTGTTCCGTCCGTGGTGTTTGTGTCCGATCGATTGGTGGGGTGTACGATGGCCTTGCGAACGATCGGGCGGCGCTGTGCTGAGACTGGCTGCTTACTGGCATTGGGGACTGCGGTAGCCCTGGCCGCGGGACCGGAAGCGCTCGCGGGCGGGTTCCATAACGCGGACATAGGCGTGCGGCGCATGGGGATGTTTGCGTCGGTGGCACGGCCGGACGACCTGACCGCTATTTTCCACAACCCTGCGGGCTTGGTGCTCACCGAGGGGACCGCGTTCTACCATTCGCAGTCGTGGTTCTTCGTCGACCTCGGGATGCGCATGTACGACAGCGTTGGGGACCTGCGGCCGGAGCACGAGATAAGGCCGGATTGGAACATCGGCTTCATCCCATTCATCGGCATCGCCTCGGATTTCGGCACCGAGGACTTCCGCTTCGGGGTCGCTGCCTACTCCCCCAACGCCTACGGCGCCATGATGCCCGAGGACGAGCCCACCCGGTACCACGCCACGGAAGTGCTCTTCGTGGGCAGCCGCGTCACTGCGACCGCAGCGTGGGAAGTGACGGACCGCTTCGCGGTCGCAGCCAGCGCAAACGTGGTCCACATGTACCTGACCGCAAGCCGCTTCATGAACCCGCTGGTCCTTGATGATCCGGACCGCCGGTTTGACCCGCCGGAGTCGACGGCAGCGTTCGATTCCAAGCTGGAGCTTGACGGCCAGGGCTACACGTGGTCGGCGGATGCGGGCGTGCTGTTCCAGCCGACGGACACACTGAAAATCGGCGCCATGTTCTCCGGCGGCGCTGAAACCGAGATCTCCGGCGACGTCACGCTGACTGGGCCGGACGGCAGCGTCGAGAGGACCGCGCATCACACTCAGATGGTGATCCCGTACACGCTGGCAGTGGGGGTGAACTGGGAGTTCGCCCCCGATTTCGAGATCGGTGCGGACTTCCGCTACTGGCACTACCAGGTGCTTCAGGAGCAGTGGTCCAAGCTGGACGATTCGATCATGGGAATGGACGAATTCCGGGATCCGAAGAACTACTCGAACTCCAGCAACTACTGCATCGGGATGTTGTACCATGCGTCCCCGACGGTGGAGGTGATGGTCGGCTTCCAGGAGGACTTCACCCCGATCCCGGACCAGACCTACAGCCTGGAGAACCCCAGCCGCGACCAGTTCGGCATCAGCGGCGGGGTCCGGTGGCAAGCGATGGAGCACCACCGGTTCGGCCTTGCGCTCATCCGCAACTGGTTCGACCTGGTGGACGTTCAGGACAGCCTCTCCGTTCCCCCGACCAACGTCAAGGGCCACGGCGCCACTGTAAACCTCGGCCTGGACTACACATGGAAGATGTGATCTCTTGGTCACCCGTCTCGTCTCCCCCCTTTGGGGGGAGTCCCGGCGGTTTCGCCGGCGGGGAGGAGGGACTCGCCGGATCAGCTATACCTTTCCTGCTTCCAGGGATCGGCCGAGTTGCTGTAGCCCTTGCTTTCCCAGTAGCCGAGCTCATCGACCTCGACGAGCCTGAGCCCCATCACCCACTTCCCGCTCTTGAAGAAGTACTTGTGCGGCACCATCCCACGGGCTACGCCGCCGTGCTGGTCGGGAATCTCCTTGCCGAACAGTCGTGACGCGATGAGCACGGTCGGCTTCATCGCGTCTTCAATCGGGATGCTGGTCGTATAGCCGTTCTCGCATTCGAAGATCACGAACCTGGCCTTGGACGTGGGGGCGGCCAGGGCCAGGACGTCCGAGACCCGGACCCCGCCCCACGGAAGGTCCAGTACGGTCCAGCCGGTCACGCAGTGCACGTCGTTCACCTGGTCCGTCTGCTTCAGCTTGGAGAAGTCCTCCAACGAGAAGAGGAGCTCTTCGCCGACCTCGCCCCTTGCGTAGAACTTCCATTCCGAGCGGTCGCGGGGGGATGGGTTGCTTCCCTGGACGATCATCGCCTGGACCACGAATTGGCCGGGCGGGATCCGAGGGCGCCCTTCGGCATCGACCTCGGACTTGACGTCTTGCGCTGCGGCGTCCGCGTTCCGCTTGAATTCCTCGACTTCCTGCTCCGTCATCTCCGGCAGGGCATCCAGGTCCTCCTGCCGGATCTCCAGAATCCTGCTGCCACCGTCACCGGGACCTCCGTCCAGTTCGCCCCTTCTCCCGGTTCCGCACGCGACGCCGACCAGACCGGAGCCAATCACCACCATGCCGCCAAAAGATGCTTTCAGGAATCTCCGTCTTTCCACCGGGCTCTCCGCATGTCGAAGCGATATTCGCCTCGTGCGATCAAGTATAATCACGCTGAGGCTATTTCAGCCCCTTGATGGTCAGAGTGTACGACTGGTAGCAGGAGCCCTTGTCGGACCAGTTCTGGACTCGGACGTAGTAGGTGCCGTCGTCCGCTGAGCTGGTCTCGGTCCAATCGATCTTCTCCGGGTCGCCGCCGATCGTTACCGATGAGGCAATGTGATTGTCAGCGGAACAGGCCGAGCTCCCCTTGTACAGGAAGAGGTCTCCGTCAACGCCAAGGGGCTGGTTCTTCAGCTCAACGACAATATGCTCGTAGGTGAACGGCAGGTTGAAGTTGTCCACTGCGTTGAAGCAGAAGTAGTCGTCCTTGTCTGCGCCGCCCAGAGGAGAATCGAACGTCGGGTACAGAGTGGTCTCCGGGTCGTCGCCGTCGATCCACTGGCAGGCGCCGCACGAATCGTTGGGCTCGTATGCGTCCGGGGCCTCCTTGTCCTTTCCATCGCAGTCCTGGTCGATCCCGTCGCCGCAGGTCTCTCCCTGCGGCCAGACCGCGCCCAAGCAATCGCCCCACTGGTTCCATTGGCAGCTTCCGTTGCAGGTGTGCTGCTTGGTACCCTTCTCGCAAATACCGGACGTGCTGGATGGGCCGCACTCGATGGACTCGGAATCGCCGGGGCTGCAATCGCCTGCGCCTACGCACTGGCCAAACGACGACCACTTGCAGTCCGGAGTGCAGGTCTTTTCCTTATTACCGCATGAGCCGCAGTTGTCGGTCGTCTTCTCTCCCGGCTCGCACTCCCCCTCTCCCTCGCAGATGCCCCAGTCGCCCCACTGGCAATCCAGCAAACACGTCCGCTTGGCCGTTCCGCACTTGCCGCAGCTCTTGCTGTCCACGTCCCCCGACGTGCATCCAGCACCTTCGACGCACGACCCCCAAGGCTCCCACTGGCAGGTCTCTCCGCATAGCTTCTCCTGGACGCCGCAGTTGCCGCAGTCCATCTGCACCGTATCGCCGGGAGCGCACTGCCCGGAGCCGGAGCACTCGCCCCATTCGCTCCACGTGCATTGATCCGTGCAGATGCGTATCTGTTTGCCGCACTGGGTGCCGCACTCGATCTCCTCGACCTCGCCCGCAGGGCACGCACCTTCGCCCGTGCAGCCCGAGAACTCGCCCCAGACGCCCCCTTCGCCGCATGCCCTGGCCTTTGTTCCGCAATTCCCGCAGGGCAGAGACTCGGACTGCCCCGGGACGCAACAGTCCTCGGCACCCTCGCACGTTCCCCAGGTCCCTCCGGCGCACTTCTTCTGCCCTTCGCCGCACGGCGTAGTGCATGGTGCGGTCATCCCTTCCTGGCATCCGCACCCTTCGTCCACCTGGCCGTCGCAGTTGTTGTCCACCTGGTCGCCGCATGTCTCCTCGGGGGTATAGGCGGGTGCGTTGCACTGGGACCAGCTACCCTTGACGCACTGCTGGACCCCCTCGTGACAGCCGACGAAGCACGTCCGGCTTTCGCCCTCCTTCGTGCACTGGACCCCCCAGCATTCGTGCAGCTCCTTGTTGCACACCTTGCCGCTGAACGCACAATCCATGTCGGTCGAGCACGCGCCCGAAGTCGGCGTCGTGCATTGGCCCGAAGCCAGGCACACCTGCCCCTGCGGACAGTCCGCTGCGCTGGTACAGAGCGGCACCTTGCAGTATCCCATTATGCAGAACTTGCCGCCGGAGCACTCGCTGTCGCTGGTGCACGCGTCGCCCCCGTCCCCATCACCCTCCGCGGGCCCGCACGCGGGCGAAATACAAAATAGGAAGCACGCGGACAGAACAACAGGCAAGGAAAACGGCGCTTGCGCGCGCATCTGGCCCTCCTACGGCTCACGCAACATTACATGGCGGGTGCGGTGTGGTCAAATGCCCGGAGTCAGCGTCAGGGGCGCCCAGCAAAATTGCTTGACGCTGCCAGGGTGTTTGTGTAGTTTCCCGGCCGTGACGCTAACGGCGTGATTTTTCTGTATCGGAGGTACAGATGAGAAATAGTGTGATCGGGATGATCGTGGTTCTGGGTATGTTGGCGGCGGCAGGCACGGTATCGGCTCAGGAGGCGTCGTGCGTGGGGTTCTGCGGCGATGAGTCGGCTGATGGCTGCTTCTGCGACGCAAGCTGCTTCATCTGGGGCGACTGCTGTCCGGACGTGTGTACTGCGTGCCCCGAGTACCAGGCGACTGCGGACCAGTGCGCGGACCTGACGAACTGCGGCGACAAGAAGTGCGACGCGGCAGTCGGCGAGGATTGCGAGAACTGCGCCCTCGATTGCGGCTGCACCAAGGACCAGGTCTGCTTCAACGATGCGTGCTGCTCCCCGACCTGCACCGAGGACACGCTCTGCCTCGACGACGGCTGCGGAGGCCTCTGCAACCTGTGCGTCGAAGGGCTGGAGTGCCTGGGCGGCAAGTGCGCACCGGCCATTGACCCAACCGAACCAGGATGCGCTCCCGTGGACGCACCCACGTGCGGGGGTTGCGAATGTGAGGCATGCGTTTGCGCCATGGACCCCTACTGCTGCGACACTGAATGGGACGGCATCTGCGTGGGCGAGTGCGTGTCGTGCGGGAGTTGCGTCGGACCGCTTCCCGCCTGCGGCGACGGCGTCTGCGACACGCTGGCTGGTGACTACTGCGACACGTGCGAGGCCGACTGCGGCTGCGCC
>Ga0172371_10007202_pt1 | contig 15927 bp, 12 predicted proteins | sample Lak12m_FD_114543 | JGI IMG/M metagenome (GOLD analysis project Ga0172371, IMG submission 114543) | Freshwater microbial communities from Kabuno Bay, South-Kivu, Congo - kab_022012_12m | ecosystem: Environmental > Aquatic > Freshwater > Lake | place: Democratic Republic of the Congo: South-Kivu...
AAATAAGCTAATATATGTTAAAATGCCCAGTATTCCTGCTTGTGCGCCTATGTCTAAAAATATATTATGCGCTCTATCCCACCAGCCAGACCAGACTATTTTAGGGTTGTAATGTTTGTCAAAACCAATAGAAAAATTTTCTGGACCCCAGCCTAAAATTGGTTTTTCTGCAATTTGTTTTACAATTATTTGCCACGCCTTAAAACGTTCGTCATTTAACGCTTTTTTTATAGAAAGTTGTTGATAAAACTGATTTGCAATTCTATTTTGAGAAATTATTTTTGGCGCAGGGCCTAGGTTTGCTAAAGTTATAGCTAACACCACCAAGATAGCAAGTGAAACTGCTGTAATTTTTACTAATTTTAATTTTTTTGGATAAAGCAGCAAAAATATGAACGTGCCCACTATAAGCCCAAAGTATGCTGCACGCGCTCCGGAAATTAAAATCCCCAACACAAAAACCACAAGAGAAATAGCATAGAATATTTTGAGCTTTTTGCTTGTTTCGCTAAGTAAAAAAGATAAAGTTGGGAAAAATAGCAATAAAAGATAAATTCCCAACATTATGGAATTGCCGATAGTCGAGGATGGCTCTGAGTTAACGCTGACAAAGACGTTTTTTAAAAGTCCAAAATATTGTATAAAAGCAATCAAACATACGGCAACTCCAGTTGAGATAGTTACAATCCAGGCTTTTTTCCAATTAGATTCATTGAATAGAAAGTAAGCTAATAAGGCGAAAATAAAGTAAAAAGCAAAGTTTATAAAACCACCACCACGTTGTGGTGAACCCCATAAAGAAAAGTTTGGGTCAACAGAAAAAATGGTTGCCAATAAAAACACCCCAAAAAACGCTATTAAAGCCCATATTATAGGATTTCCCGACCAAACTCCGCTTTGCGGAGATTGTGACGGGCCCGTCAAAATGCTCTTGGCTTTTGTTGGGTTTTTGTGCCAACACCGCAATAAGCATGCAAAGAGTAATATAGCTAAAATGCTTCTAAAAATAATGGTTTTGGCCCAATCTGGTGGAAAAAACCAAGAGTTCAAATTATTAATTGGAGCAAATAGAGCAGGTAGGGCCAAAATTATGTATAACCAAAGGTTGTTTTTCATATTCATTTATGATATAAATAAAACATACAAAAAGCAAATGAAAAAGGTAGTTATAACCTCAGGTTTCTTCAATCCAATTCACATTGGTCATATAAATTTGATGAGAGAAGCCAAAAAACTGGGAGACATTTTGGTTGTTATAGTAAACAATGATAACCAGGTAAAGATAAAGGGCAAAACGCCTTTTATGCAAGAAAGAGAGCGTGCAGAGATAATAAAAGAATTAAGGTGTGTTGATGAGGTTTTTTTAGCCATAGATAAAGACATAAGCGTGGGAGAGAGTTTAAGAGTAGTTGCGCAAAAATACTCCAGAGAGGAGTTATTTTTTGCAAAAGGCGGGGATAGAAATTCCGGCAATATTCCCGAAAGTGAAATAAATGCTTGTAAAGAATTTAATATAAAAATAATTAATGATGTTGGGGGAGGTAAGGTCCAAAGCTCCTCTTGGCTTTTAGCCAACGCTGCTAAAAACAACAAACCAAATGGAAATTAGTTTATCCAGTATAAAATCTTTTTTGCTTGACAATAAAACTTCCCGTCAGACCATTATTAAAAATGCTTTTTGGCTTACTGCGGCCGAAGTTTTGGTCAAGGTCCTTTCGTTTATAGCCATCATTTTTTTAGCCAGGCATCTTGGGCCAGATAATTATGGTAAAATCGCTTTTGCGACCAGTTTTGTAGCTATATTTTCTTTTATAATAGATTTCGGATTCCCTACGTTTGCTGCTAGAGAAATGGCGAAAGATAAGACAAAATCTTCTAAGTACATAGAAAATATATTTTCTATGGAAATCGGTCTTGGACTTTTGACGTTTGTAGCTATATTTTTTTCTGCCAAAATTTTTACAACAGATAAAGAGTTTTTATGGTTGATATGCCTATTGGGTGTATCTTCTATACTTGACATATTTACATTGTTTTTCCAGTCAGTTTTCTGCGCCAACGAAAAAATAGAATATACGGCCATTTCAAAAATTTTACAGGGAGTTATATTGTCGTTTATGATATTTTGGGCGGCCATCGGTGGGTATGGACTTATATTTGTTGGATATTCTTATATTGTTTCTTCTTTGTGTGCGACCGTTGCAACGTATTTGGCCACATGGCACAGGTTTTCTAGGTTTTCGCTCAAGATAGATCCTGTTTTCTGCAAAAATGTAATTAAGGGAGCCTGGCCCATAGCGCTGTTGTATTTTGCTTCGCTAATATTTCAATCATTGGATGCCATAATGATAGGTTTTTATAAGGGGCAGGCAGATGTTGGAATTTACAGTGCGGCTTCAAAAATAATTTTTAGTACTTATTTGGTATTAAGTATTTTATATTCAATATTTTTGTCGCCTATAAGTAGGGCCTTCCACGAAAAGAGCGATAAATTAAAAAACATTGTTGAGAAATATGGCCTCGCAACGCTATTTTTTGGCATGCCCTTAAGTATCGGTGGGGCCATAATAGCACCCAACTTGATCAGTTTCTTGTATGGGATCCAGTATTTGAATTCAGTGGTTCCATTTATTCTTCTAAGTGCTGGACTGGTATTTATTTTTATGGTTTCTTTCTATGGCTATTGTTTAATATTTTTTGATAAGCAAAGAGAGTTTTTAAGAGCCAACATATTAGGAGTGTTTCTAAATGTTATTTTGGATATTTTTCTAATACCGACATTCGGAGTTGTGGGCGCGTGTATCGCCGCCTTATTAGTTCAGGTTGTTATAATGATAGTGTCCCTAATAGAATTTAATAAAATTTTAAAAATAAATATAATTGGAATGCTTAATCCTACAATTTTATCTTCTTTATTTATGGCTGGGATTATTATATTAGCTAAGGTGGTTAGGATATCTAATCCTGTATTTTTAATTTTGATAGCAATAGCATCTTATTTCTTGGTTTATTACGCACTTTATTCAAAAAGTAAAAATTTGAGGAGCATATTAGCTTAAACATTTATGGAAAATAATAAAAAAATTGGAGTTGTTATAACAACAATTGGAGATGGATCTTTTTTAGATATATACAAGAACAAGGCCGTGCAAGAAGGTATGGTCAAAGATTTGTTTATGATTGTGATCCCCGATATAAAAAGCCCGGAGAGTCTGTATAAAAAATGCCAAGAATTAAAAGAGTTTGGGATCAACATTGTCTGTCCAACAATTGAAGAGCAAAATAGTTTTCTAAAAGATTTGGGTAAGATATCTGAGATTATTCCATATAATTCTGATAACAGGCGTAATATAGGGTTTTTAATGGCTCTGGAAGCCGGTTGTGATATTTTGCTGTCAGTTGACGACGACAATTTGCCATTGGAACAAGGAGAATTTTTTAGGTATCACCAAAAGATGATTGGGCAAGAGCACGACTTGCCAGTTGTTAGTAACGATTCGAAATGGTTTAATATCTGCGAATCTCTTGAAAAAAAGCCAGATCAAACAATATATGCTAGGGGATATCCGTATAACAGAAGATGGAAAGATACTGATAACAAAGTTGAGAATAAAAAAATCAAAGTAATGCTCAATGCTGGGCTATGGTTAAACGATCCAGATGTTGACTCGATAACAAGGATAAGTAGAGATATAAAAACCATAAACATTACATCTGACCAAATGGCTTTGGGTATAGGAACATTTTCCCCCATAAATAGCCAGAACACAGCGCTGCATGTTGATTTATTGCCAGCTTATTATTTTGTCGTAATGGGCGAGAAAGTAGAAAATTTGGTTATAGACAGATATGGAGATATTTGGTCCGGATTTTTTATTAAAAAAGTTATGGATTCATTGGGATTTTATGCTTCGTTTGGTAATCCAGTAGCGAATCACTTGAGGAATAAACATAATTTTTTTAAGGATTTAAAACAAGAATTAGCCTGTATAATATATACAGACTTGATAGCGGAGTTGCTGGAAAATATAGAGCTCGAAGGTAAAAATGTGTTCGATTGTTATCAGGATTTGTCTAAAAAGCTTTTAGATAAGGTTTGTTCAGATGATAAAATCCCTGAAGATTTTAAGAATTATATTAAGAGGTTAAATTATTGTCAGAATATATGGTTAGAAGCAGTACGGAAAATCAAGGAGAAAGCATCTTAGGCAAGATTATATATAACCAGGAAAAACACGGAACAACCCCGACCAATTTAAAGCCTGAAGACAAAATTGGTTTTGCCTTTAATACAAAAGATCGAATCGATCTTTCTCTAAAATGCTTGCCGACGATTGATCAGAATGGCGGTTTTGATATGATTTGGTGTGATGGCAGCGATACTAAAGAGGGTCAAGAGCTTCCCGATAAATATGTTTTCAAGAATGTTAGACTCAAGGGTATCTTCAAAAATGTTAAAGGCGGTCCAGACAAAGCCATACAATTTAGTTTGAAAAAATTAATTGATATGGGGTATGATTATTGCGGTTTAATAGAGAATGATATTTTGTTTGAGCCCGGATGTTTTTCAAAATTAAAAAATATTATTAGCTTAGCATATAAAGATGGCGTGGTGGTTGGCGCGGCGTCTGTTAGAAATTATAGAAGCAGGGTTTTGGAGTTTAGGGACGGTTACAGTATAAATTGGAATATCGGCGCAGGTATGATTCTTTTGTCTAGAAAGGCCGCTCAGTTAATTTTGGATAATTATGACGACCTATACAATTTTGGTAGAAAATTGTCTCTATATTATTTAAAAACTTTTGACGTAGATCTTAGAAAAAGTTCTGAACCGGCGAGATACTTTATAGGAAAACCAGCATCCGCAGACTTTTCTTATGACATGATTTTATACAAAAATGGTTTGGCGTCTATCTCATCGGTTCCTTCGCTTGTAAAAGATATCGGCATAGATATAAATGAACGCGAATTGGTCCCGGTGGACAGTAGTATGAATAATCTTGGCGTAATTTATAAAAGCGAGTCCGTGTTCGTTATTCCCTGGCTGTATTTTAATGTTTTTGTTCTAAGGATTTTTTGGTTTTTTTGGAAAAATATCGGCAGAATAAAATTTATGAAAAAAAGAGAGAAGTGGTTGGAAAGCTTTGTGAGAAGAAAATTAAGATTTAGGCGAGGTCTTAAAACCTTTTAGTATGGTAAAGAGAAAAATAGGAATTTTTTTTCCACATTTTGTCACAGGTGGCGGGGAGGTTGTTACAGCTTGGTCTATTCAAGCATTAAAAGATGACTTCGATGTTTTTTTATTTACTTTTGCTAAAATTAGTCCCAAGGAAATAAATAATTTATATGGTACGAAAATGTCAGACCAAGACCTGAAAGTAGTTAATCCACCAGGATCTTTTATTTTTAGATTGTTGCCAGGACTAGGATTGTTAAAATACCACTGCTTGGTTGCTTATTCGAAAATTTTTAGAACAAAAATGGATATTTTGTTTGGGACGTATAAGGAAATAGATTTCGGGGTTAAAGGTGTGCAATATATACATTTTCCAGAATTAGACTATAGCAACTATGACCTGGGAAGAATATCTAAACATTATTATAGGAATAAATTTTTAAGAGATGCTTATAAGGGATTTTGTTATTTTATATCTGGCGGACAAGAATCTAAAACTAAAGACAATATAACTTTGACAAATTCTTACTGGACAGGTAAAAAGATAAAGGAGAGAATGGGCATAGATAGTGAGGTTGTTTACCCACCAGTTTTGAACGACTTCCCTAAGATAGATTGGGATAGAAAAGAAGATTACTTTGTGTGTTTGGGTAGGATATCTCCAGAAAAAAGAACTAAGCTAGTTATCGAGATTATAGACAAGGTTAGAAAAGAAGGATTTGATGTGAAATTGCGCATAATAGGACCGGTTGGAGACACTAGATATTTTAAGGAAATAAAAAAAATTCAATCTCAGGTTAATTGGATCGAGATTTTCACATCTGTTAACAGGAGTGATCTTGTGTCTATAGTTTCTAAATCTAAATATGGGTTGCATGGAAGAAAAGACGAACATTTTGGAATAGGGGTTGCTGAAATGGCAAAAGCTGGGTGTCTTGTTTTTGTGCCATGCGGGGGTGGGCAAACAGAAATAATAAATAGCGACGAGTTGATATATGCACAAAAAGAAGACGCAATTAGAAAGATAATCAACATTCTTAAAGACGAGAAACTGAGGGATATAGTAAGAGATAAAATAAAAAATGACGTTAAATTGTTTTCTACAGATAATTTTATATCATTATTAAAACAAATTATTCTAAAATTATAACATGAAGTTTTTTAGAAAATTAACATATAATAAGGTGTTAAGGGAACTTGCCAGGCGATTGCATCTGAGAATTATTTTCAGAAAGATTTATTTTTTTCTGGCTAGGCCGCGTAAGGGGATTTTAAATCTTAAAGTGGGGGGGGTGGGCGCTCGCTTTTTTGTTAAAACTCCCGGAGAATTAAGAGTACTGGAGTCTATGGGTGGCAGCGGTTTTGGTGAAAAGTTTATAATAGAGAGCTTTGTATCTAAAACACGCGTTGGGGATGTCTTCTATGATATTGGTGGTCACGTAGGCTTGTATACGGTTCTTCTTTCAAAAGTTATTGGTAACAACGGAAAGGTTTTTACTTTCGAACCCAACAAAGATAACAATGAACACTTATTAGAAAATATTAAACTTAACAGTTTAAATAATGTTAAGGCTTTTAAAAAGGCTCTTGGAGAAAAAACCGAAGTTGTTAAAGTTTTTAAGGGAGAAGATGGTGGTAACTTTAGCCTATTGAATAGGCACGTCGTAAGTAGCAATAGTGAAATGATTGAGGTAGAAATTGGCGATGAGTTCATTGTAAAAAATAATTTGCCAATTCCCAATATAATTAAAATAGATGTTGAGGGTTATGAATATAGCGTGATAAAGGGACTTCATAATACATTGTCTGACAAGAGGTGCAGGATGCTTTGCTGTGAAATACACAATACAATCCTTCCGAGTGGAGTAGATATAAATTTAATAAAAGACACCCTAAATACCATGGGGTTTAATAAAATCGATTCTTTTTCAAGAGATGAAGAGAACCATATATTAGCCTATAAAAATAATGGAAACTAAAATATTAGTATGTGCATTTTCTTGTTCTAACGATCCGGATAATAGATTTGGATCTGGTAAGGGTGGTGAGGGTGAGTTGGGATGGAATTTAGTTCACCAATTAAAAAGAATTGGCAGGGTTTATGTGCTCACAGATGTTGGTAATAGGTCGGCTGTTACTGAAAGAATGCTAAAAGATAAAATTTCTGATGTGAATTTTTATTATATTTCTTTACCAAAAATATTAAATTTCACTAAGAGGATAATACAAGTTTATTCTTATTTGTGGCAGATAAAAGCTTATTTTGTAGCTAGAAGATTACACAAAGAAATAAAATTTGATGTTTTTCATCATATAACATATGCAAATGATTGGATGGCTAGTTTTATCGGAGCTCTTTTATCAATTACGTATATACGTGGACCAGGAGGAGGTGCTCATAAAGTTCCAAAAGCATTTTTAGTTAATTATTCATTTAAAGAGAGGTTGGCAGAAAGAATAAGAAGTATTGGGCAATGGTTTTTCAGGCACGACCCATTTTTTATAATTGGACAAAGTAGGGCAAGTAAAATTTTAGTTTGTAATAAAGAGGCCTTTGATGCATTACCTAAAAAGTGGCAAAAAAAAGCAGAATTTTTTCCAGTGAATGGAATTTCTGATAAAGATTTATCTTTGTTAGATTTGAATAGTAGAGCAAGAGAAGAATTTTGCGTAATTACAGCTGGGAAATTGATAAAAATAAAAAGTTTTGATTTAGCAATTAAAGCCTTTGAAATTTTTAATAAAAAACTTCCTGATTCAGAATTTGTAATTGTGGGAGATGGCCCGGAGTTGGAAAAGTTGAAAAAGACTTCTGGAGGAAATGTGAAGTTTGTAAAATGGATGCCACGCGAAGATTTATTAAAAGGAATCTCTAAGGCAGATGTATTTTTATTTCCAAGTTTGCGTGATGGTGGAGGAGCCGTGGTTGTAGAAGCTATGGCAATGGCAAAACCGGTTGTTTGTTTTAATTTAGCAGGTCCGGGCTTTCACGTTGATCAAACCTGTGGTATAAAAATAGAACCCTTAAATCCTAAGCAAGCAGTTGAGGATGTAGTAAAAGCTTTAGAAAAGTTATATTTAGATAAAGAGCTCAGAAAAAAATTAAGTTTTGGTGCGCGTAAAAAAGCGGAAGAAAATTACAATTGGAATAAGTTGGGCGAAAGATTACAAAAAATTTATGAAGACATTCTTAAAAAATAATTGGCAAAATGGTTTGTTTTTGGCTTTAGGATTGTGGCTGGCTGTTTGGGCTACATATAACACAGATGTTTTTAGAATATTCAATCCTGGGTTCCCGCACAGTTTATTTGATTTGGCACACGGTTTAAGAGCAGTCTTTCCATTTATAGCTTTTTTAATTGCATTATTTTTACTTGTTAAAGATAAGAGGTTAAATTTTAATTTATTAAAAGGGCCGTTAGGAATGCTTTTGATATTTTCCTTGATTGGTATTGTTGCAAGCTTATTTTCTGCAAAACCGGCTTTGGCAGTATATTGGGGGAGTTTATATTTATTGGCTATTATAGTAATGCTTGCAATTTCTACAGATCATAAAAATATTAAAGCAGTAATGAACCTTAGTTGGATTATTGCAGGGACTATTACTATTGCCTTAGTTGTTTTTTTCTTTGTGCAAACTGGGACTTTTTCTCAAGAAACATTAAAATCTTTTCTAATGGGTCAAAGGCCATTTGAAAGCATGGGAAATGTTAAGGCACAAGATAATTTCTTTGGCATGCCTGGTACAAGACCAACGGGTCTTGGCAGGTTTGCGGGCATAGTAGCAATAATTGCTTTTGCAGGATTTTGGGTAAAAAATAAAAAATCAAAGACTATTTCAACTATTCTTTTTGCCCTATTTTCTCTAATACTTATATTCTCAAGAGCAAGGACTTCGATTGTAGCTTTTGTGGCCAGTATTTTATTAGTTGGTTTGTTCCAAGCAAAAAACAAAACTAATTTTATTGTTATTGTTATTTCAATAGCGCTTATATTAATACCAACGGGTTTTTATAATTTTTCGTTTAAATATCTGATGGGAGAAAATTTATTATTAGAGATGCAGCAAATAAATAATAATATTCAAGGTATAGCTTCGGGAGAGAATCAGTTTATTAATCAAGCGGTTACTTTAAGCGGGAGAACGGAGGGTGTTTGGGAAGATGTTAAGAGTTTATTTCTCAGTTCGCCAATAATTGGCAAGGGTTTCCATGCAGATAGGATATATTTAAATGGTCAACATGCGCACAATTCTGTTTGGCACGCATTGGTGCAAGCAGGAATTTTAGGAACAGCGTTTTTTATATTAGCTTTTGTTACTTCTTGGCTAATTTTGTTACGTTTTTTAAAAACAGGTTTTAAAGATGTTGGTTTGATTTGTTCGCTTGGCGCTTTGGCCTACTTTACAGTGAGGGGAATTACCGAGTCTACAGCATATTTTGGTGCAGATTATTTGTTCTTATTGCCTGTTTTTGCATATTTGCAATTTTATCCTAAAGAGAAAAGTATTAATAATAAAATGGATTTTAATGGATTAAAAGTTGATGTAATAAAAATTAACGAAGTTTTAGATAAAATAAATTATTGGGTTAAAAATGAGTCACAAAAGCGTCACCAAATTATTGTTACTGGAATGCATGGGGCAGTTGAGGCATCAAGGCATGTTGATTTTAGATATATTTTAAATTCAGCTGATTTGTGGGTACCCGATGGAATTTCTTTGGTTTGGTTAGCCAGGTTTAAAGGGTTTGATATAAAAGAGCGTATTTCTGGCACAGATCTAATGCAGGAAGTTTTTAAAAAAGATTATAAACATTTTTTGTATGGTGATACGCAAGAAATACTTGATGCTGTAAAAAATAAATTTTCTAATAAAAGTATAGAAATTTTTTCTCCGCCGTTTAGAGAATTAACAAAAGAAGAAGATGAGCAGATTATAGAGAAAATAAATCAAGCAAGGCCAGATATTTTGTGGGTTGGCCTGGGGTTGCCAAAGCAAGAAAGGTGGATATATAAACACACGGATAAATTAAATGTGCCAGTAATTATTGGTGTGGGGGCTGCTTTTAAATTTTTATCAGGCAAAGTGAAAAGAGCTCCAAAATGGGTTGGTAAAATTGGCCTAGAATGGTTGTGGCGCCTTGTAAAAGAACCAAAAAGAGTTTGGAGAAGAGTGTTTATAGATATGCCATATTTTTTCTGGCTGGTTGTAAAAGATTTGTTTTCTTAGTAAACTAAATAAATATATTATTATGACGAATCCAGAAACACGTAGGGACACAGAAGTAGGATTTGAAGATAAAAAAAGGGATTTTTTTTCTAAAATAGCGTTAAGGGTGCGCGATGTTTTGAAAATGCATAATAAAGCTGGTTTGTGGGGTGAAAAGGGAACTGAAGAAGACTGGAGAAATGTTACAGAGCATTGCTTGGTTATGGTTGCTAGAGCAGATGTTCTTGCAGAAAAATTAGGATTTAGTGAAGAACTGAAAAAAGATTTGGCAATGGGTGTTGCTGCTCATGATTTTTACAAAAAACAAGAAATAAGAAAAACCGGTAGCGGTGAGTTAACTGTTCAAGCTATGGAAGAAGCCGAGAAAGAGTCAGAGAAAACGCTTAGGGTAAATGGTTTTAGCGAGCGCGTTGTTAAAATATCTGGCTCTGCTGCACTGGTTTCTTTGAGAGAAATGTCTTTAATTTTAGAAAAAGATAATTTGTCACAGGAAGATGAAGCATGTTTAGTAATGCATTATTTGGATGATATTTCTACCGGTAGCGAATGGACAACCCCCAATGCCCTTGATGGGCGTATAGATAAAGTGGAACAAAATCCAAAATATAAATTATTGAAAGATAGAGGGCTGTATGAACAACAGCGTAAAATTGGGCATCAGGTCGAAGATAGATTATTAGAATTATTAATTCAAAGAGGCGTTGTAGAGATTAAGGGGCCAGAAGAATTGTCGCAATTTATAGATAATCAAATAAAAAATAAAATAGAAAATAATTAAAAATCAAAAAACATGCAAAAGAAAGCTGTAGTTACGGGTGCTGGGGGATTTATTGGGCACCATTTAGTAAGATATTTAAAAAAGCAGGGGTATTGGGTTAGGGGAGTTGATATAAAAGAGCCAGAATATTCTGCTAAAGATGAAGCAGATGAGTTTTTAGTTTTAGATTTAAGATATTATGAAAATTGTTTAAAGGCCACCGAAGGAATAGAAGAAGTTTATGCTTTGGCAGCTAATATGGGTGGAATTGGGTTTATAACATTTCATAATTCTGATGTTTTGTATGATAATGTTTGCATAAACGCCAATACCGCCGAGGCAGCAAAGAAAAATGGGGTAAAGAGGTTGTTCTATTCTTCTTCAGCTTGCATTTATCCTACTTACAAGCAAGAAGAGGCAAATTTGGTTGCATTAAAAGAAGTAGATGCATATCCAGCAGACCCAGATAATGAATATGGTTGGGAGAAAATATTTTCAGAACGTCTCTACAAAAGTTACGGAGATTTTTACCAAGTAAGAATTGCTAGGTTTCATAACATTTTTGGTCCAGAGGGTACTTATGATGGTGGCAGAGAAAAAGCGCCAGCTGCTATTTGTAGAAAAGTGTCTTTGGCCAAAGATGGTGGCCAAATAGAAATTTGGGGAGATGGCGAACAAACAAGATCATTTTGTTTGGTAGATGACTGTATTGAAGGAGTTTTTAAATTAATGAATTCTGATTTTAAAGACCCTTTGAACATTGGTTCTGATAGATTAGTTACAATAAATCAAATGGTAGATATTGTATGCAATATTGCTGGTAAAAAGTTGCAAAAGAAACATTTATTAGATAAGCCACAAGGAGTGCGCGGAAGAAATTCTGATAATACTTTGTGCAAACAAGTTTTAAATTGGGAACCAAAAATTTCCTTAGAAGAAGGTTTAAAGAGAACTTACGAATGGATATCTAAACAAGTTTAAATGAATTTTATACAAAATTATTTATTTGTTTTTTCTATTGGAGCTAGTTTGTCGGCAGTATTTTTGGTTTTAGCAAAAAAAATAAGCTTAAAATATAAGCTTTATGATGACCCGGGAAACGATCCTTTAAAGCGCCACAAAAAACCAATTTCTTTTTTGGGCGGAGCTGCTATAATAACATCTTTTATTATTTGTTTAGCAATAATTTGGATATTTGGAAAAATAAATAACTTTGGTTTTACAGGAGAAAAAATATCGGCCTTATTTGTCGCCGGAATTACCGCATGGTTTTATGGATTTTGGGATGATACCTATTGGCAAAAGAGAGAAAAAATAGGTCAGTCAGCTAAAATTTTATTGCAAATACCAATTGTTTTGGCACTAGCTTTTGTGTTGTATTTATCTGGGATAAAATATCTAATTTTGGGCTCTGCTTTGCCGGGAATTTTTTTAGCAGCATTTTTGTTCCTTTTTATAAGCAATGCTACAAACTTACAAGATGGAATAGACGGTTTAGCTTCAGGAATAATTTTAATATCTTTGTTAGGGTTTTCAATAGTTTTTGCATTTTCTAATCATTTGTTGCTATTTCTTGTCTGCGCGTCTGTGTGCGGAGCTTTGGCTAGTTTTTTGGTTTTTAATTGGCATCCTGCATCAATTTTTTTGGGAAACAATGGAAGTTATTTTTTAGGGTTTTTAATTGCATTAATGGCCATTATGGCTTCTGAACCAAGCAGGTTTTTTTATTCTTTAAATCCATTACTAATTATAGGTTTTCCAATTTTAAATGTTGCATATGTATTTACAAGGAGAATACTAGATGGAAAATCTCCATTTTGTGCTGATAGAAACCATGCGCACGACCATCTTTTTGTGAAAACAAACTCTGTGGTAAAAACTGTAGGATTTATTTATTTTTTTCACTTAGTATTTGTAACTTTAGGAGTAATTGTTTTAATAACTCATTTGTGATAGTATAAAATAATTCTATGAGATTTTTTGAGTACAAAAAAATTTTATTGGTTGTTGCTTTATTTTTGTTGTTTGGTGCAAGCGCAAAAGCAGCAAGTTTAGGGGAAATAGTTACCTTTAACGTAGATAAGAATTTTGATTCTATTGGGAGAACGCAACTCCAGGCAATTTTGGTTAAATCAACAAACAATCTTTATTTTTATATAGAAAAGGCGTGGTGGGACGAACAATTGGTGCAAAAACAATCTGAAGTTTTGGCCAATTTAGATATTTTATCTTTAGAGTTTGATAACAAGATTTATCCTACACTTACATCTATTTTTGGAATAGAACAAAAACCTGGAATAGATGGGGATAATAAAATTACTGTTTTATTGGAAAGTATGAATTCTACAGAGGGTGGTTATTTTAGAGAAGCAGATGGATATGTAAAACTACAGGTGCCAACTTCAAATGAAAGGGAAATGGTTTATTTATCTTTAAACAAAATAAGTGATACAGCAATAAAAGGAGTGCTTGCTCATGAATTTGTTCACTTAATTACGTTTAACCAAAAGAACAAAATTTTTAGTATAGAAGAAGACATATGGTTAAATGAAGCAAGAGCCGATTATAGCTCTACAATTTTAGGATATAATGATGTTTATCAAGGTTCTAATTTGCAACAAAGGGTAAATGATTTTGTAGAAAATCCTTCTGACTCTGTAACTGAATGGTTAGGTACAAAATATGATTATGCTAGTACTAGTGTTTTTACACACTATTTGGTTGATTATTACGGTATAAATATTTTAGCAGATTCGTTAAAATCAAATTATGTTGGTATAGACAGTATAAATTACGCCTTGCAGAAAATGCGTTCTCCGGATAATTTTTCTAAAATATTTACTAATTGGACAATAGCTTCTTTGCTAAATAATTGTTCCATAAACCTTAAATATTGCTACGCCAACCAAAATTTAAAGAATTTACGTATAGTGCCTTCATTAAACTTTTTGCCTTTAACCGGAAATGTTTCTTTATCTGTGGCTAACATTACAAAAAGCTGGACTGGAAATTGGTTAAAATTTATTGGGGGTAATGGAAATTTAAGGTTTAATTTTTCTAGTTTGTCTGGGCTTACTTTTCAAGTGCCTTATTTAATTCAAGATTCTGCCGGAAATTTTATTGTAAAATTTATTACTTTAGATAAAGAAAATAAAGGACAAATAGATGTAGAAAAATTTGGCTCAGATTATAAAGCACTAATAATTATTCCTTCTTTGCAATCAGATATTTACAAAACAGAAGACGTAGCTCCTACATATCCTTTTACTTATACTGTAGCTATTACAGGTTCTACTCAAAATTCTGATCAAGAATTAATACAACAGCTTTTAAGCAGAATTGCTGAGTTAAAAAAAGAAATAGCTAGATTGCAGGCGCTAAGAGATGGGCAAGCAACACAGATTTGCGGGCAGTTAAACTCAAACCTATATTTTGGCTTAGCAAGTAATGATGTAAAGTGTTTACAACAGTTTTTAGCTAGCCAAGGGCAAGGAATTTACCCAGAAGGTTACGTTACAGGGAACTTTGGAAATATGACAAAAAATGCAGTTATAAAATTTCAGGCAAAATATAGTATACCTCAAACAGGATATGTAGGCCCCATTACTAGAGAGAAAATTAATCAACTTTTAAGCAGAATATAATTATGTGTGGAATTGTTGGATATTTGGGAAAAAAAAATGCAAGCCAAATTTTAATAAGTGGGCTAAAAAAACTAGAATATAGGGGCTATGATTCAGCTGGCATAGCGGTTTTGGATAAATTTGAAATAAATTGTGTTAAGGCCAAGGGTAAAATAGCTGATTTAGAAAAAAAGCTTTCTGAAAATAGTTTATCTGGGTCTTTGGGAATTGGGCACACAAGATGGGCAACTCACGGAGCTCCAAATGAAACAAATGCTCACCCGCACTGTGACTGCAAAAAAGAAATTTTTGTTGTTCATAATGGAATTATAGAAAATTATAACTCGTTAAAAGAGCTTCTTGCTAAGAAAGGCCATAAGTTTGTTTCCGAAACTGACACGGAAGTCTTGCCTCATTTAATAGAAAGTTTTTATGCAAATAAAAATTTAGAGGAGGCAGTTGCCAAGGCCTTAAAGCTTGTAGAAGGAACTTTTGGAATAGCTGTAATGTCTTTGAAAGAAAGAAAAATTGTTGTAGCTCGCAGGGGCTCGCCTTTGGTTATTGGATCAAAAGGTAAAGAAAGATTTATTGCTTCTGACACTTTGCCTATTTTGACATATACAAAAAAGGTAGTTTACTTAAATGATAACGAACTTGCAATTGTAACCGACAAAAGCGTTGTCATTAAAAATTTAGATGGCAAGAAGATAGCCAAGCAAATTCAGCAAGTAAAATGGTCTGTTGGGCAAATTGAGAAAAAAGGTTTTAAGCATTTTATGCTTAAAGAAATTTTTGAACAGCCAGAGTCAATTGGTAATACTTTGCGCGGAAGAATAACTGCAGGAAAGATAAAACTAACTCTTAGTTTTGATATAAAAAAGATAAATAGAATTGTTATTGTTGCTTGTGGAACAAGTTGGCATTCGGCCCTAATTGGAAAGTTTTTAATTGAAAAAATAGCTGGCATTCCCGTAGAAGTTGATTATGCTTCTGAATTTAGATATAGAAATCCAATAATAAAAAAGAGTGATTTGTTAATTGTTATTTCTCAATCTGGGGAAACAGCCGACACTTTGGCAGCTTTGCGTGAAGCCAAGTTAAAACAGGCCAAAACTTTAGGAATAATAAATGTTGTTGGCTC
>Ga0172371_10007204_pt1 | contig 15924 bp, 15 predicted proteins | sample Lak12m_FD_114543 | JGI IMG/M metagenome (GOLD analysis project Ga0172371, IMG submission 114543) | Freshwater microbial communities from Kabuno Bay, South-Kivu, Congo - kab_022012_12m | ecosystem: Environmental > Aquatic > Freshwater > Lake | place: Democratic Republic of the Congo: South-Kivu...
AGTCTGCGTGTCCGCGCTGACCCAGATTTCCGCCGGTTCTTGGCTGATGCCCACCCATGGCACGGCGTAAAATCCGGCCGTGCTGGCCGCGCCAAACAAGGCGTTGCCATACACCAGCAGATCGACGCCATACGGATGCACCGGATCGTCTTCATTGACAGCCTCCGCGCCCAACGCCAGCGTCAAATGCCCGCCGTCGCCAATCGAAACAATCTGGCTGGGCAGCCACGCCGGATTGATAACAGTCACCGCCGCCGGCTCGTTCCAGTCCAGCGTTTCGCGCGCCGCTTCGCCCAACGCCGCGTGCGTATTGGTGTAGCCATTGGCTGCATTCGCGCCGCGCACATACGCAACGACGGCAACAGCCCAGTCGTCCGATGCCGCGCGGCACGCCAGCGCGCTGATAAGACACCATGTCAGCGCGGCGGTAATCGGTGGTCTATGCAGTTTGGTCTTCAATTTCATATTTCAAATCTCAAATTTCAAATCTGAAATCTACTGCAGCAACGCCGCCAATTCATCGGCCACCTCGGCCAGCCGCGGCCCGGGAATGAGCACGGCTGAGTTGGTCACCACATAAATGCGCCCGTTGCGCACGGCCGGCATATCGCGAAACTGCTGCCAGTCGCCGCGCAGCCGCACGTGCGCCGCGGCGTCCACGCGCTCGCCCGGCCGCAATTCAATGATGACCTCCGGCCGCCGCTGGGACAGCACTTCCGCCGCCACCACTGGATACGGCCCGGGCACATCCGCGCAGACATTGCTGCCGCCGACCGCCTGCACCAATTCTGCCAGAAACGAGGCGCGGGAAATGGTCGTGCAGCCCGCCACCCGGCCCGGCGCGCGCCACAAACTGATCAGCACGGGCACGGGCGCCCCGCGGCGGCGCGGCGCGGACAGCCGGCGCATAAACGCCGCGCTCATCCGGCGGGCCTGCTCTGCGCGCGCCATGCGCTGGCCCACGCGCATCATCGCGTTGGTAATATCGGCCAGGCATTCAATCCGTACCACATCAAGCACAATCTGGTAATGCGCGCAAAACTGCTGCAGCACATCCGGCGCACTCTGCACCATGATCAACGTCGGCGCCAGGACCGTCATGCGTTCAAGATAGGGATTCAGCACGCCGCCGAGGGCCGGCTTTTGCCGCGCCGCCGGCGGATAGTCGACAAAATCACTGACCCCGACAATCTGCGCCTCCGCGCCCAGCGCATAGGCAATCTCGGTCAACGCCGGCGAAAACGTGATGACCCGCGCGCCCGTGTTGGTCGCGCCATGCGCAACCACCGCCAGCAGCAACACGCAGCCCAGCCAGAATGAACATCTGCTCAGCAGTTCATCATGCATCATTCATCACTCATCATTTTCTGAACCGCACGATGTTTTTCTTGGTCGTGAACGTCACTTCTTCAACGGCGCGCAAATACGCCGCGTAATCGCCCGCGCACAACGTGTTGGTCACCGTCGCACTCACGGCGCCGGCGTTGGTGCCGTAGGGCAGCGTGCCGCGCAGACTGCTCTTTTTCAGGTGCGCCTTGATGGTCAAGCCCTGCTTCGCCAGGCGCCATGTCATCGCCGCGCTGACCGTCTTGTCGGCGCTGACATATTTCCAGGTCGCCTTGCCTGGCTTGCCCAAATCCACTTTCGTGCCAAGAACACCATCCAGCACCACGGCGTCACCCACGCGCAACGTGATGGCGTTGGTGAACCACGCCGGCCAGGCGCTTGCGGCAGTCGCGCTCAGTTTCAGCGTGTCCTTGTCGATCTGTGTCAAACGAATCTGCCCATTGAGTTGCGCTGCCTGCATGAAACCCGCCGACCAGGCATAGGCGTACACCGCACCATTGTTGGCCGTGTACAGCACATCCTCAACCAGTGCCGGCGTGCCGCCACCCTGCAGCGTGCTGCTGCGCGACAGCAGCGCGCCGCTGCGCAGATCCACCGCGCTCACATTTGTGTAGCTGGCAAAATCCCAGCCGCTATACACGCCCGCCGCGGCATACACCACGCCTTTGCTGATCGCCGGCAGCAAGGCGTAATGACCAAGATCCGCGCGTTGCCACAGCTGCGTGCCGGTTTGCACATCAAAAGCGGTCAAGGCTGGCGCCACGGCGCTGTCGCCGCAGGAATGCACCAGCACGCCGGCCTGCGCCGCCGGCGCGATATCGCTCATGCCACAGATGCCCGCCCATTGCAGCGCGCCATCGCTCGCGCCCAGCACAAACAAATTCGAATCCGGCGTCGGCGCGGCATACGCATCGTAATTCACGACACAGACGCGATTGCTGTATAACGTCACATTGTTCAGCGCCTTGCCCGGTATGCGCGTCACCCAGCCGGTCGCACCGGTCAGCACGTCGAATTGCCAGACTAGATCATTGCAACACGCATAGCCCTTGCCCGCCACCGCGTCAATGGCCGGCGTGCAGGACGAGAAAATCGAGAAGACCGCGCCGGTCATGACCACCGTGTGCCACGTCTGCGAGCCGTTTGCCAGATTGTATGCCGCGACGCTGGCGCGCGTGTTCATGTAACTGAACAGCGCCACAATGACATTGCTGCCGGCAATCACCGCCGAACTGTTCACGGTTTGGTCCGGCAATGTCGCCGTCCAGCGCGCGCTGCCGTCAAGATTCCAGCAACCTAAAAATGCATCGGCCGCATAGACAATGCCCGCCGCGCCCACGGACGGCGTCGCCCAACTGCCATAGCCATAATCCGCGACCGCCACCGCCGCCGACCACTGCGGCGCCAAACTGACCGCGTCTAGGCAATACAGCACGCCGGTCGGCGCGCCCGCCGCATAGGCATACACGCGGCCATCCGCCACCACAATCCCGCTGCCCGGCTTGACGCCCAGCGCGGCTGATTGCCGCAGTTCAGCCGCCGGCAGCACGCGCGGCGCAATGGTCATGCTAGCCGCCGTCTTGTCCGGCGTGCCGCCCAATTGCGGCCACGCACCACAGGCCGGATTCAATAACACCATGAGGAACAACGCCACACACCATTCTGATCTTACTTGCATTGCACTACTCCTTGCACCTGCGTGTTGGGTCCAATGCAGGAGAGAATGCGACTGCGACTGCGTGCAGACCTGGCCATTCATTGCGCCGTCATTCCTGGTTGCGAGGAAAAACAGTCAAGCTCCTGCGTGGAGCGAATGTTGCCCAGGTCGGTCTTCTGGCTTCGGTCCGCATGGCTTCTTTCGCCTTCCCATCCCGCGCAGTGTGGCGGAACAGTGGCTGCTGAAAGTTGCGTGGACCGTTACAGCGGCGTCCCCGCGCCGGTTTTGCACCGGCTTCCCGATTCTCCCGTGCCCACGAGGCACGGGCGCCTGACAACGGTCATTACTATAGCAGATTGTCCCCGTCGCTGTCAAACGCGCCAGCGTGGATCGTGGTGAGCATGTGCCGCGGCACTTTGCCCCGCCGCGGCATGCCCAGCGCGAAGACGAACAGCACCAGCGCAATGCCCGCCGCCGCCATGAACACCGCGCCGTGGCCATACCGCATCCATAGCAGCCCGCCCAGCGTCGGTATGCTCATCGACACCACATGATTGATCGAAATGCCGAGTGAAAGCGTCGGCGCAATATGCTCGGGCCGTTCGGCAATTGAGGCCAGATATGTGTCGCGCGCCATGCCCGTGCCGAATAAAAGCTGATCGGCGACCAGGCAGCCGCACAGCAACAGCAACGCCACTTGCTGGTCTGGAATCAAATGCGCCGTGCCATAGCCGATGCAGACAAAGAAAATGCAGACGGCGTCGGCCAGAACAACCGCGCGCTGGCCGAAGCGGTCAATCGCGCGACCCAGCAACGGCTGGAAGCCCACGCCCAGCACGGCCGCAATGATCCACAGTTGCGCGAAGACATACGCCGGTTGATGAAAGATGCGCACCAACACCCACGGGCCAAACGTGATGAAAATCTGCTTGCGCGCGCCAAAGAAAAATTCCAGCACATAATAGCGCCAATACGCCCGGCGCCAGACGAATTTCGGGCGCTGCAAATGCGCGCCCGGCATGCGCATGCATAGGTAGGCTAGCGTGGCCGCCAGCGCCACGCTTCCCGCCACGATAAAAATCAGCGTGTAATTCTCGTGGTAATAGCGCATCACGATCCAGACAAACGCGCAGCCGACAATGCCGGCGGCAATGCCCGCGCCGTTGATCTCGCCCAAACGCGCGCCGCGCCGGTCGCCTTGCGCCAAGGCCATGCCCAGCGACGAGCGCACCGGCATCATCAAGTGCGAACCGATGCTCCACAGCACCATGAACACCAGCATGCTGCTCCACTGCGACCCGCGCCAGGCCAGGCCCAGAATGCCGAGGCCGACCGCGCCGGCACAGGCCGCGCCGATGCGCGTCTCGGGCAGGAAGAACAGCGCCCCGGCGAACAGGGCCGTCAGGAAGCCCGGCAGTTCGCGCGGAAATTCGAGCATGCCGCGCGTGGCCGCACCCATGTTGTACGTGTCGCTGAGAAAATTGTTGAAGGTCGTTTCGTACATGCCGCCGGCCATGCCCAGCAGGGAAATGGCGATGAGAAAAAAGACAAGATTGGCGCGGCCGGACAAAGCCGCGCGGCGGGTGGGATCGGCTGATGCGTCGGTGGGCAGAGTCATCATGATGCACACATTATACAATATCGATTGACGGATGTCGCGCGCGGGGTTCCCGGGCGCTTGCATATTTGTATTATAGATGATACAATAATTGCAATAAACCGTATTTCATGAAGTACACTATGGACACTCGCGAGAAACTGCGGAGACTGCTGACCGAATGGCGCGAATTCCCCCTTCCGCCATTGTTCGAACGCACGTTTGATCTCGCCGTGCTGCGCGACGCGCGCATGCTGACCCTGATCGGCCCGCGCCGCGCCGGCAAGACCTTCCTGTGCTATCAACTCGTGCAGCATTTGCGCCAGACACTTCCACCCGGCAATGTGGCCTACCTCAACCTGGAGGACGAGCGGCTTCATCCGCTGAACGGCGACGAGCTCAGTCTGCTGCTGGAGACGCAGGCCGAATTGTTCGACGTGCATCCGAACCAGCCGTTCTACCTGTTTGTCGATGAGATACAAAACGCGCCGCAGTGGTCAAAATGGGCGCGCCGTGTGGTTGAGCAACAACCGCAGGTGCACCTCGTGTTGACCGGCTCGTCTTCGTCGCTGCTCAGCCGCGAGATTGCCACCGAGCTGCGCGGCAGAACCCGTTCCTTTACGGTCTATCCGCTCAGTTTCGCCGAGTACACCCGCGCCCGCGGCATTGCGGTGACGCCTGCCCTGCTGCGCACGGCGTTGCGCGGCCGCGCACGGGTCACGCTGAAAAAAGTCTTCAATCAGTACCTGCACACCGGTGGATTTCCGGAGACACTCTCCGCAACGGATCCTGCCGCCATCCTGCGTGATTATTATGGCGTCATGTTTTACCGCGATTTGATCGAGCGCTATGCCGTCAAGAATATTCGCTTGTTGGAAGACTTCCTCACCTTGATGATTGACCAGACAGCGTGCTTGACCTCCGTATCGTCCACCGCCAAGAAACTCACGGCCTGCGGCTACGCGCTCAGCAAGAACACCCTGACCGCGTTTTTACGCTATGCCACTGACATATTTCTTTTGTTTGAGGCCAAGCGGCACAGCTACAAGGTCACGCAGCAGCTTGTCGCGCCCCGCAAAATCTATGCCATTGATCACGCGCTCGTCAAAGCGATCCGGTTTGCCGGCTCGGCGGATTACGGGCGCTGGCTGGAGAACATCGTGTTTCTTGAGCTGACCCGGCGCAAGCGGGCGGTCTACTATCACAAGCAGCAGCGCGAGTGTGATTTTCTGCTGGGCGAGCGCGGGCGCATCGTCGGCGCCCTGCAAGTGTGCAAGAGTCTGGCCGATCCGCGCACCCGGCAACGCGAATTTGCCGGATTGCGCGAGGCGTTGACCACCTACCGCTTGGACAAAGGGCTCATCATCACTGAAGATGACCATGAACTGGTGACCGATGCCGGCATGCAGATTGAGGTTGTGCCCGCGTGGTATTGGTTGCTGGGCGGCACACCATGCGCAACAGCGGTGTAATGGCCCACGCTCAGAACCAGTGCAGCGTCAGCGCGGTGTAGGGCTCCTGATCCGGTAGTGCTTACAGTTTTCAAAGCGGCCGATGGCCGCACTATGCCCATGCATTTCTCTCCTTTACTCTTTTACTCCTTGTTAATTTTCTTTCTGAACATTGGTGGTTTCTTTCGCCGCGCAAGAAATCATGGCAGATTGCCGCACGATTTCGTATAATATGGCGTAATGAAGAAGGACACGACAGAGCGAATGGCGGCAGACTATGTGCGTGCGGAGATTCAGCGGCTCGAGGCCTATGTGCCCGGACGGCAACCGCGCACGCGCATGGTCAAGTTGAACGCCAATGAAAATCCCTATCCGCCATCGCCGCGCGTGCTGGCCGCACTGGCGGCCGTGGGCGCCGACGCCGCGCGCTTGTATCCTGATGCGACCGCCCAGCCCGTGCGCGAGGTCGCCGCACAGGTTTTTGGCGTCGCGCCGGACGAAGTGCTCGTCGGCAACGGCAGCGATGATGTGCTGACCATGATCGTGCGCGCCTTTCTCGACGCCGGCGACCGGATTGCCGTGACCGATCCGACGTACACGCTGTATCAGACCATTGCGGCGATGCAGGGCGCGCAGACAGATGTCTATCCGCTGGATGACGCGTTTCAATTGACGCCGGCATTCTTCTCGGCGCAGGCGCGCGTGACATTTTTGGCAAGTCCCAATGCCCAGACCGGCACTTTGTTTGACGAAGCCGGCATTGCGCGGTTGTGTGCGCAGCGCGATGGCGTGGTCGTGATTGACGAAGCCTACGCATCATTTGCGGGTGTGACTTGCGTGCCACTATTGCGCCGTTTTGCAAATTTGATTGTGCTGCGCACGTTGTCGAAGTCGCATAGCATGGCTGGCTTGCGCGTCGGCTTTGGCCTGGCGCGGCCCGCGACCATTGCCGCGCTGATGAAAGTGAAAGATTCGTACAATGTCAATGCGGTCAGCCAGGCAGCCGCGCTGGCGGCCTTGCAGGACGCCGACTACACGCGGGCGACGGTGGCCAAGCTTGTGGCGACGCGCGCGTGGTTTGCGGCCGCACTCAGCGAGCGTGGCTGGCAAGTGACGCCCTCGTCGGCGAATTTTGTGTTGGCGACACCGCCGCGCGGCGCGGCGCGCGAGATCATGGCGCAATTGGAACAAGCCGGCTATCTGGTGCGGCATTTTGCGACGCCGCGGCTGCAAGCCGCATTGCGCTTCAGCATCGGCACGGACGAGCAAATGCGCGGCTTGGTAACGGCGCTGGACGGCACACCGGCGACCGCCGCGCGGCGTTCATCATCGGCAGGCACGGAGGTTTGCTAATGCACATTTCCCCCGTTGGCTATGCAAAACTGTTTGGCTTGGCCGCGACCATCACGCTGATTGCGCTGCTGGTTGTGTGGTCGCGCGCGCACTACAAAATCGAGGGCGTTATTGCGGTGGAAGGCCAGGCGACACCGGCCAATCTCGAAGTGCGGCTGATGGCCATCAGCGCGGACGATGACATCGCGCGCTTGACCAACGAACTGATTGCCGCGCAACAGGTCATGACGCAGACCATCGTGACCCAGCTCGCCGCGCGGGTCAGCGCCGCCAAGGCCGCCGCGCTTGCCAAGAGCACGCTCGATATCACGTCGCTGGATGTCTCACGCCGCGCCGACAAGAGCGCCGGCGACCTCGGCCCGTTGACGCCCGCCGAGGAGGCAGAACTGGCCGCGCGCATGGAGCGGTATTTGAGCTATTCGATGTATTGTCGCGAGCAGATGAAGACCTGCCGCGTGGGCAGCGCGTTTTACGAGCATGGCGCGCAATTTTGGGAGGACAAAGTCGCGAAATTGCGCGACCATGGGCGGCTGGCCGCCGATGAGGCGACGCGCGCCTATGAAACGGAATGGCTCGATCATCAGGGTTTGGGCGAGGAACCGTCGCAACGCGTGCGCTCGTTTGTCAGCACCAATGCCGTCTTTCTTGCCCTGCACAAAGAGATGCAGGCCACGCTGGCGCAAAAGAAAAAAGACCGCACGCCGGCCAAACCAGCGAAGGAAGGCGGGATCATGGCCGGCTGCGCCATAACCACCAACGACGTGATGACGCTGGTGGACGAAACGGTGCGCGCCCTGCAACAACAGCAAAAAGATATCTTGCCGCGCGCGGAAGAGAGCATGTTGAACGCCACCATCGCCATCGCCCACGCGGACGGCGACGGCCGTTTCGTCTTCACGGGCGGCAGTGTGCAACCGGGCCGGTATATTGTGTTTTCCAAAATGGAAGCCTTGAGTCTGGATGGCGAGCGCATGGAGTACATGTGGTACGAGCCCGTCTATGTGCCGCTCAAGCGTTTTGCCTTTAACAAACGCGCCACGGTGCGTTTGACGGAATTGAATACGCGCCAGCCGGCCGTGCTGCAGGCAGCCGTGCCGACGCGCGACGAATTGTTTGCCATTATTCTCACCGACCTCCGGAGCAGCGCCCCATGAGTGCCCGCACCGCGCACCTCACGCGCACCACGACCGAAACCAAGATTGAGATCACGCTCGCGCTCGACGGCAGCGGCACGTATGCCGTGCGCACCGGCGTGGCCTTTCTTGATCACATGCTGGAATTGTTCGCCAAGCACAGCGGCTGCGACGTGCAGCTCGCGGCCACGGGCGACACGCACATTGACGATCACCACACGGTCGAGGACATCGGCTTGTGCCTGGGCGAGGCGCTGGCCACCGCGCTGCAGGACAAGAAAGGCATCCGGCGCTATGGTTTCTTTTTGCTGCCGATGGACGAGGCGCTGGCGGAAGTCGCGCTGGATTTGTCAGGCCGGCCCTTCCTGGTGTTTGACGCGGCCTGGCAACAAGAAAAAGTAAAACTGTTCGACGTGACCCTGGTCGAGGAATTCTGGCGCGCAGTCGCCATGCGGGCCGGCATTACCTTGCACATTCGCGTCAAGGCCGGCAAAGACGCGCATCATGTCTGCGAAGCCATCTTCAAGGGCGTGGCGCGCGCGCTGGCCATGGCGGTCGAGCGCGACCCGCGCTGCCCCGGCATTCCCAGCACCAAAGGAACCCTGACCACATGAGTGCCCTGCGCCCGATTCTGATCCGCGCGCTAAACGCCGTGCCGTTGACGCGCGACGAGGCGGTGGCCTTGGTCACCGGCGACTTGGATGAATTGCTGCCGGTCGCGCAGCGCATTCGCATGCGTTTTTTTTCTGATCGGATTGGCTTGTGCGCGATCATCAACGCCAAGGCGGGCGCTTGCAGCGAAGATTGCGCGTTCTGCGCGCAGGCCGCGCGGCACGCCACCGGCGTGAAAGCGCATGCGCTGCTGTCGCCCGCGCGCCTGACGGCCGCATTGCGCAAGACCGCGGCCCTGCCGGCCGGCTGTGTCGGCATTGTCACCAGCGGGCGCGACGCGGTGCAGGGCCCGGAACGCGCGCGCTTGCTGCGCGCACTGCGCGAAAACGCGCCGGCTATGCCGGGCATGCTGAGCGTCAGCCTGGGCCATCTCGATGACGAAATTCTGCGCGCGCTGTGGGACGCCGGCGTGCGCCGTGTGCATCACAATCTTGAAACGGCGCGGCGCTTTTTCCCGCAGATTTGCACGACGCACAGTTATGACGACCGCATCGCGACGGTGCGCCGCGCGCAGGCGCACGGCTTTGATGTCTGCTGCGGCGGCATCTTTGGTTTGGGTGAAACATGGGATGACCGGATCGACCTGGCCTTCGAGTTGCGCGCGCTGGGCATTCGTTCCGTGCCAATCAATTTTCTCGCGCCGATTGCCGGCACGCCGTTGCAGCATGCCGCGCCACTGGCGCCGCGCGACGCCTTGCGGATTATTGCGCTCTTCCGCTGCATCCTGCCGGATGCCGATCTCAAAGTCGCCGGCGGGCGCGAAGTGGTCCTGCGTGAAACCCAGGCATTGATCTTTCATGCCGGCGCCAGCAGCATCATGATCGGCGAGTATCTCACGACCGCCGGCCGCTCGGTCGAAAAAGATCTGCAATTGCTGGCGGATTTGGGCTTGACCGTCGCGCGCGGCCATGGCGCGCACCCAGTCCCGGCCACACCGGCCACATGACGGCGTGCGCCGACCAGCAGCGCGCGCGCCATATCGTCATCACCGGCGCCAGCCGCGGCCTCGGGCGCGCGCTGGCACTCGCCTTCGCCGCACCGCGCGTCACACTCGGCATTCATTATGGCAATGACGCTGCCGCGGCGCGCGCTGTGGCCGACAGCGCAACGGCGCGCGGGGCACAAGCATATCTCATCGGTGTTGATTTAACCATCACAAATGCCGCAGAACAGATTGCCGCACACGTGCGCGACCACGGCGCCGCGCTGGATGTGCTGGTCTTGAACGCCGGCGTGGTGCACGAAGCCCCGCTGGTGCGCACCAGCGGCGACGAATGGGATCGTGTCATCGAAATCAATTATCGGCAACAAGCACGCCTGGCCCAACAACTCGGCGAGACACTCTTGCGGCGCGGCAGCCATCTGCTGGCGGTCGGCTCGCTGGCAGGCCTGCGGGGCGGCGCGGGCGTGGCGGCGTATGCCGCCGCCAAAGGCGCGCTGCTGGGCTTTGTTCGTGATGCCGCCGCACGCTGGGGCGCGCGCGGCATTTGTGTCAACGCCATCCTGCCCGGTATTCTGGCAACCGACATGACCAGTGCTTTGACCAGCGCCGCCGCGCACGCCTTGGCGCAGGAAAATGTTCTGGGAACACCCGCCACGGTGGACGAGGTCGCCGCGTTTGTCGTGCACCTGTGCGACACCCGCCACATTTCCGGCCAAGTATTTGCGCTGGACAGTCGTGTGGGGCCGGACGGCGCACCGTCACTCCAGGATATGACCAATGCACACTAACGGCACTCCAGCGGCACTGGACGCGCAGTTGGCGCACGCCTTGGACGACCGCGCCGCGCAGGGCTTGTTGCGCACGCGCCGCACGGTGACCTGGCGTTCGGCCGTCGAATGTGACGTTGACGGCCGGCCCTGCGTGGCGTTTTGCAGCAATGACTATCTTGGCTTCGCGCATGATCCCGCCACGCACGCGGCGGCGGCCGAGGCGCTGGCCATGTATGGCACGGGCGCCGGCGCGTCACGCCTGATTTCCGGCGAGTATCCGTTGGTGCGCGAACTCGAACAGCGCCTGGCGGCCTTCAAACACGTCGAGGCCGCCTTGGTGTTTCCTTCCGGCTACATGGCGAATCTGGGCGTGCTTACGGCGCTGGCCGGGCCGCGCGACCGGATTGTCATCGATCGCCTGGCGCATGCCTCGATTGTGGACGGCGCGCGGCTGGCGCGCGCGCGGCTGTGCGTCTTTCCCCACAATGATGTCGCCCGCCTTGCGCGCATTCTGGCGCAACCACACGACGGGCGCACGCTGGTCGTGACCGAGTCGGTGTTTTCCATGGACGGTGATTGCGCGCCGCTGGAGGAACTGGTCGAATGTTGCGCGGCGCATGCCGCGATCCTGGTGGTGGATGAAGCCCACGCCCTGGGCGTGTACGGCGGCGGGCGCGGCCTGGTGGTCGAGCGCGGCTTGGCGGCGCGCGTGCCGGTGGTGGTCGGCACACTGAGCAAAGCGCTCGGAAGTCAGGGGGGGTTTGCGGCCGGATCGCACTTATTGGTAGAATATCTATTCAACGCCGCGCGCGCGTTTGTGTACACGACCGGAATTATGCCGGCAGCGGCCGGCGCGGCGTTGGCCGCCGTGCGCGCGCTGGAACAGGACAGCGGGCGCGTCACGCACCTGTGGCGCAACACACAGCAGGTGCGCGCCGGCCTTGCAGCTCAGCGCGTGCCGGGTGGCGGGCCGATTTGCCCGCTGATCGTGGGCACCGCCCAGGCCGCCGTCGCGGCGGCCACCAGTTTACGCGACGCGGGCCTGCTTGTGCCCGCCGTTCGCCCGCCGACCGTGCCGGTCGGCACTGCGCGCCTGCGGATCAGCGTGTCCGCCGCGCATACCGAGGCACAGTGCGCCGCGCTGTTGCGCGCACTGCACTTATTGCTTGCAACCAGTTAAGGACCAACGCATGACGCAGCCAGGCGTATTGCAGAGCGAACGCCGCGCCGGTCTGTTCGACCCGCTGACCAAGTTTATCCGCATGCGCGTGATGAACGGTTACCTGTTTCGCATGACCTTGACCACCTTCCTGATGGCCTTGCTGGTGATCACCTTTGTGATGCTGACCGGCAGCCTGGTGCAGATCATTGCCCTGATTTTCAAAAATGTCAGTATCCTGGTGATTGTGCAATTGCTGGCCGTCACCCTGCCGTCGGTGATCTCGTATGCCTTGCCGTTCTCGATGGCGGCCGCCTCGCTGCTGGTGTTCAGCCGCTTGTCCGCCGATGGCGAGATCACGGCGATGAAGGCGACCGGCATCAGCATTTTCCGCATTGCCGCGCCGGCGCTGGTGTTGAGCCTGTTGATCGCCCTGCTGGCGGTGCCGGCCAACAACACGATCTTGCCGCGGGCGCATTTTGCGCGCTCGAACATTGTCGCCAGCTATTCGCAATCGGACGCCAGCGGCTGGATCGAAACCGGCAAATGGACGCCACTCGGCCGCTATCGTTTTTATGTCAACCAGCGCGATAGAGATGTCTACCGCGACATTTCCATCACCGAGGATCTGGATGACGGCCGCTCGCGCCTGATCAGCGCCAAACGCGGGTACATCCGGCCGATCCGCCAGGAAAACCGTCTGCGCTTGGAACTCTATGACTTCACCTCCGAAGAACACAGCCCGGAACGGACCAATTCATACCTGCGGATCAGCTCCGGCCGCTTTGACATGTACATTGACATCAGCGAGGTGTTCAAGCGCGGGCGCAAAGTGTTGGAAACCGCCGCCAAGCCCGGCCATATGCCCACCGATGTTTTGCAGAACCGGCTCGCCACCAATGCCTGGCAAATTGCCAACATTGCGCAACGCCGCAACCGCACGGTCGACGACTTGATCCAGGGCTTGGCTGACAGCCGCCGGCAATGGGCCGCGCTGCAGTTTATGCCGGGCTGGCGCAAGGTGCTGAAGCTGCGCGGACGCCGGCCGCGCCATGCTCAGGAAGACATTGACGGCCGCCTGCTTATCGCGGAATACCGCAATGACCTGATCAAGCTTGAGGGCGCCAACGGCCCGGCCCTGGCGCAACTCGATCGCTGGTACAAATCCTGGGTGAAAGAACTGTTTTACACCATGGAGATGCGCAGCGACTATCTCACCGAAATCCAATACCGCTTGTCCTACGCCTTCGCCAGCATTGCCTTCACGATCATTGGCATTCCGCTCGGCATCCGCGCGCATCGCAGCGAAAAGACGATCGGCTTTTTGATTTGCCTCGGCCTGGTCGCCGTGCATTATGCCATGGTCATCAGCATCAAGGCCTTCAGCAGCACCTACATCATCTACCCCTACTACCTGATTTGGCTGCCGGATGTCGTCTTCATGCTGACCGGTCTGGCGCTGCTCTGGCGCATTCACAAGTACCAGTAAATTTCTCCGCGGCGGAGAAAGTATCAACGCGCCGGGGCGGCGCGTATGCAGCCATTTTTTTGCAGAAAAGTGGGAACGGCTTCCCTGCCGCGATTCTACTGCATTCGCCGGATGGAACCGGCTCCCACATTAGCAGAACCACAAATCGGGAGCGGCCTCCGTGCCGCGATTCTGTCTGACATCCGCGCCCATGTCTTGCAGATGACTAACGCTTGCCCGCAGCGCCGTCGGCATCGCTCTGCGTGCCGAGATCAAACCAAGTGATGCCCAGCCAGCCGATTTTTTCTGCTACAAAGCAGGTGTCGCTGAAGATCACTTGGCGCGTGATCAATGCATTGGCCGGCAGCGCCAGCGCGGCGCAATACGGCAGCAGCATAAGGGCTCCCAAAGGAATCAACAGCGTCGTGCGCTTGTCGGCACAGGGTCAAGCCGCTCCACTTCATCAAGGTTGGTCGCGCGCGCCGCCACCCATGCTTGGATCTCTGCGAGTCCTTCAAAAGCGTGTGGTATTGTCAAAATGGGCCGTTCAGTAGTGCTGTGATAAAGAACGACCGATGCATCAAACATTCTGTATTCCTTGATGTCAGCTACGGCGATGCGCCGTTCACCGAAGCAGGTGCGATGAACAATCCAATCATCTCCAATGGTCAGGCGCACTTTCTGAGTCAGAAAAGCGCATGCACCGCACGCACCGCCAAGTGCCAGGCCTAAACAAACAAAGAACACTTGTGCAATGAATGACGATGCGTGGAGAAACCAACAGGTGCAAATACAGATCGTCATGACACAAAAGCCGCATAGCATGCTCGTGGTGACAATGCGATAGGCAAGCCGCAGCCGGAATTCTCTGGACACCCCGCTGTGTTCTACTGTTTTGTTTTGCGCCACATTCTCATTAGCCGGCATAGCGCAACTCTATAACTTCTTTCGCCGCGAAAGAATTTACGTTACGGAATGCGCAGGGTCTGGCCTTCGCGCAAGGTCGAGGAGGAGGCGTTGTTCAATTCCATCAGCCGCTGACTGCTGACGCCATATTTGTGGGCTATGCCGGAATAAGTGTCGCCGCGCTGGACGCGATAGGTGCGGCCGCCGCCTTCGCTCGTGCCGCTGACCGCACTGCTGCTGCTGCCACCGCCCGCGCCGGGAATGGTCAGGCGCTGGCCGATGCGCAAGATCGTATTCGGGCTGATGCCATTGGCGCTCGCCAGCGAGCTGACCGAGACGCCGGAGCGCCGGCTAATGCCCCACAAAGTATCGCCGCGTTGAATGGTATAGTTCGAGCCGGCAACCGCGCCAGAACCGCCACCGTGGTGCGGCGTGGCATAATCCGGATAGCCGCGACTATCGGCCACGACCGCGCCGTAGCCCGGCGTGCTGGGATAGCTGCTGGCCGAGCTGCCCGGCATCAGGTCCGCCGCCGGCGCGGCCGGAATGTCGCCGTCACCCGCGGCAAACGCATCGCCGCCGCTGTCCGTGCCGGTCATATCCATGTCCAGATCATCCGGTGGTGGCACTTCGTCATTCATCGCCACCGGCGTGTCCGTGGCCACCTTGGTGTTGGGCGAACTTTTGCTGGAACAGGCGCCCAGAACAACCAGAAAGCTCAGCACCACACTCCAGGCAATACTACGTTGCAGTGTCATGGCATGCATCCTTCAATTCCGGTTATAACTTTCATGCGCTATAGTATAGCACACTCACCGGTTTTGCTGCAAGTGCGCAAGGAAACCCAGTTCCGGCGACTGCTGTAGCAGCATGCTGCAACGCCCACTAGACATTGATGTTTCGCTGGGGCAAGGCAACGAGGCGGGTGGGCGATGCTGCCCTGTGGCGCCGCTTTCAGCGGCTATCTGCGCAGCAACGCCGGTGAAACCGGCGCCACATTCGGCACCAGCACTCAACAAGCAAGTCGCCGGATCTGGGGGAAATGGCGTAGTGCGGCGCGGAATTCCGTGCCGCGTTGACAAATCCGGCCATTTCGGGTACTATATCTACTCTAGTGTGGAGGCTGGGTATGCCCCGCACCGGGCGGCGTCTGGTGGCGTCGTCCCCTAACTTTTTATGGAGCCCTGCTATGCCGTGCGGCCGGAAGATGCGCAAATGCAAGATGAACAAGCATAAGCGCAAAAAGCGTTTGCGTCTGAATCGTCACAAGAACAAGCCCTGATGCCGGGCGGCTTCACGTCCTGCCATGCACACGACGTGGACAACTTTCACGCGGGTGGTGCCGGCGCTGCTGGGCGCGCTGGCGTGTAGTTTTTTCTGCTCATCGGGCTGCGCGATTGACACGGCGCAGTTGGATGATCTCTCCCACTTGGCGCGGCGCGCCGACGTCGTGCGCCAGCGCGCGATG
>Ga0172371_10007205_pt1 | contig 15924 bp, 16 predicted proteins | sample Lak12m_FD_114543 | JGI IMG/M metagenome (GOLD analysis project Ga0172371, IMG submission 114543) | Freshwater microbial communities from Kabuno Bay, South-Kivu, Congo - kab_022012_12m | ecosystem: Environmental > Aquatic > Freshwater > Lake | place: Democratic Republic of the Congo: South-Kivu...
ACGTGATGATCGCCATGGCCGACGAAGGCATCACCATGCTGTGCGTGACGCACGAAATGGGTTTTGCCAAAGCGGTGGCCGACCGCGTGATCTTCATGGACCAGGGCCAGATCGTCGAGCAAAACAACCCGCACGACTTCTTCAACAACCCGCAGACCGACCGCAGCCGCGACTTTCTGTCCAAGATTCTGGGGCACTGAAGCAGGTCAATAAACGATGCCGTCCTGTCCGTAAAACGGCGGTTTTCGTCCTACCAATGCTTCCAGCATGATGAGTTCAGCGTCGGTATGGTTGATGACGGTTGCCGGTGCCATCATGTGGGTTTTTTGGGGGTCGTTATAGACATACAGCGGCTTGTCATGGTGTTGGGTGCTGTAGCTCAGCTGTTCCTGAGGTGCCGCAGTTGGGATAAGGTCCACACTGCCAAAGCATAGGCAAAAATAGGTTCGTGCCGTTGCACCCTGGCCTTCGTCCTCGATATAGCAACCGGTGCCTCGAATGCCAAGAATGGCCGTTCCGGTACTCAGGATACGTCGTTGTTCGGTTTTGCCAAAAACCGACAGCACGCGCCCGGTCACGATTCGAAAAAACTCCTTGACCGCATCGGTACCAAACGCCAGGGTAGTCTGGTCACGCTGTAAAAAGGCATCAACCCCAATGACAAAAACAACTTCACTGTCTGGCCCCGTGACCACCGTATCGCCCGGTCCAATTTTTTGGCCCAACTGCGCTGGCTTGCCATTGACAGTGACCTGTCCGCGTAGCTTATAGACACCCGAAGACGGCGCAACACCGGTCATGGCCAAAGCTTGACTGATCAAACCCCCAATGCCAGCGGGTCCAAACACACCGACCGTCGCCAACAGTTTCAACCATCTGCGTCGCAGTTGCATGAAATCCTCCATGGCACTGGATCTAAAACAACTGGAAACTTGCCCGACCAGTCATGCTGAGATTAGCTCCCCGCCACCTTCATGTTGCCGATCAACACCGAACCAACGGTCTTGGCACCATAGGCATACGCATCCGCACCCACAGCCACCATGTCTTTGAACATGGTCTTCAGGTTGCCGGCGATAGTGATTTCCTGCACCGGGTACTGAATGCGCCCACGTTCCACCCAAAAGCCGCTGGCACCGCGCGAATAGTCGCCGGTCACCGGATTGGTGCCACTGCCAAGCAGCTCGGTCACAAACAAACCCGTACCCAGGCGCTGCAGCATGGCATCCAGATCATCCCCCGGGCGCGTCAGGCGCGACGTCAGCGTCAGGTTATGCGAGCCCCCCGCGTTGCCGGTGGTCTTCATACCGAGTTTGCGCGCCGAATAGCTGCCCAGAAAGTAGCCTTGTACGCGCCCTGCCTCGACCACGCTGCGCGCCTTCACACGCACGCCCTCGTCGTCAAACGGCGAACTGCCTTTGCCACGCTTGACAAACGGGTCTTCCAACATGTCGATGTGGCTGGCAAACACGGGCTTGCCCAGACAGCCCAGCAAGAAAGAGCTCTTGCGGTACAGCGCGCCGCCACTTGTGGCCTGCACAAAACTACCTAGCAAACCCGCCGCCACGGGCGACTCAAACAACACGGGGCATTCGGTGGTGGCAATTTTGCGCGCGTTCAACCGGCTTAGCGCCCGCTCAGCGGCGTAGCGGCCAATGGACTCAGGCGTTGCCAGATCGGCCGCGTCGCGCTCGGAGCTATACCAATAGTCACGCTGCATGGCGTCGCCCTGCCCGGCAATGGGTGACACCGACACCGAATGGCGCGAACTGGCGTAACCACCCCGAAAGCCGTGCGTATGCGCGCTGACAAAGTGTGACTGCTGCGCCGACACACTGGCACCTTCGCTGTTGGTGATGCGCTTGTCCACTTGCAGCGCAGCGCGCTCGGTCTGCAGCGCCAGGTCAATCGCTTGCTCACTGGTAATCGCCCACGGAAAAAACAGCTCCAGGTCGGTGCGCTGCTCTGTGGCTTGCGCAATATCGGCTGCATCGGGCAGTGCGGCAAACGGGTCTTGGGCGGTAAAGCGGGCAATGTCAAACGCCGCCTGCACGGTTTGTTCGATCGCAGCGCTGGAAAAATCAGAGGTGCTGGCGTTGCCACGGCGCTGGCCCAGATGCACCGTCACGCCCAGCGACTTGTCGCGGTTGCGCTCAATGTTTTCAAGCTCGCCTTTACGCACCGACACGCTCAAACCGCACCCTTCACTCGCGTGCGCCACACAGTCTGACGCGCCCAGTTTTTTGGCGTGCGCCATGGCCTGATCGACCAGGTCTTCAAAAAAAGCACGGCTGTAAGCAAAGCCGTCGCCACCACCGGCACGGGGGGGCGACGTGTGAGCGGATTGGCGCTGCGCGCATCTCTGCGCTTGAGGCGTTTGGTGTATGGTTGTGTTCATAGCGGCGGCTATGATACTTGGCTATGGCAAAAAAACTGAAAAAAGGCTACTTTGTGCGTGGCGAGTTCGTCGCCGAAGGGAGCGCGCGCGACCTGGAGCTCAAGGCCGAACTCAAAGGCACCGACGAACAAAGCCGCACCGACCTCAAGCGTGAAAGCGACGAGCTGCAAAAGCTGGGGCAGGCGCTGCTGACGCTGCGCCCCGACCTGCTCAGTAAACTGAATCTGTCTGACAAGTTGTGCGACGCGCTGACGGATGCCAAACGCATCACCAACTTCGAGGGCAAGCGCCGCCAGATGCAGTTCATTGGCAAGCTCATGCGCAAGCTCCAACCCGATGAGGTTGAAGCCGTGCGCGCGGTGCTGGACGAGCAGGCCAACGGCTCTGCGGCAGAGAATCTGGCGCTGCACCAGGCAGAACTGTGGCGCGACCGCCTGATCTCGGAAGATGATGCGGCGGGCCTGTGGATTGCAGCGCACCCGCGCACCGACACGCAGCAAATGCGCGCGCTGATTCGCCAGGCACGCAAAGATGCCATGCCCGAAAAACCCGGTGCCGCCGCGCGCCATGGCCGTGCCTACCGGGAAATCTATCAGCTGGTGCGCGACGGCCTGAGCGACCGTCCGGAACCTGAACCGATACCACCTTCCTTCAACATCAGCCACGAAGCATCATGACCACGCACAACCCCTATCCACCCGTCAAAATCGGCATCGTCTCGATCAGCGACCGCGCCAGCAGCGGCGTCTATGAAGACAAAGGCCTGCCCGCGCTGCAAGACTGGCTGACGCGCGCGCTCAAGAACCCATTGCAGTTTGAGCCGCGCCTGATTCCCGATGTGCAGGCCACCATTCAAACCACGCTGATCGAACTGGTGGATACAGCGCACTGCGCGCTGGTGCTCACCACCGGCGGCACCGGCCCCGCGCTGCGCGACGTGACCCCCGAGGCCACGCTGGCCGTGGCACACAAAGTGATGCCCGGTTTTGGCGAACAGATGCGCCAGATCAGCCTGCGGTTTGTGCCCACTGCGATCCTGTCGCGCCAGGTGGCGGTGATCCGCGCGCAAAGCCTGATCATCAACCTGCCCGGCCAACCCAAGTCGATTGCCGAAACCCTGGAGGGCCTGCGCGACGCCGAAGGCAAATCGGTGACACCCGGTATTTTTGCCGTCGTGCCCTTTTGCATTGACCTGATTGGCGGGCCGTATCTGGTGGCAGATGAGGCGGTATGCAAGGCGTTCCGGCCAAAAGCGGCGATCCGGACTTTTACATAAAGAATATGCCCATCTGCTTCGGGTAGAAACAGACCACCATCCACCCAGGTTATTTACCCACCAACTGGTTGAGCTTGTCCGCCTCAAAGTGCTCTTGTCGCGCCGCATCTTGCGGCACGATGGAGGCCACCTGGCGCGGGCAGTTGAGCTGCTCGATGGCTTTCCAGATCATGGCTATCTGGTGCTCTTGCGTGGCGGCGCTGTCAATCAGACCGCGCATTGCCTGGCTCAGCGGATCGTCGTTTTGCGTGACACCGTAGGCAGAAAAGCCCATTTTGGCTGCCACCTCTTCACGCTTGACATCTTGCTCGGCCTGGATGATGCGCGCCGGGTTGCCTACCGCTGTGGCACCCGCTGGCACCGGCTTGGTGACCACGGCGTTGGAGCCCACCTTGGCACCATCGCCCACGGTAAAACCACCCAACACCTGTGCCCCCGCCCCTACCACCACACCTTTGCCCAGCGTGGGGTGGCGCTTGGTGCCCTTGTAAAGCGACGTGCCGCCCAGCGTCACGCCCTGGTAGATGGTGCAGTCATCGCCAATTTCGGCTGTTTCACCCACCACCACGCCCATGGCATGGTCAAAGAACACGCGCTCGCCAATTTTGGCACCCGGGTGGATTTCAATGCCGGTCAGAAAACGCGCCACATGCGAGGTAAAGCGCCCCAACCACTTCAGGCCGTGCGTCCAGAACCAGTGCGCCGGTCGGTGCAAGATCACCGCATGCAGGCCGGGGTAGCAAGTCAACACTTCCCAGGTGCTGCGCGCAGCCGGATCGCGCTCGGCAATGCATTTAACGTCGGATCGGATTCTTGAAAACATGCCTGAGTCTAACTTTGGTGGCTACCGGGTCTGGCACCTTCCCGCCTTTGGGGGAAGGTTGGGATGGGGGCTTTGCTTGAGCATCATCTTGGCCACACCGCGCAGGATGTGAACTTCTTCTTGCGTCATTGCGGCGCGGTTGAACAGGGCATTGAGCCGTGGCATCAGCTTTTTGGGGGCCTGCGGGTCCAAAAATTGAATATGCACCAGTGCCTGCTCCAGATGCGCCAACATGCCCGCCACCTGCGCTGCGTCTGCCAGCACGGGCACATCCGTGGCCGGTTGCACCGGAAAAGCCCCCAGCGCGCAACGCCAATCGTAGGCAATCACCTGCACCGCAGAGCCCAGGTTGAGTGAGCCAAACTGCGGGTTGCTCGGAATGCTCAGGCACACATGGCAACGATAAACGTCTTCGTTGCGCATACCAAAGCGTTCCGAGCCAAATAGAAACGCCACGCCAGTATTGCAAGCATTTTTGGCCTCCAGCCCTTGATCTTCATGCGCTTGCAGCTCTTTTTTCAGGAGTGTTACAAAGTGTTCGCGCGGGGTGGTCGTGGGCGGGCCAAAGTCGCGCGGGGTCATGGCTGTGGCGCACAGGTGGGTCATGCCGTTCAGCGCTTCGTCGAGCGTATCGACAATGCGTGCGTTTTTCAGCACGTCGGTGGCACCACTGGCGCGCTGGATGGTTTCTTCCCGGCGCAGCACGTTGGGCCAGCGTGGTGCTACCAGCACCAGGTCGTCAAAGCCCATGGTCTTCATGGCGCGCGCGGCCGCGCCCACGTTGCCCGCCGAACTGGTGTTGATGAGGATGAAGCGGGTCTGCATGGGCGGGCCGTTAAAATGATGCCATTGTCGCCGAGCCGATCGCGGCCCGGCGTTGTTGCTCTCCTCATCGCTCATCCATCCGACGCACCCCGGTTTTTTGACGGCGTGCCCACCTGTGAACAAACCATGACTTCTCCCAACTTGCACCCGATGATCAATGTGGCCGTGAAGGCCGCGCGCGCTGCGGGCAACCTCATCAACCGCGCCGCCCTGGACGTTGAATCGGTGCGTGTATCGCAAAAGCAGGCCAATGATTTTGTGACCGAGGTGGACCAGGCTGCAGAAGCCGCCATCATTGAGACGCTTCTGGGCGCCTACCCTGGCCACGCTATCTGGGCCGAAGAGTCCGGCCGCGAGCACGGCGCGCAAGACTCGGACTTTGTCTGGATCATCGACCCGCTGGACGGCACCACCAACTTCATTCATGGCCTGCCCATTTACTGCGTCAGCATTGCGCTGGCAGTCAAGGGCAAGATCGAGCAAGCGGTGGTGTATGACCCCACGCGCAACGACCTGTTTACCGCCACCAAGGGGCGCGGCGCTTACATGAACAACCGGCGTCTGCGCGTGGCCAAACGCACCCGCTTGCAAGAATGCCTTATTTCCACCGGTTTTCCGTACCGGGTGGACGACGACATCCAGCATTATTTGCGCATGATGGGCGACATCTTGCCGCGCACCGCCGGCCTGCGCCGCCCGGGTGCCGCCGCGCTGGACCTGGCCTACCTGGCGGCGGGTTTTACGGATGGTTTTTTTGAGCTGGGCCTGCAGCCCTGGGACGTGGCCGCAGGCTCACTGCTGATCACTGAAGCGGGTGGCCTGGTCGGCAATTTGTCGGGTGACGCCAATTTTCTGGAGCAGCGCGAGTGTCTGGCCGCCAACCCGCGTATTTACGGCCAAATGGTCGCGCTGCTGGGCAAATACAGCAAGTTCGCCAGCGCAGCGGACAAAGCCAGTGTGCAGGCTTTGACCCAACGCAGCTTTTACCGCCTGGTGCAAGCGTAGGATGACGCTGGCGTCACCGTCCTGCGCCACAAACAAGGGCTTGCAAGGCCATAACATGCACTTTTGCCCAGCCATTTTGGGGCGCATTGTGTCGTTGCAAATCAATTGTTTGGCCGGGGTGCCATGTCGGCGCGCCTTTGATCAAGGGGAATATCATGTCAGATCAAACAGACCACACACCCAGCCTGCAACACCCGCTGCAAGACGCCACCACAACACTCAAACAAACGTTTGATCCGTTTGGCATGGTGTCCTCGCAAATCAATGCCCAGTTGGCCTGGCTGGGGCATCCGCGTGAATTCATTCGCGCGGCCGACGCCTTTACCTCTGACCTGATCAAGCTCACCAGCCAGACGGTGTTTCGCCCTCTGGGCTTGAGCGAAGACGAGATCCACATCACCAACGACGCCGATGCACGCTTTGCAGACCCGGCGTGGTCCAAGACGGTGGAATGGGACTTGCTCAAAGACTGGTACCTGACCATCACCCACCGCCTGCAAGAGTTCACCCTGCAGACCCCGGGCATGTCCGAGCACGACCGCCACACCGCTGCCTTCTGGCAACGCAACTGGCTCAACATGGCCGCACCTACCAATTTCTTCTGGCTCAACCCACAGGCCATGAACAAGTTCATGCAAACGCACGGCGAAAGCGTCGCACGCGGCCTGAAGAACTTTGTGCGTGACGCGCAGGCGCAAAACATCCAGATGGTGGCCCCCGACGCCTTCAAGGTGGGCCGAGACCTGGGCACCACCGACGGCAAGGTGATCTTTCGCAACCGGCTGTGCGAGCTGATTCACTACACGCCCACCACTGAGCAGGTGCACCAGGTGCCGCTCTTGATCATCACACCGTGGATCAACAAGTTTTACATCCTGGACCTGACGGAAAAAAAGAGTCTGGTCAAGCACCTGACCGACCAGGGTTTTTCAGTATTCATCGTCAGTTGGAAGAACCCGCCCGCCGAGATGCGCGACGTGCGCTTTGACGACTACCTGCTGGAAGGCGTGCACGAGCTGGTGCGCGTGACCACCGACTTCTGCAAAGTGCCCCAGCTGCACCTGGTGGGTTACTGCATTGGCGGCACGCTGGTGTCGACCTACATGGCGTGGGCCAACAAGCGCTTTGGCGCCGACAAAATGGCGGTGGCGCACTGGACACTGTTTGCCACGCTGACCGATTTTTCTCAGCCGGGCGAAATCAACATCTTCATCGACGACAAGGCGCTGGACGAACTTGAAGACCTGATGTCGCGCAAAGGCTATCTGGATGGCGCCGAGATGGCAGCGTCGTTCCGCCTGCTGCGCTCCAACAGTCTGATCTGGAACTACTGGGTCAGCAGCTACCTGCTGGGTGAAGACCTGGTGCCGTTTGACGTGCTGTTCTGGAATGTGGACGCTACCCGTATGCCACAGGCCATGCACTCGTATTACCTGCGCCAGATGTACCTGCACAACAACCTGGTCAAGCCCGACGCGCTCACCATTGCGGGCGAACCGATCAGCCTGGGGCGCATCCAGCAAGACCTGTACGCGGTCACGGCCGAAGAAGACCACATCGCGCCGTGGACAACCTGCTACCAGATTCGCAAAACGGTCAACCCCAAGACCAAGGTGCGTTTTGTGCGCTCCACCTCGGGGCACATCCTGGGCATCGTCAACCCGCCGGTGAACCCGCCCAAGCGCGCCTACTGGGTGGCCGAGCCCAGTGCCAAGGACAGCGCGCAAGACTGGCTGGCCAAGGCCGAAAAAAACCCCGGCACCTGGTGGGCCGACTGGATCAAGTGGCTCACCCCGCGCACCGGCCCCATGGTCAAAGCCTACCCGGCGACCACCCGCAAATACCCTGCGCTGGCCGACACACCGGGAACATATGTGCTGGAAAAGTAACGCAAAGCCAGACAGGCTCCCAGGAGCCTTTTTGTTGTTTATTGCAAGCTTGCCAGCGCGGCCCTGACTTCTTGCACATTGCGGCCCACCATGGCAGCAAATTCTTCGGCTGTCTTGCCACTGGCCTGATACGCCTGTAGCAGCGCGGCGCGCCGTGCGCGCTGTTGATCCACTTGGTTGATGGCTTCATCCAGCACCGCAGCCACGGCGGCCTCAGGCGTGCCCACGCGCGCCAAATAGTCGCCACGCGTCAGGCCAGACTTGTCATACGCCTTGCCCAATTGTTGTTGCAGTTTGGGCAACAGGTCTTCCTGGTTGCGTGCCTGACGGCGCTTGAACACCTCCACCAGCGACAAGAAAATATGCTCTGGTGCCACCGGTTCCACCGGCTTGCCCTGCAGATCGTGGCGCGGCAAACCCGATGCCACCGCCTGTAAATAGCGCGTAGAGCGGGTGTGCACGCCCAACGCCAGCTTGAGCTCGTGGCGCTTGAAAGACTGCGGGTGCGCGGCCATCAGATCCTGAAAAATCCCCAGCTTGAGCGGCAAAAAATGCTGCCCAAACAGCTTGGGGCGCAGCTCAAACAGCCTTTCCAGCACCGGCTGTGCAGTGGCAAAGCGGCCTGCGCCCGTGGGCGCTTGGGCCTGATTGGCTGGGGGCGCTTCTTGCGCCGCAACAAGGGCAGTAGGGGAAACGGTGTCGGTCATGTTTGAAAGTTGACTGTTCAAGGAAAGCGGGCGATTGTCGGTCAAAGCGCACTTCGCTGGCATACTTGCCCGCATGAAGCAGTTTCAGGCCCAAACCATGAACGCCGCTGTGGCGTTGCCTGACACGACCGCGCTGGCGCAACAGGTGGCGGCCGTTCAAGCCGCCCCCGGGCACTACGATGAATGGCACGGCCGGGTGGCGCAAGCAACGTCGGGGCAGTCTCAAAATGCTACATTTTCTGAAGCTGTTCAGGCAGATTTGACAAGCACCTGGGCCAATTTTATTAGCTCACTGCAAAATGAATCCAGGGCGCAACTGCGCGTGCTGGGCATCAGCGAGGTTGTCACCCGCGCCAGCACGTTGCCTGACAGACCCATAGTCGAACTATGGGCCAAAAAGACGGTCAGAAATGGGCCGCTGCGGTCGATTCGCAGCCCAAGTCCGACAGGCTGTCAGTGCCACACATCAGCCCACTGACTTTGTTTCAACCGCCTTGCGCCGGCTTTTCCAGGCCCCAAAAAGCACAAGCATCCCTGGCAGCAAGATCATCGCCCAGATGATTTTGTCCAGGTGCAGTTTGACCCACGGGATGTTGCCAAAGAAGTAACCCACCGTGACAATGCCGCCCACCCACAGCGTGCCGCCCAGCACGTCAAACAGGCTGAACTTGCGCCGCGTCATTTGCGCCACGCCCGCCACAAACGGCGCAAAGGTGCGCAAAAACGGCATGAAGCGCGCCGCCACAATGGTGATGCCACCGTACTTTTCGTAAAACGCATGCGCCTGGTCAAACGCCTTTTTATTGAACCAACGCGAGTCTTCCCACTGGAACACCTTGGGGCCAAAGTAGCGCCCGATGGTGTAGTTGCTCTGGTTGCCCAGAATGGCTGCCGCCAGCAACAGCCCCAGGCTCAAGGGATAGCTCATCAGCCCCACGCCGCACATGGCCCCCACCACAAACAGCAGAGAGTCCCCCGGCAAAAACGGCATCACCACCACGCCGGTTTCAACAAAAATAATCAAAAACAAGAGCGCATAGACCCACACGCCATAGTTCTGCACAAACGCCTCCAGGTGCTTGTCCACGTGGAGGATGAAGTCGATCAGTGTCATAACCATGTCCATGGCGGGGAATTATCCACGGTAGCGATGGCATCCCTTCCGTGGCACCAGCGGCAAACCGGGTAAACTGGTCAGCGTTCTAGTCATTTGGGGGTGTTGGATGAGCACTTGGCCCGTACAAGACGCCAAAGCGCGTTTCAGTGAATTTTTGCAAGCCTGCCTGACCAGCGGGCCGCAGTTGGTGACCAAGCGCGGCGCCGAAGCGGCGGTGCTGGTGCCGGTGCAGCAGTGGCGGCTATTGCAGGCCAACACCCAGCCCTCGCTCAAACAGGTCTTGCTGGACAAGGCGGCACGGGGCGATCTGCCCATCCCACCGCGCGGCAGGTCGCAGCTTCGACCGACCCCAGAGCTTTGATGTTTTTGCTAGACACCAACGTCGTCTCCGAGCTGCGCAAGGCCAAACCGCACGGCCGCGTGCTGGCCTGGGTGAATGCCACCGCAGACACTGACTTGTATTTGTCAGCCGTCACCTTGGGCGAGATTCAACGCGGCATCGAACTCACCCGCGACCAAAACGCCGCCAAGGCGCAAAAACTCAGCGTGTGGGCCGACCGGCTGGCGGCCACCGCCAACGTCCTGCCCATGGACACCGCCACCTTTCGCCTGAGCGCGCGCCTGATGCATCACCAGTCCAACGCCTTGATGGAAGATGCCATGATTGCCGCCACCGCGCTGGTTCACCGACTCACCGTCGTCACCCGCAACACACCAGACTTCAAGGGGTTTGATGTGCCGTTACTCAATCCATTCGAGTAATTCGACATCTTGTGAAGGAGTTGTGACATGACCGCCCTGACCGTGCGTTTGTCGGATGAAAAGCACCGCCGCCTGAAATCTCTGGCCAAAAGCCGGGGCACGCCGCTGAACCGTCTGATTGACGAAGTGACCACCGTGATGCTGGCCGAATTTGACGCAGAAACACGCTTTCGCGTGCGTGCGGCGCGCGGCCAACAACAAGAGGCACAAGGTCTGGCGCTGCTCGACCGAGCCATGAACGTCTGATTTTGAATCCCACCCATGCCCACCGCACCCCCACCCCGCCGCCCGATCCGCGAACTGCCCGACGAGCTGATCAGCCAGATCGCCGCCGGCGAGGTGGTCGAGCGCCCGGCCTCGGTGGTGCGTGAACTGGTGGACAACGCGCTGGATGCCGGTGCCAGCCAAGTGACCGTGCGGCTGCTGGCCGGTGGCGTGCGGCTGATCAGCGTGGAAGACGACGGTTGTGGCATCTTGCCGGAAGAGTTGCCCATCGCCCTCAAACGCCACGCCACCAGCAAGATTGGCAGCCTGGCCGAGCTGGAATCGGTGGGCACCATGGGGTTTCGGGGCGAGGCCCTGGCCGCTATCAATTCAATTGCTGACTGCGCTTTATTGTCAAGGGCTACCGGCCAAAATCATGCCTATTGTCTGGAAGGCCGCACGGGCGAGATCAAGCCCGTGGCGCGCAGCGTGGGCACCACGGTCGAGGTCAAAGAGCTGTTTTTTTCGACGCCAGCGCGACGCAAGTTTCTCAAGACCGACGCGACCGAACTGGCACACTGTATTGAGGCGGTGCGCCGCCACGCGCTGGCCCGCCCGGACGTGAGCTTTGCCATCTGGCACGAAGGCAAGCAAGTCGAGCAATGGCGGCGTTGCGGCGAACGCCACAGCCTGCCCGCGCTGGAGCAGCGCCTGGCCGACGTGCTGGGCGGCGACTTTGTCGAGCGTTCGGTCTGGGTCGATTTTGCTGGCGTGCGCGCCGTGGGCGCTGACGCGTCACCCGCCCTCAAGGTGTGGGGCCGCGCGGGCATACCCGACGCCGCACGCAGCCGCGCCGACCAGCAGTTTTGCTACGTCAATGGCCGCTTTGTGCGCGACAAGGTCATCACCCACGCCGCCCGCAGCGCGTATGAAGACGTGCTGCACGGCCAGCGCCAGCCGGTCTATCTGCTGTACGTGGAGCTGGACCCGACGCGCGTGGACGTCAACGTGCACCCCACCAAAATCGAGGTGCGCTTTCGCGACAGCCGCGACGTGCACCAGGCCGTGCGCCACGCGGTGGAAGCGGCGCTGGCCACCCCCCGCGCCGGCCAGGGCGTGGCGCTGGGTTTAGGTGCGGTGCCCTCCAACGCCTCTCCAGCGCCTGCACAAACGCACCCAGTTGAAGCATCAAATACGGCTCAAGCCCCCGTCCCGTATGCTCAGACAGCTATACCGTTTGAAGCATCGTGGGGACACCGCGTCAGCGATGTCGGTGCTTTGTGGGGTGCGGCAGAGAGCACCCCAGCAGCGCAAACACCACCATCAGGCGGCCAAGCCCCGCAAACCGCCGCAGGGCAGGCAGACGCTCGTCAAACTGCCGACAGCGCCTGCAACGCGCTGGACTCGGCATCCCGTCCTGGTGCCGCCTCAGCCACCGACTGGCCGCTGGGCCGCGCGCTGGCGCAGTTGATGGGCATCTATATCCTGGCCGAAAACGCGCATGGGCTGGTGATTGTCGATATGCACGCGGCGCACGAACGCATCGTCTATGAGCGCCTCAAAGCGCAGTGGGCCACCGCACACGCCAACGTTAACGCCAACGCCAACGCCAACGGCATCAGCGCCCTGCCCAGCCAGCCGCTGCTGATCCCCGCCACGTTTGCCGCTACCGCTTTAGAAGTTGCCACCGCCGAAAGCGCCGCCGAGGTGCTACACCAGCTGGGGTTGGACATCACGCCGTTTTCTGGCAAGACGCTGGCGGTACGCGCCGTGCCCACCACGCTGGCGCAGGGCGACGCGGTGGCACTGGCGCGCAGCGTGCTGGCCGAACTGGCCCAGCACGACGCCAGCACCGTGGTGCAACGCGCGCACAACGAGCTGCTGGGCAGCATGGCGTGCCACGGCGCGGTGCGCGCCAACCGGCGCCTGACGCCCGACGAAATGAACGCGCTGCTGCGCCAGATGGAAGCCACCGAGCGCAGCGACCAGTGCAACCACGGCCGCCCCACCTGGCGTCAGATCAGCCTGCGCGAGATGGATGCCCTGTTTTTGCGCGGACGCTGACGCTCAGCTCAGGCGCGGTAGCGCGCCACCATGGCGCAGATGCGCTGCACCGCCGCCACGGCGCCGGCGTGGTCTTGCGAAAAATTCAACCGAAAGCTGTCGCAGGTGTGCGGGCCAAATTCAGCCCCGGGCGTGACCGTCACCGCCGCCTGCTGGCGCAGCAGCGCAACAAAGGTTTGCGGCGCCACCGCCATGGCGGGCAGTTGCACAAACAGATAGCTGCCCGCCTGCGGCGTGCGCACCTGCATGCCAAGCACGGCGCGCAGCTCGGCCAACAACGCGTCGCGAATGCGCTGGTGCAATGTGATGCGCTCGGCCAGCCAGCCGGCGGGCTCGGCAAACCAGGTCTGAAACACCGCCTGGCAGTAGCCCGGTGCGCGCAACGACACGATGGCCTGCAACTTTTCCATGCGGTCAATCAAATGGGGCGACCCAAACGCCACCCCCAGCCGGTAGCCGCTGAGCGATTCGGTTTTGGACGGCCCCATCACGGTAATCAGGTTGTCGGGTGCATTGGCGTCGGCACGCAGGTGCGTGTAGGTCTGCCCGGTGTAAAGCAAGCGCGAATACAACTGGTCAACGATCACCGTGGCACCATACTGTTTGGCCAGGCTTGCAATGCGGCTGATTTCGCTGGGTGAATAGACCACACCGGTGGGATTGTTGGGGTTGGAAAAAACAAACAGGCGCGCACCCGCTTTGAAGGCGTCTTCCAGCTGCGTCAGGTCCAGCCCGGCGTGTTCGCTGACAGCCAGATAGTTGAGCCGCACTGGTAACACTTGCGCGTCCAGAAACTGCACCAGCTTGCGGTTGGCAAAGTAGTCGGGCTGCACGATGGCCACTTTGTCACCCGCACCTGCGCACGCGGCCACGGCCAGAAACAGCGCGCCTTGCGAGCCAGGGGTCAGGATCAAACCGTCGTCAGCCGCCACTGGCGCACCGGTAAACGCCGCCAGCCGGGGCGCCAGCAGCGCGCGCAGGCTTTGCTTGCCACGGTATTCGGTGTACGCCTGATGCGCACCGGCATGCACCCCGGCGACAAAGGCTTCGAGTGCACCGGGCGTGGGCGTGAAGGCGTCCACGTCGCCGTGCGAAAAGTCCACCGGGCGTCCGGGCAGCGGGTCGCCACGCATGACGGCGGCCAGGTCGACAGTTTTCTGCCGCCCCTCCTGACCCGGTGCGTTGTCGGTGGCCAGCAGGGTGTATTTGCGTTCCAGTGCAGTCATGGGTGTGATTCGGTTGTCATGTTCGGGTCATGCTATCACCCAGGCAGACCCTAGAATCCGGCGCCGCCTTGCCCGAAACCCGCACCGGAAAACCTTGCCTTGAGCACCCCCCTGCACCACCTGTTTCGCTACCCCGCCGCGCGCAAGCGGCTTGGGCAAGAGGTGCATGGGCTCTGGCATCTGGCGTGGCCGATTCTGGTCGGGCAACTGGCCTACATCGGCATGGCGGTGGTGGACGTGGCCATGGCCGGGCACGCGTCGGCGCAAGACCTGGCCGGGGTGTCGCTGGGGGTGTCGATCTGGAACATGCTGATGCTGGCCATCATGGGCGTGGTGATGGCCATCAACCCGGTGGTGGCGCACCACGTGGGCGCGGGTGAATTTGGCCAAGTGGCACCCATCGTGCGCCAGGCGCTCTGGAAGGCGCTGGGGGTGGGGCTGATCGGTTGCCTGCTGGCCAATGCCTGCACACTGCTGTTTGACCAAATGGCGCTGGAGCCGTATGTGCACGATCTGGCGGTGCAATTTGTGCGCGTCACCAGCGTGGCACTGCCGCTGTTTGCGTGTTACCGCGTGCTGTACGGCTACAGCACCAGCCTGAACCAGACCAAGCCGCTGATGGTGATTGCCATTATTTCTTTAGGTATCAACATCGTCGTCAACAGCCTGCTGGTGTTTGGCACGCTGGGTGCCCCCCGGCTGGGCGGGCTGGGCTGCGCCTGGGCCACGTTGGCCACGGTCAGTTTCAACCTGGTGGCGCTGGGCTGGTGGACGAGTCGTGCACCCGCCTACCGCGGCACGCGGGTGCTGGCGCGCTTTGAGCCACCGCACTGGCGGCACATCAAGAGCCTGCTCAAGCTGGGTCTGCCCATTGGCATCACGTACTTTGCCGAAACCAGCGCGTTCAGCCTGATTGCGCTGTTGATCGCCAAGTTTGGCAGCACACAGATGGCCGCGCACCAGATTGCGCTGAATTTTTCGTCGCTGATTTTTATGGTGCCGCTGAGCGTGGGCCTGGCGCTGCTTACGCGCGTGGGCCATTCGCTGGGTGCGGGCAACGGCGTGCTGGCACGTTATCAGGCGTGGGTGGGTGTGGGGGTGGGGATGACGTTTGCTGTGGGTTCAGGCGTTTTGATTGCGTTGTTGGCCACACCGATTGCGCGCGCCTACACCAGCGACGCGGCCGTGGTAGCGCTGGCAGCGCAGTTGCTGCTGCTGACCGCGCTGTTTCAGATTCCGGATGCGGCGCAAGTCATTTCAAGCTGCGCCATCCGCGGCTACAAGGTCACGCGCGCGCCGATGCTGATTCACATGACGGCGTTTTGGGCGTTTGCCTTGCCGCTAGGTTACGGTTTGGGGCTGGCGCCACCGTGGCTGCCGTGGTCGCCCGCGCAACCGATGGCCGCGCAGGGGTTCTGGATTTCGCTGATCGTGGGGCTTTCGGTGGCGGCTGTCGGCTTGCTCTGGCTGCTGCGCCACGTGGCGCGCTCGCATGTGCGACGTTAAACCGAGATTGTCCATTAGGCGCACCTGCGGTGCTGCTTGGGTGTCAGCGGCGCATTTGCGGTCATTTTGGCCCCTCTTTGTCGCCTGTAGCTACAGCTACAGGCTTCGCAGTCGGGGCAAAA
>Ga0172371_10007206_pt1 | contig 15923 bp, 21 predicted proteins | sample Lak12m_FD_114543 | JGI IMG/M metagenome (GOLD analysis project Ga0172371, IMG submission 114543) | Freshwater microbial communities from Kabuno Bay, South-Kivu, Congo - kab_022012_12m | ecosystem: Environmental > Aquatic > Freshwater > Lake | place: Democratic Republic of the Congo: South-Kivu...
CCTTCATTGGTAACCAGGCTGGAGGTCGTGTTTTTCTTTTCCTAAACACAGATGATTTCTGGCGGGATTACATTGAAATGACCCGAACCGGTATTCACTTTGTCCGCGAACCAAAAGAAGAACCTTATGGGACGGTTGCGGTCTTTGAGGATCTTTATGGCAATTTGTGGGATTTAGTTCAAATGAAATCCTGAAACACAAGCTTATCAAGGAGAAAAATGGAATCAACGAAAAAAGGTACTTCAACGATCGACGAGCATATTGCTCAATTTCCGATAGAGACTCAAAAGAAACTGCAGCAAATTCGCGAGCTCATAAAATCTCTAGCGCCGGGCGCTACCGAGGCGATCGCCTATGGGATCCCCACTTTTCGATTGAATGGGAACCTGGTGCATTTTGCCGGGTACGCTCAACATATTGGGTTTTATCCCGGATCAGAAGCCATCGAGGTCTTCAAACAAAACCTCACCGCCTATAAAACTTCTAAGGGAACGATCCAATTTCCGCTTGACGAGCTGCTCCCATTGGATCTGATTAGGAAAATAACGCTATTCCGGGTGGAAAAGAATACAAAAAAAATGATTTGAGAAGTAAATGAGGGAATAATGACTTATAAATTGCGTGATTTGAACCCCGCAACGGACTTTCTGCTGTTGGCAGAGTGGTTCACCTTGTTGGAAGGTCAGGTTAATACAGAGTCCGGCCTTAATAATTACTGGGGGAAGCATAAGGACCATATTTTTACTGCAATTGCGGTTGACCAACAGGGCGAGCAAGTCGGTTTTTATTGGGCATTAATTAACAAATTCCAGCCTGATAAAGTAACCTTGTATCTTTACGTAAATCCAAGATTCCGGTGCAAAGGGATTGGAAACCAGCTATTTGATGACGTGTTTAAATTGCTTATCAGAAATGGTTGCAGAGAATTCAAATGCAATGTGCCTGAAGAAGACCCGGATGGGCTGGTCTTCATGTCGCACCGTGGATTCGAGCAGATTCTCCATTCGATTGCAATGAGGTTAGATTTTAAGGACTTCGACGATGCACCATACCAACCTAACATCGCTACTCTGGAAGATGCGGGGTTTCAATTTACCAGTATGGAAAAACTGGGGAATACGATTGAAGCCCAACAAAAACTTTATATCCTTAACGATACCACTGTGATGGATACTCCCCTTTGGAGGGGTGGTCATTGCTGGAATACCTTCGAAGAGTTTCAATCCGATGTGTGTAACCAGGAGTGGTTTAAACCAGGTGGGCAAATGGTAGTGATTGATAATTCAACTGGAGCATGGGTCGCCATGAGTGCGATCACCCAATTTAGAGATAGTCCCGATGCCTATAACCTCTTTACCGGAGTGGAAAAACACTATCGCGGGAAAAAACTGGCACAGGTAGTAAAAGTTCTCGCTTTGAAGTATGCCAGGGATGTCCTCAAAACTCCTGGAGTGCGCACCAATCACAACACCGCCAACTCGCCGATGATCACAATAGATGAAAAATTCGGGTACCAGTTCCTCCCGGGTTCTTTTGCCATGCTGAAAAAAATATAGTCTGCCCGAATAATTGAAATTAACTCAACGCCAAAAGAGAAATGAATCATTGAGTCCACGCTGTTAATTGGATATATTTTGTCTTATTTAGTATAATGTCTCTAAATGAGGGAAATCCTCAAAAGGAGAATCGTGTCTACTAAAATTTTTGTCAATCTTCCGGTGAAAGATCTGAAAAAGACCATGGCTTTTTTTGCCAGCCTTGGCTTTTCTTTTAATAGGCAATTCACTGATGAGAACGCTGCCTGCCTTGTGATCAGTGAAGATGTCTATGCCATGTTGTTAACAGAAAAATTCTTCAAGACCTTTATTAAAAAAGAGATCACGGATACCGCCAAATCTATCGAAGTGATCAACGCACTCATGCTGGAAAATCGCGCATCCGTGGACGAACTGGCAGAAAAAGCCTTTAATGCTGGAGCGCGAAAATTGCGCGATCCTGAAGATATGGGCTTCATGTACAGCCGGAGTTTCATCGACCTTGATGGTCACCACTGGGAAATTGGCTGGATGGATCCCAACCACGTGCAGACAGGGAATCAATAAGAATTCAATCAGGGAATTTTTGGGAGAAAAATGTCCAGATTTAGCACTTTTTTATGGTTCGATGACCAGGCAGAACAAGCAGCTGTTTTCTATACCTCCCTGTTTAAGCAGGCAAAGTTAACTGATGTCGTACGTTATGGAAAAGACAACCACGGCACAGAAGGCAATGTAATGACCGTGTCTTTCTCACTTTTTGGCCAGGAATTTGTTGCCCTTAACGGTGGAGCTGTTTACCAGCATACGCCAGCCACCTCTTTCATGGTCCAGTGTGAAGACCAGGGAGAATTGGACCACTATTGGAATGCGCTTTGTGATGGCGGCACTCCGCTCCAATGCGGTTGGGTGACCGACCGTTTTGGAGTAACCTGGCAAATCGTTCCAAAAATCCTCTTTGAGTTAATGAATGATGTTGATCCTCAGAAATCCTATCGGGTCACTCAGGCAATGCTCAAAATGGTTAAGCTGGATATTTCAGAACTAAAACGCGCTTACGAGGGATAAGGTAAAATTAGGGTCACCTGACTCATTAATTCTCCTCAAAGGCGGTTTTTATGCCTGATCGCAATAATATGCTGTTTCTTTTTGCGGCGATTTTTGCCGTAGGCATATTGACAGGTTTTGTTCTTAAAAACCGAAAAAAGCCTTATCCTGTTCTCCTTCTAACGCTCCACAAATTGATACTCCTCGCTGGAGGCATTGGTCTTGGAGTGTATATTATCTCCAAGAACAACGGTTTCCCGCTGACCGACCGCGCGTGGATCCTTTTTGGAGCCGCGGCAGCCTCTTTTCTTATCATGGTTATCAGCGGAGGGCTGGTCAGCATCGATAAAGAGATGCCTAATCCAGTCAAAATCATTCATAAAATCTTCCCGTACATCACAATCATCCTTTCTTTCCTCATTTTATTTATGGTGAGAGCTTCATGGATATGGCTGAATTTGACGACATACGTGCGCTACTCAATCAATTGGGTAAGCAAGCCTCCATTCAGGATTTTGAGGAGCACATTCAACTGAAGTCGGTGCGCGATTCAATTCGAACCTGGCGCAAAGGGCACCACCTTGCGGCGTTTGCCTATGTGGATGACTTTGCCAATCTCTGGTTTGAGATCGCGCCGGGTTTGGCGAACCGCAAGATGGAATCCGAAATTGTTGGTTGGGCAGGGCAAATTCAAACCCAACGCAACGTCGAATCCGGTGAAAATGGAACGTTGGATGCCACCTGTGAGGCGAAAAATAAAACACGTATCTCTATCTTGGAACAAAACGGATTTGTTAAACAATCTGTTCGAAGTCTCCAGTACGAACGAGTCTTGACCTCCTCGTTTGAACAATTCCCATTCCCTGCCCGTTACACCTGGCGGTCAGTAAATCCGTCGGATCGAATTGAAGACTTGGTCAACCTGCATCGCCAGTCATTCGGTACCGATCACATGACTGTGGAATACCGCCAGGCAATGATGCATGCTCCCCAATACGTGATGGATCTTGACTTGTTAGCCATCGCACCGGATGGATCTCTGGCAGGTTTCTGTGTATGCAGTGTTGATGAAACTGATTCCTCTGTAGGGCACGCTGACCCGATCGGCGTTCATCCTCTGCACCAGCATAAAGGGTTGGCAAAAGCGCTGGTGTCGACCGGCATCAACTTGCTCTTCCAGCGGGGGGTTAATAGAGTGCAAACGGGAACAAGTAGTGAGAATTTGACTATGCAGGCATTGGCAAATTCGCTTGGCTTTCAATTGACCTCAGAAAAAATATGGTTTTCCTTGGAATTGAGAGACTGAAAATTCGTTGAGTTATCGTGAAAAGTGAAGCGGATATGCCGGAAAATAATGATTCAATTAACCTGAAGATTAACCTCAAAAAAGTGATTGCCTGGCTTTTTATTATTGCCGGGTTTCTATTAGCTGCCCACATCGCTGGTCAGATCGAAAAGTATGTTTTCCACCATTCGACCGTTTTTGTCTTGGTGCCATTTTTTGATTTGGGAAATGAAAAGAATTTGCCGACGTTTTTCCAAACCGCCATTTTGGTTTTTGCAGGAATCCTTCTGCTTCTTTGTTCAGGAATTATCCAAAAACATCGAGAGCCATCCAGGGGGTATTGGATTGCGCTAGCTATTGGTTTTTTCTATATGGGGATTGACGAATGGTTTATGCTTCATGAAAAAACCAATCAATTCGTTAGAGACACCATCAAAGCGAAGTTCATTGATTCCATCCATTTCCCTTGGATCGTATTGGGACTGGTTGTGGTGGCGCTTGCAGTCTTTTTCTTTTTCAGATTTTTAATGAAACTTGATCGAAAAACGCGTAACACCCTCATTCTTGCAGCGGTGCTTTATATCGTTGGAGCCATCGGGTTTGAGTTTATCGGCGGATTGTATCTGGATTGGGCTGGCACAGATAACCTGGTTTATGCGTTGTTGTCAGGCATTGAAGAAACCCTGGAAATGGTTGGGGTGATTATAATGATTAAAGGTCTAATGAGTTATCTTGCAGCTAAACACACCACTATTATGATCAAATTCAAGGAATGAAAGGAGTGTCGAAATGAAGAACCTTTGGCTTACCAGGTTGCTGGCAACAACAGGGACCATTCTCCTCGGACTCCCCGTCATTGCCCCGATTATTTTCGCGTTTGTCTCAATGGCTGGTGGAAATGGCTTTTTGCTCGATTACCTGATGCCGGGCGAATTGTTCATCTTGGTTCTGGTCGGAGCTGGACTAATCATTTGGGCTGCAATCCGGGCAAAAACACTACTCAAACCAATCGTCTGGGTACTGGGAGTATCTTTGTTTTTCTTTTTCGGCAGCCAGGTTCTGGCACAGGTCACCGGACTTGCCAACGGCAAGCTTTCGGCGTCTGGTCCGGTTTTCGTCATTGTCATGGCAATGTTGATCCTGTATGACCTTGACGTTGTTGCCCTCACTGTTCTTGGTGGAATACTCATTAAAAAAGCATTTTCGACCGGGAAATAACTCCCGTCCATTTCAATTCTTTTAACCTCCTCTTAAGCTGCAGGAAGTATTTTGATATTGATCGATTCAGCCCAAGGAGGAATACATGAGAAATTTCCTGTTTAAGTCCATTATTGGGTTTACCCTGCTATTGCTGGTAACGGGCTGCATCACCCAAAAAGCCTCGATAACTCCTACCTCCCGGGCTGACAAATGGTTTTCACAATGGGACGACCGCTCAGTGTTTAGCTCAGGATTGGTAACTTCCGAGCAGGAGGCACTCAAAGAACTCCCCGGCGCAACCGTTTACCACATCGACCTGCTCATCGCCGATGACCTGAATTCGCTGACCGGCACAGAAACCGTCCTTTACACCAACCGGGAAACCACCCCTCTTGATTCCATTGCTTTCCAGCTTTACCCCAACCAGCTGGGTGGAAACGTGACCCTCACCAAGATCCAGGTTAACTCAAGCCCTGCTACCCCTGTTTATCTTGAAGGCAACAGTGCTGCGCTGGTTAAACTTCCAGCTCCTCTTCAGCCGGGAGAATCCACTCAAATTAACCTGGATTTTTCAGTAGACCTCCCCACTGAAGGTGGCGGCAATTACGGCATCTTCGGTTTTATCGACAATATCATGGTGTTGGATGGGTTTTACCCCGGCATCCCGGTTTATGACGCAGCCGGTTGGCATGCCGGTCCACTGCCGCCAAACGCCGATACCACGTTCAATGATGCGGCATTTTACCTGGTGCGCGTGAAATCCCCCGCCAACCTGGTACTGGTGACCTCCGGCGTGGAAGTCGAAAAATCGACGGTTGGAAAACAGCAGGTGACCACTTTCGCCGCCGGTCCGGCGCGTGATTTTTACATCGCTGCCAGTACCGAATTTGTAAAGACCAGCAAGACTATGGGTGAGACAACAGTTAATAGTTATGGATTGGCGGATTTTCCAAAAGGGATTGATTTAGCTCTGAACACTTCGGTGGAAGCCCTGCAGGATTTCGGCGCCAGGTATGGTCCTTACCCATATACCGAATTTGATGTTGTCAGCACCCCTATGCAGGGCGCCACCGGCATCGAGTATCCGGGGGTAGTGGGCATCAACAAACTTATTTTTGATCCAACCCAAACCATAAGCGGAGCACCGGCATTCGTGATGCTTGAGACCACGGTCGCGCATGAAGTAGGTCATCAATGGTTTTACAACATGGTCGGCAACGACCAGGCAAACCAACCGTGGGTGGATGAATCACTGACCCAATACATCACCAGCATGTATTTCCTGGATGAGTATGGGTTAAATGGGATGGATCAGTACCGTGAGTCCTGGACCAGCCGCTGGCAGCGGGTTAACAATGAGGAAAAACCGATAGGATTGCCAGCCGCTGACTATAAGGGCGCAGAATATAGCGCCATAGTCTATGGCCGTGGTCCGATCTTCCTGCAGACCCTGGCAGATACAATGGGACAGGATGTATTCAATCAATTTCTGAAAGAATATTCTCAAAAATACTTGTGGCAGGTCAGTAATACTGATGATTTCAAGAACCTTGCCGAGTCAACCTGCCAGTGTGACCTCGACCCGCTCTTTTCGGAATGGGTTAGCGGCAACTAATCGTTCGCTCTGGAAAGACCGGGGCACCAATTATTCATTTTAACCTTAAAATTTTTAGAATAATTTTTAAAAACGCTTGAATCGGGTTTTTAAAGCTATATAATACAAATAAGTCTATTAAAGACTAATTAGAGTTAGGGAAAGAAAATGATATGGCATTCTTTCAGGATATTCTAAGCAAGTTGGGCATTAAGAAACCCGCTGCTGCAACCCCGGCCCCAGCCCCGGTTGTGAAACCCGGCGCTCCCAACGTCCGCCCAACCGGCGACTTTCTTGGTAACCTCACCAAGGCTGCGCCGGTAAAACCCGCCGCCATGGAGATGGTGGATGTGGTTGCCAAATTAGACGGTCTTGCTAAAGCCAGCAAGGAAAAATTGGATTGGAAAATCTCTATTGTTGATCTGCTCAAATTATTGGGCATCGACAGCAGCCTCACCTCCCGCAAGGAACTTGCCAAGGAATTGGGCTGCCCGGCTGATCTGATGGGTGATTCCGCAAAGATGAACGTATGGCTTCATAAAACCGTTCTCGCCAAGATCGCCGAGAACGGCGGCAACGTTCCTGCGAACCTTTTGGATTAGCAATAAAACTATTGAAGATGCATAACAAAAGCGCCCGGTCGGGCGCTTTTTGATTTAACTCCTCGAATATCGTAAATTGACTATAATTTATCAGATATTTAGATTTCTTTATTGATAGAGGTGCCTTATGTTTCGACGACCAATCCGTCGGGCGGTTCGCATTATGACCCGGAATGCGGTGGAACAAAATGAGTTCTTCCGTGCCAACCAGTTATCTCAAATCGGTCAGTTTGAGTCAGCCGCAGTTGAGTATGTGCAATTAGCCCAGCGCTTGGAAAGGACCGGAAAGCCTCGGCAGGCAGCCAATATGCACGCACTTGCGGCGCTGGCTTGGGCAAAAGCCGGGATAGAACCCCGGGCTACCCACCAGGCAAATATCGCTTTTTCGCAATTCACACTGCTCGGCATGAAACAGAGGATCGTGGAATTCAAATCAGAGTTAGACCGGGCTCTTCATCCGGATTCAACAATCCAGAATGGAAACATCGCTCCAGACCCGGACGAAAATGCCCCGCAACCGGTAACAGACTATGCCAGTGAAACGCGTCGCGGTAGGCTGCCATCCACATGCCCCCATTGCGGCGCTCCTGTTCGATCCACTGAGGTTGAATGGATCGATGATCAGAGTGCTGAATGTGATTTTTGCAGTGCCATTCTCCAGGCAGAATGACTCAAATGATGGTATCGGAATATAAACTATCAATCTCTGAAAAACGGCAGGAGAGAGAAAACCGCCTCCTCTCCACCCCGCGCAACTGGTTCTCCCTGGTTGGTCTTTTCCCATTGGGTGAAGGGAAAAACATCCTCGGCGGAAATGAAAAGACCAGTATTACCATTCCGGGAGCGCCGCAACTGCAATATGCTGTCCTTGAATTAACCAATGGAAAAGTGACACTCCTCCAGTGTTCTACCGCATTATTACTAAATCACGAGCTTGCACAACCCCGAAATATCCAATCTGATCACGACTCGGAACCGGACTTGATGAGTATCGGGGCGATTCAGATCATGCTCCTGCGGCGCGGCAATCGGTTTTTCCTGCGTGCCTGGGATACCCAATCTGAAAGGGCAAAGGGATTTCATGGGCTGCGCTATTTCGATATCGATCCTGATTTTCGCATCTCCGCGAGATACACCCCCTTCAGCGAACCGCGTTGTCTTCCGATCGAGGATGCCATTGGTACAAAATATACAGCGAATTTCTCCGGCCAGGCAGATTTTGAAGTAGAGGGTGTCCCCTGCAGCCTGATTGCCCAGGAGGATGAGGATGGGTTATTGTTCAGTTTCAAGGACCTCACCAGCCGGGATACCACCTATCCTGCGGGCAGGTTTGTCCTCACTGACCTCCCTGAAGAGGATCACATCGTCATCGATTTCAACCTGGCAAACAACTGGCCCTGCGCTTACACCCCTTACGCCACCTGCCCGCTGCCGCCTTCTGAAAATCACCTGAAGATTCGCATTGAAGCTGGTGAAAAGCGATATCCAGAGGATCACTAATCAGCGTTACCGCCATAAACAGCCACATGCTGCTTTAATAATTCCTTTTCCCTGGCAATAATCATTTGCAAAGTTGTTTCATTCTCTGAAGTCAACTGTTGTTTTGACAGCGGCTGACCAATTGAAATCGCCGGCGAGAGGTAATACTTCCCCGGGTGGAGAAGCTGCGAGATCACCTGTCCGAATTCAGAAAGGCGCTGCTGATCGATCTGCTTACGGCGGATACGGGGAAACCAGTGCTTCGCCCAATGCCTGCTGACTACTCCGCTGATCACCACCGGTAAAACTTTTAATTCGGGCACATACTTGAAAAAGGTATCGAAAATATCCAGCCAGTTATCTGCCGCACCTGATGCTCCGTGATATACATCCGGGTCAGGGTCGCGGTGCCCGGCGGCGAAATAAACCAGTACTCCGCCCTCTTTCAGGTGCTGGATGGCGTTGCGCAGCACCACCATACGGTTGCGTGAATCATCACGCGAGGCAAAGAGCACGTGGCTTTCCAGGTGGGGAAGCAGGTGAAAGAACGGGATTTCGGTTGAGATCCACTTGATATCCTTGCGCGGCAGGCTGGAAAAAACCACCAGCCCATCATACGCGCCCGGGTGATTGGTTGCGACCAGGAGCGGTCCATTGAGGGGCACATTTGTAAACCCGCTCACTTTCACATCCTTACAAAAAATGGATAGGCAGTATTTACTCGCCTCGGGTAAACCATCCGACCCGGTGATGCGATCAAATGGCGCGCCGATATGGGCAAACCTGTCCGTTATTTTGCGGAATATCCCCCAAACCAGCCAGTGTGTGAACCTGGTTTTGGGCAACCCAACCGACCCGACAATTTCATCAACCAGGCTTTCGCTTAGTTCCTTTATCCTCGCGGCATCTTCTGATTCGGACATTTTATTTTCCTTTTCTTATTAAACCCCATTTTCATCAAAAGTCACTACCGTTTTGGATGTTCGTCCTCCAACTAAACGCCTGTATTCTAACCTTGCTATAATGAATTCCATCCGCCTCACACACACAAGGAGTTGAAAATGATCAGGAAAACCGATTTGCAGCGAATTTTCGAGATGGAAAATGAGATCATCCATGAACAGGTGAACGGTTTGACGCAAGCGGATAGTTTATTGCAGCCCAATCCCGGAGGTAACTGTCTCAACTGGGTGCTCGGGCATCTGTTGACCAACCAGGTAGAGATCATCCAGGCAATGGGTGGTACCCCGCCCTTTAACCCCCTTGAGGTTGCCCGCTACGAGCGTGATTCCGAGCCAATCCGCGGAGAAGAGGAAGGCGTGCTGCAATTCAATACTCTGGTGAGCATGCATGACCAGACTCATGAGGTTCTGAACCAGTTACTGACTGCCGCAAAGGATGAGGACTTTGAAAAGGAGATTTACATTGGTGAGCGGAAAATGACCCTGGGATGGCGGGTATTCTTCCTCCATTTCCATTACACCTATCATATCGGTCAGTTGGAATATCTGCGTCAGCTGGCAGGAAAGCTCGATAAAATCATTTAACCAAAGTTAAAAGCATGATTGAATTGCCTTCACTTGAAAAACTTCTGGCTGCCCTGAGGTTAAACGGAAAAGTCATCGACTGCCAGCCATTGGCAGGCGGCGTATCAGCATCAATGTCGCTGGCAACATTCCAATTCGAGGATAACAGCCGTCAAAAATGGGTGATCCGCCAGTTGTCGTATGAAACGCTTTCCAACCGCCCATGCGGGTTGAGCATGGAATTTTCGCTGCTCGGTATTCTGCACCGCCATGGAATCCCTGTCCCTTTACCGGTTTACCTGGATGATGAAGGATTCCTCTTTGGTACCCCCACCCTGGTGCTTGAATACCTCGAGGGCGATTTGGATTTTTCCGACAGGAACCTTCCACAACGCATAAAGAATTTGGCACAGGTCGTTGCAAGACTCCACTCGATCAACCTTGACGAAGTGACCGTTGCAGGGGTGCCTGTGCTTGGCTTTTCGCTGGAAAAACTGATTGGGAAGATCCCTAAAAATCCCGATCCATACATCAATGAAAATGCACTCCGCAGCACCCTGGAAAACCATTGGCCGCCCCAGCAGAGGAACCCTGATGCCCTCTTGCATGGGGATATTTGGAATGGCAACCTCCTTTGGCAGGGCACTCGCCTGAACGGTATTATCGACTGGGAAGATGCCTGGATTGGCGACCCGTTGCTGGATGTGGCAGGGATCCGCCTTGACCTGGCATGCGAATTCGGGATGCAGTACGCTGACGAGTTCACCGGTTTTTACACCTCTTTTCGGAAGATAGACGTGAGCAGCCTCCCGCTTTGGGACCTGGTGGCATCGCTTTGGTTTACCCGCTTTATCAACGAGGACTTTTTGGATCATCCGGGGTTTTTTGACCAATACAACCGGCCGGATATTACCATCGACCGCTTCAGAGCTGTGACCAGGGAGTTCTCGAAAAATGCGATCCAAAAGCTTGTTTCTAAACTGGTGATATCTAAATTAGACATTACGGGTTAAACTATGCAGCAATCAAATTACATCTATTCAGGTGGCTTATGACTGAAAAATCTTACCGGCTTTATCCGTATCGCTGGGTTATCCTGGCTGTTTTTATGCTCGTTAATATTGCCATGCAGATGCTTTGGATCACTTATGCCCCAATCAATGGCATTGCGGCTAAATTCTATGGCGTTTCCGACCTCAAGATAGGTCTTTTCTCCATGACTTTCATGATCGCCTTCATTCCGCTGTCCATCCCGGTCTCGTGGGCAATCGATACCTTTGGCTACCGCAAGATTGTCGGTGTCGGCGCCGTGATCATGGCTTTGTGCGCGCTTGGGCGCGGGTTGGCTGGCAGCAACTACACACTCGTTCTACTCTTCACCATCGGACTAGCAATTGCCCAACCCACCATGTTGAATTCCTGGACTAAGGTGCCTGCGCTGTGGTTCGGACCCGATGAGCGTGCCACAGCAATCGGCGGCGTTACCCTTTCCGCCCTGGTCGGTACCGCCCTGGGGATGGTGTTAACCCCCATGCTCGCCGAATCCACTTCAATTCCCACAATTGGATTGATCTACGGAGCAATCGCATCAGTCACCGCCGTCCTGTTCCTGATCTTTGCGCGTGAAAAACCTGCCACACCGCCCTGTGAGCCCGGAGATGAAGTGCGTTCGCTGATGCTGGACGGATTGAAACACGCCTTATCCATCCGCAACTTCTGGTTCTACCTCCTCATCATGTTCATCGGTCTCGGCATCTTCAACGGCGTGACCACCTGGGTAGAAACCATCATCCGTCCGCGCGGATTTACTGCCACCGATGCCGGTATTTTGGGGGCTTTGATGCTGGCAGGGGGGGTGCTCGGCGCAATCATCATCGCACCCATCTCTGACAAGATTCACCGCCGCCAGGTTTTCCTTCTGATGGGTTTCATTATGGCAATCCCGTGTGTATTGGGACTTGCTTTTGCCCGTCATGCTTTCAGCCTGTTTACCTTCTCCTTTGCGCTGGGTTTCTTCCTGGTGAGCGTCAACCCGGTGGGAATGCAATATGCCACCGAAATCTCCCAGCCCACTCCCGAAGGCACCTCTAATGGATTGGTCCAGTTAGCCGGGCAACTCAGCGTTGTTTTTGTTTACATCATGGATGCGTTGAAAACCCCGGATGGTTCCTACACCCCCGCCCTGCTTCTTTCTGTCGGGCTGCTTGCGATCGGTGCAATTATCGTTTTTCAGATGAAAGACCCTCAGCCTGTTGTTACTGAGGACACTGAGACACAGGCTGTTTTGTAACGAACCGTTTTACATACTTTTTATGTTAACTGATGTTCAACGCTTGTAACACCTCGTGCAGGATGATGCCTTCCTCGTTGGTAGGCATACTCAAGACCTTCACCTTTGAACCAGGCTGACTGAGAAGTTGGTCGCTGTCTGCTCGGGCTTCCCGATTCGCGGTCCTATCCAATTTAACCCCCAGGTTTTCCACCTCGCCGCACACTTTTTCGCGCAGCTGCCAGCAATGGGTGCCCACGTCATCAGTGAACACGATGGCGTCTGCCCCATTCAATTGCCAGTAATAGCCGCCGATGTAATTTTTTAACCGGTTGGCATACACATCGTATGCAAGCTGGCAGCGTTTATTCCCTTTTTCTGCTGCTTCGATAATCTCCGACAGATTTGAGGAATAGCCTGACAACCCAATCAATCCAGACTTGTTGTTAAGCAGGTCATCGATCTCGTCAGGCGTTCTGCCATCGCGTACCAGCTTCAACACGATCTCCGGGTCCAGGTCACCGCAGCGCGTTGACATGACCAACCCCGGCAGCGGTGAATATCCCATTGAGGTTTCCACCGAATGCCCATTTGCGAACGCTGCCACGCTCGATCCACCAGTTCCCAGGTGGCACATGATAAGCTTGACCCGGTCCAAGGGGATGCCCAGGAATTTGGCGGCGCGGTTGGAAATGTAATGGTATGAAAGACCGTGGAATCCATATTTCTGAAAACCAAATTCATCAACCAAATCCCGCGGCAACGCATATTGCCTGGCGGCATCAGGCATTCCGGCGTGAAAAGCCGTATCGAAAACCATGAACTGCCGAACCGCAGGTAAAACCTCTGAATACACTTTCATAACCGAAAACGAATTGGGGTTGTGAATCGGCGCCAGCGGCAGGCATTTTTCAAGCAGATCGCGCGATTGCGGGGTCAGCTGCGTGGTACAGGTGAGCCACTTCCCTCCATGCACAAACCGGTGACCGATCGCATCGATAACAATCGTATTTTCAGCAAAGATCCTCAAGCAGGCTTCCGCTACTGCCCGGTGTGATGGAAGAGACATTTCCAGTGATTTGGTTGCATCCGCAAATGAATATTCAATGCAGGAACTCTCATGCGTTTTCATGGCAACATTGCGCGCTTTGCCGTTGAGTAGAATCTCCGGCTCTTTATCCTGCCCGACTTGGTAGATTCGAAAATTCTGTGAAGAACTGCCGCAATTTACAATCAGGATGTTCATAACCGCTCCCTGGTCAGATTAAGCTCCATTTTACCTGTGTGAAAAGAAGTTGGAATCTCCTAGCCACACAAAGGGGATTAAAGGAACCTGTTTTACGGTATTATTATCCTATGCGCGTATTATCAGAGATTGACCGCACCCCCGGGATCGGGCATTCTGGACGCAGGGTTATCCGCGAAGCGGTCCGCGCTATAATCCGGGATGGGGATTCCCTGCTGATGATCCATTCCGCCTGCGATGGTGATTACAAGTTCCCCGGCGGGGGGATCAAGCATGGCGAGGACTGCCTTACTGCCCTGGCGCGTGAGATCAACGAAGAGAGCGGCGCGACCCTGGTTTTTCGTCCGGTTGAATTCGGCAAGGTTATCGAGTATGACCTCCCCGTGGAGAAACATTTCGACCTGTTTGTGATGACCTCTTACTATTACAAATGCCGCATCGCCTCCAGGATTGGGATTCAACACCTGGAGCAATATGAGTCTGACCTGGGATTTACCCCCGAATGGATTTCGATCGAAGAAGCTCTGAAGGTCAATCAGACCCTGCTGCGTGAACGCCCTGAAAAGCTGCAAAAATGGGTAAAGCGCGAGGCAACTGTGCTTCAAATATTACTCAATTCGAGTAAGCGAGGTGGAATTGGCAAAAACACTGACCACTGAAGAACGATTCAAAAAAGCACGCATATTGATCCAAAAAGCCCATGAGATCCCTGCGCCGGCCGATAGCGGCTGGGAATCGCTTAGTTACGCTGCAAGTGTAAAAGACACCTTGCGCCAGGCACGTGACCTGCTTAAATTTCTTCCACAAACTGCCGGGGTTCCCGTAGACCAGAAACAGGAAGCGCTGGCATTAATGCAGGAAATCGCCGAAGAAGAAAAGAAGATCCTCCACAAGAGCTGATTGGGGCAGATGATGCTTCCTATTCAAAGGCTCGAATCCATGATTTCTCACCTGCCTCGCAGGCAGCAGGACGTCATCATCGAGATCCATAACATCGTCATGTCGATCTCACCCAACGCGGACATGAACCTCCGCCGTGACGGTGTAGCCTATTTTGAAGGCTGGCGCGGCGGAACAATTAAAGGCGGATTGTGCATGGTCATCTGGCATTCACGCCATCCCTTCATGATGAAATTCGGGCTGGGCCGCTTCCTTCCTGACCCCCATCACCTGTTGACTGGCGACGAATTAGCCATGCGTTATTACAACCTGCTGGATTATGACCGGATTCCCTGGGACGCAGTGACAGACCTAATCAAGGCTGCCCAGCAATTCAACCCCACCCTTGAAAACACGAAAATCTCAACGGTTATACGAGAAACGCCTCCCCGATAGCCACCAGCCCCTCAATTTCCTCCGGTTTCTGCAGGCGTTGAGAGATCAGTTTCACTTCCAGCCCCCTGGCGTTGATCTTCACCACTGGCGGCACTTTCCCCGGGTAGCGGATAAGCGCGTTTTCAACCTCGGGGGTTAACACTACTCTTGCTGCTTCCTCCTGATTCGTCCAGACCATATAGCGTTCCCGCAAAGCCATTCTTCCGATCAGGGATTCCTGGATGCCTTCCGCGCCGTCCGCCTCATCTCCAACCATCAGTTTTAACATCGTTTGCTTCAACACATCGCTGATGCCGCCCAGGTTGATTTCCGGCTGCTTTGGACCGATCATCAATATCCCTGGGAGGAAGGTCACGTCCGCGCTATGCCAGATTGTGTAATCCCGGATATTGGATGAACCCGAGTCACTGCTTGATTCTGAAGAAACCCGCATCCCTTCCAATTGCCAGCGTGAGCCATAAATTCGATAACCGGCTTTCAGGCGGTCACTTACCTTTTCATATCGCCAGCCATGTTTTGTCACCAGTTCCCCCAAAACCTGTTCCGCTTTTTTTCGCTGTGTCGATACCAGTAAGAAAATCACTCCAATCAGGATACCTATAACTACGACAACGATCAGCCCGCCAATGAGATCATTCATTTTTCCCTCGTTTCCTTTGATAGCGCAATTGTATAATTAATCTAAACTTCAAGACAATACGCAAGGGAAAGTTATGGAATCCATCCTAGTGGTCGTAAACGACAAAATGCAGCAGGAGTACCGCTACTGGCGCACAGAACCGGTAGGCGGGAATTTCCATCCTGA
>Ga0172371_10007207_pt1 | contig 15923 bp, 13 predicted proteins | sample Lak12m_FD_114543 | JGI IMG/M metagenome (GOLD analysis project Ga0172371, IMG submission 114543) | Freshwater microbial communities from Kabuno Bay, South-Kivu, Congo - kab_022012_12m | ecosystem: Environmental > Aquatic > Freshwater > Lake | place: Democratic Republic of the Congo: South-Kivu...
CTGCGCTTCGTATGGGCCGTAGAACGGCTTGCCCTGGCTGTCGTTGCCGGGACCGGCATGGTCGCGCCCGATAATCAGATGGTTGGCGCCATAATTGCGGCGGATCACCGCGTGCCATAAGGCCTCGCGCGGGCCAGCCATGCGCATTGCCAACGGGAACAGGCTGAGTAAAGTGCGCTGTGGATCGTAGTAGTTTTCGACCAGGGCGCGGTAAACGCGTACCCGTGTGTAATGATCTACATCGCCGGGGCGGGTCAGACCCACCACAGGGTGGATCAGCAAGCCGCCGCCCACTTCTTCGGCGGCGCGTTTGGTCAGCTCTTCGTGGATGCGGTGCATCGGGTTGCGCGTCTGAAAGGCAACCACGTTTGCGAAGCCCATCATTTCCAGGCTTTGGCGCACCTCGGCGGGGGTGCGGCGCAACTCTACAAAGTCGTAATAGAGCGGCAGGTTGATGACTTTAAGCTCACCAGAAACGTTCACTTTTCCCCAGCGCACCATCTCCGAAACCAGCGGGTGCTTGGGGTCTGTCGTTCCCAATACCAGTCTGGCCTCGCGCATGGGATCGAAGTGGTAGACCTCTTCGATCTGCATCACGGCCAGCGTATTGTTGCGCGCGTCGCACAAGGTGATCGCCTCGCCAAAAGAGGGCAGGGCGCTCTCATCCAGCGGCAAGGTCACCGGGATCGAGAACAATGTCCCATCTTTCAGGCGCATCTCGGTCAGTACGCGTTCGTAATCGGCTTTTCCCATGAAGCGGTTGAGCGGTGAAAAACCTCCGGTTGCCAGCAGTTCCAGGTCGCACAAAGAACGCGCCGAAATCTTAACCGAAGGCAGTTTATTAGAGTGCGCCAGCAGTTCTTCGCGTTCTTCGCCAGCGACCATCAGGTTGACCAGCGTTCCCCCATATGGGCTGATCAACGCACCATTTTTGTTCTTTCCAGGCATGGATCGAATTCTCCTTAAAAGTAATTTCTATTTATAGCACGAAAGGCTATTATAGCAAACTTTTCACAAATAGATGAGTTCGCCTCGCGTCTGCGAGGCAGATACAGCGGAAGCCAGGCGCAAGGCTGCTACGCCGTCTTGCAACGTACAGCAAGGCTCGGCTTCGCCACGGGCGACTTGCAGGAAGTGGCGCATTTCGGCCAGGAACAGCTCGTTACGCTCGAAATCCACTGGCGGGGGGTAAACCTGCCATTCGGCGCGTTCGCCCTGGTAGAGTCGCGCCTCGCCGCTCCGGTTATCCCAGTCTATCGTTCCCTTTGTTGCGATGATTTCCAGCCAGTGAGCCGGTGGGCGCTGGTTGTAGTCCAGGTGCAGGCTGCCCAATGTACCGTTGGCAAAGCGCAGGCCGATTTCAGCCGTAGCTTCTACCTGTAGCTCCAGGTCGCTGTTTTGGCTGGTGAAAGCCCACAGCGCGGCAACCTCGCCCAATAGCCAGTGTAGATAATCCAGCGGATGGCTGAGGGTCAACACCACACCGCCGCCCAGGTCTGCACGGGCGCTGTAACCCTGGCGGTAATCCTCCCAGGGGTGCCAGCCGGGCAGGTATTCGCCCCAATGCGCCTGTACCGAGAGCGGGCGACCGATGTCGCCGGATTCCAACAATTTCTTGACCTGCTGCAAGCCGGGATGGTAGCGGAAATGGTAACCGACCAACAGGCGCGCCCGGCTGTCTCGGAGCGCGGTTTGCAATTCGGAGATGCCTTGCAGCGACTCGGCGAGCGGTTTTTCGATCAGCAGGCAGCAACCGGCCTGGGCGGCTGGAATGGCGACCTCCAGATGCAGCGCGGTCGGGTTGGAGATGATGACGGCCTGAGGACGATGCGCCAAGGCCGCTTGCAGATCGGTCTCTACCGCGAAACCGGCCAGTTCATCCTCTGGCAGTGTGCTACGTTGTGTCCGGTAGAGCAGCAAGTCGCGCTCGCCCAGCGCCAGCAGGTTGCGCAAGTGCCGCCGTCCGATGGAACCCAACCCGGCGATCATGATTTTCATGGCTTGTCTATCATACGCTGATTACGGATCGCCAAACTCTGGTTGTCGTCATCTACTCCACTGGATAGTTCCAGGCGCGTAACATATCTCCGGCGATGGCGTGGAAAATTTGCCGGTCCTGAAGGGTGAAGATCTCTCGCCAGGCGCCTTGCTTGCCCTTTGCCACGCCTTGCAATGGCTGAGCGATCTCCTTTGCCTTTTGTTGTTGCCAATCAGCGTCCGGGTTCTGGGTCATCTCAGCCTGAACGGCTGCCTGCACCTCGGCAGCGGCTGGAACGGCGCCCAGGAAATCCCATACCTGGCTCATGATCTCCCATGGGCGCTCCAATAAATCTTCGTAGCGCAGCGAGTAGTAATGGTCGCCGAAGAGTTCTTTGCCCAGTTGTTCGGTCTCGCTGACGTTGCGCACCCAACCTGCGGCAGCCCGCTGTAAGCTCTGTTCGGTAAAAATCGAACGCTTGCCGGACAGAAATGGCTGCGGGTTGGCGCTGAAATCGGCGCGGATGCGCAGGTCTTCCTGGCTGAGGTGTTGAGGAAAGTCAATGAAAGCCTGGAAACGGTGTGAGATTACGGTATCGCGGCCATCGCGTAAGATATAGATCAGACGCGCGTCCGGATAGACCTTGTGCATCAGGCGCACCGACTCGCCATCTAGCAGACTGCTTGGGCTTTTATCGCCCACAATACGCTTCCCTTCCTGTCGGGCTTCGCGTTCCAGGATGAAATCGGCGGTTGCTCGCAAAACCAGCGGAGAAAGGTCTTTGCCATGATTCCAGCGGTTGCTATTGCGCTTCAGCCAGTCGCCCACTTCGTCACTTGCCACCAGCGACTCCAACAGCGGAGCGCGGGTGAAGAAGTGCGCCTGGTAGTTGCAATGCACCTCAGGGTGCAGGCGAATCAACCGCGCCAGCATGGTGGTGCCGGAACGGGCGTGGCCGAAGATGAAATATTTCTCCAATGGGAAGAATGACTTCACTTCGGCGACTTCCTCTGGCGTAATCGGGGGAACTGCGCGGCGGGTTGCTTTGGGTGTTTCAATGCCGCGTAGCGCGTGGTAAGCCTGGATCAGGCGTTTGGCGAAACCAGTTTTGCCGATCGGTTTGGGCATATCAGGTATTTTCCTCGTCAAGCGGGGTTATTTGGCGGCTCAGTTTGGCTTGCAAATTTGCCAGACGGCGACGCAGCGGCCAGGCAACCAGCCGCCATCGGGCGGACAATTTTTGCGAGGCGCTTGCTTCGCGTTCCGCGCTGGCGGTGTAGCCGCTGCTTTCCAGTAGCTCCCCAATTTTCATCTCGATCACCAGCGCTTCGGTCGGCGATAGTTTCTCTTTCCAGCGACCCACCGGCGCGGCGCTGATGCTTTGGAATTGATTGGCCGCGCCGCTGAACATGGAATTGCCGCGCCATTGCTCGCCGGCGCGGGTGGGCGCGACCAACGAAACATCCCATTCAATTCCCAGGAAGTCTTTCAATTTTCCTAACTGCTCCTCGGGTGAGCGAGTCAGGTCTTCGTAGCGCAGCAGGTAGTAGCGCTCGGGGCCAAAACGCCGGCGATTTTCGATCCCGGCCTGGGTGGAGCGTTTCCAGTTAGCGGCGAAGAATTCGGCGCTCCAATCCGAGTGTTTGCGCCGGTAAGAGACGAAGTTGTCGCGCGGGTCGCGCAGGATGTGAATGCAGCGCGCCTCCGGCCACCAGGCGAAAATCTGGCTGGCGTAATATTCGTTATAGGGCGATTTCTCCACCCAATGGCGGGTTTGCGGAGTGAGTTGCCCGCTGACCTGTCCAAAAGCCAGGATAGCCGCGCTCAGGATATCCCCTGCGTGGCGATGTTGCTGCGTTGCCATCTCAGCCATTTTTTCGCGCACAGCTTCAAAGGATATGGCAGAGTAATCTCGATCCGGAAAACCTGCCTGATCGGGGGCAGGTTGCTGGCGGTTCCAGCGAAAGATGTGGATTAACCGGCGCTCAGCCAGCTCAAGCTGCCCTGGCAAATCCAGGCCAGCGGCTTGCGGCAGGTAGCGCCGGAAGAAGATCGTCTCCTCCGGGTACACGATCAACTGGGGATGCGAGTCGAACACAGCCCGCACCAGGCTGGTGCCGGCTTTGGGATGTCCACAGATAAACAGCGGTCTTTCGCGGATTTCGGTCAAGTTTTCAGCCATACACTCAACGGTAAAGGATATTGAACAGGCGGTTATAGACCGCCATCAATAGTTTGCGGCTACCTGGCAGGTGTAATAGCCAGTGCTTTTTCCGACCTTTGGCGGCAGATTTGATAGAGGCGCGCGGCGCGCCAGGCGCGTCCAACAGGCTCATTCTGGCTGCCTCGCCGCGCACAGCTTCGCTCAGGCTATTGCCCAGGTGGCGGGTATACCGGTTGGCGGTCGAGAGGCGCAGGTATCCCAGGTTGTCAATTGCTTCGTCTAGCTCGATCATCATTCCCATCAACTTGCCAGTCCAATTGGGCGGCAGCGCCTGCAGGATGATGCGCCTGGGAGAGACAAACTGGAAATGGTTAGCCGAGCCGATTGCTTCACAATAGCCCACCCCATCCGGCTTCGGCGCGCGTAACACCAGGTCAGTCTGCTGGCTGGTTGCTTGCAAATGCGCTTGCGGATCGCGCCCGGTGCTGGCGGCCCAATCGGCTTCCCAATCTTCCGGGATGCGCTGTTCGTAGAAGACGTTCACGCCAGGCGCGCCCGTTTCAGCCTAACGTTCCAGGCTCTTGCGGGCATGGCCGGCGGCGTTGCGCAGCGGCGCGCCGCTCACCATACCTGCCTGCGGGAACGACCGCAGTATTTCCAGGTGCGCTTCCAGCCAGCCCGGGTAAAACAGGATGTCGTCATCGTTGTAGGCAATCACCTCGCCCGGCGCGGCATTGAAAAGAATGTGCAGTGCGTCAATCTTGCCCAGGTTACGCTCGGAAAGCAACAGGCAATCAATCTGTCCGGCCTGATGCAGTTCGACCAGGTAATTCACCACGGTCGCGCAACTGCCATTATCGAACACATATAGCTCATGCTCCGGGGTTGTATGCGCCTGCAAACTGTCAAACACCAGCTTGAGCACTTCCAGGCGCTGCTCGAAATAGCCCGCCAGGTTGGGGATGTAGGTCAGCGTTGCGACTGTCACCGGAGCAGGCAGGCGGGCGCTGACTTTGCCGCGCGCCGGATTGATGCCAATGCGGGTCATGCTTCGCGCCCCAATCTTCGGCGCAATTTGCGCAGGCGGCGGGTCAGCGCGCCGCGCAGACCGCGTAATTCCCCGCTGGCCGGCATCAATTTTCGCTCGATCGCGCGAATGAAGCGCAGCACGGTAAAGCGCGCCGGACGAATCCGCCCGTTCAGCAACTGGTAATTTGCGTCCAGCACCATATACATGTGTTTCAGGCCGCCGCCGATCTGCTGGTTGTGTTGGCTTTCTGCCAGGTCGTAATGCGGCCGGCCGCCCGGCAGGTGGCTGTAGTCGTGGCTTTGGTGGATGACCATCAAGGACGGGGTGCCGTCAATCACCGGCCAGCCCTGCTGGAGGGCGTAGAAGATCATCCAGTTATCCCAGCCGGCGCGGCCGATGGCGAAATCCGGCATCTCGCTAAAAGCCTGGCGTGGGAAAACGAAGTAGTCGCTGCCAGCCGGCGCATGCAGGCGCCCCTGGGTGTGGACCATGTTCTGCAAGCGTTCTTCCCAACCGGCTGAAAAGTCCAATGGTTGAGTGACATCCAGATCCCAGCGTTGACCGATCAGCAGAAACGGCTCAACCTGACCGGTGGATGCGCCTTTACGACCTGCCAGGCTGGCTGCGATTTGCCGGGCGGCCGGCACAATTGCGGGCAACAACAAGATATCGCCATTGATGTATGCCAGGAAGGGGCTGTTGCTGGCCCGGCGCGCCAGGTCGAAGATCGAGCTGACCAATGGCGTGCCGACCTCGTTCCGTTTCACATCTGCCAGCAGCGGCGCGCCATATTCGAGGGCCGCTTCAGCCATGCCAGCCTCTTGCCCCACCAGGAAGGTTTCCACCTCCGGGCCCAGGCGCATCCAGGACTGGATGGCATTGCGCTGGATGATGTTAATGTGTGGATTGGTGAAAGGTTTAGGCGCGGAAAAGACGGTTAGAAAAGGCATTTTAGATTTAAAAACCCGAAAGGTCTGCTTTATTGCGAAACGGATTTCGCCTATTTTTGGCGCTCATCTGTCTGCAAGTAGTCATTGTGTTGTACCTGGGCGTTAATCTGCGCCAACTCTGGCGCGCGCTGGTATAATTCTAAGATCTCCAGCCAGGTGAAGTCATCTCGACCAGGGAAGCGGCTAACAATCTGGCGCAACGCTTCCAGGTCTTCGGCGGTATCCACCGTCCAGCGCAGGGCGCCAAAGTCCTCAGGGTGGTTGACCAGCAAGAGGCGGAAACGCTGTGGGTTCTCGTAAAAGAACGGCATGACATGCTCGCGTTGGTGCTTTTCGGTAGCTTCATGCCAGGCTGTTTCCAGTGCGGCGAAGGTACATACTTCGGTATCCAGCCCAATCGGATATGTCCTGCTCCAGGGCGGCGGCCGGCGGTTAGCGGCATAGTCGAAAGACTTTTGAGCGAGGATTTTGGATTTAAGGTGTGGCGCGGAGAATTCAACGTCATCTTGAGCGGTCTGGCCGAAAAAGGCTTTCACGGTGCGGTCAATCACTTGTGGGTCAATCAATGGGCAATCGGCGGTGATGCGCACGATATTGTTCGCGCCGAACTGCCGGGCGGCCTGGTAGTAGCGATCCAGCACGTCGTACAGGCTGCCGCGGGAACAGGGATAACCCTGCTGGGCGCAATGTTTTTCTAGCGCGTCGTCGGTTGGCTCAGTTGTAGTGGCGACAACCACCTGGTCAATCGTTTCTGCCCGGCGGGTGCGCTCGACTACCCAGTCCAGCATCGGTTTACCGGCGATCTCTTGCAGAACTTTGCCGGGTAGCCGGCTGGAACCCATGCGCGCCTGAATGATGGCGATGGTGAGAGTTTGTGTGTCGGGTGTCATGTATCAAGGCGCAGGAGAGTTGAGTGCAATCTCATAGGCGCGCATCAATTGCGGGAAATTTTTCGTCCAATCGGCTCTCTGTTCGGCGACCTGGCGCGCCGCCTGTCCCATTTGGGTCAGGCGTTGGCGCTGCTCAACTGCCTGCAGGATCGCCTGCGCTAACGCTTTTTCATCGCCCTCTGGAAAGAGCCAACCGTTAACGGATGGCTGCACCCATTCCCGGTTGCCCGGAATGTCGGAAACCAGCGCCGGGCAACCGCAAGCCATGGCTTCCAGCAGCGAAATGGAACTCCCGTCGCTATGCGAGGCGGAGAGGTATAGATCGGCGGAGCGGTAATAATCCGGCAGATTGGCGTAACTGACCTGCCCAGGGAAAAGCGCCTCGGGATAACCGCTATCGGCAATCAAATTGCCCATTGGGAGCAAGCGGCGCAATAAGCCTGCCTGTGAGCCATTGCCCAGCATCACCAGCCGCAGGTCAGGATGTTCTCTGGCAGCGATGGGAAAGGCGCGCGCAATGGTCTCGACCCCATAGATCGGCTCCCAGGAACGGGTGGAGAGCAGGGTAAAGGGTCTCGCGTCGTCAGCCGCAGCATCTGGTTGTCGCCAGCGCCCGGCGGGAGTGAAATGTTCCAGGTCAATACCCCAGGGGAAGGCGACGATGCGTTCATCCGGCATGCCATAAGCCACCGCCAGTTGATGGATGGTGTGGCAATCCCCGATCATCGCCGCGCTGCGTTTCAGAGTGAAGCGTGTCGCCCAACGCCAGGCAGCGTTACGCTCTGCGTCCTGTAACAAGTCATAGCCCCAGGACATGCTGACCAGCGGTCGGAAACCCGCCAGCGCGACCAGGAATGCCGAGCGTTGCAGAGGGCCGGCTTGCACCAAGTCCGGCTTGACCTTGTTTAGCGCCTTTTTTAACTCCCGCAGCAGGCGCGGCCCATCCTGCCAGCGCGCCGGGGCAGTCCCGCCGCCCCACTGTACGATCTCGATCTCGGGCGGCAAAGCGCGTTCCTCCAACTGGTGACCGCGCCGTTCCAGGCGCAGGTAAGATACCTGATGCTCGGTCTTCGCCAGGGCAGAGAGGAAGCGGTGGTCGTGGGTTGTGTAATCGCGCGAAAAATAAAGGATGCGCATGAGAGTGTGTCGTGAATTGCGTGTCAAGCGCCAGGTACTGTCTAACGCATTATTTTTGTGGTTTGATGGGATGGGCGTTTTTGGGATTTTGCAAAGAATGTTTGAATCCGCCAATCTTGACACTCAATTGCCGATATCCGTCCACCTCAACTCTTTCCCTGCCGGGATTTCGTGGATTGCCCGTGCGCCGAGGACCATTTCTATATCAGACGGTTTGATCGCTCCCTCCACCGCTGGTCGCAGCACATCAATCATCGCGCGGGTCAGTAGCTCGCCTGCCCGGATATCGCGGGCGGCGCGCAAGCAGCGCCGCTGCAGGACCGCCGTCTCCTTCTCATTGCCGGCGATGAATTTATCGCCCGAGCCGAGCGAGCGTTCCAAAAGGCGCGTTTCCTCCACCATGCGCGCCCAGTTATCCGGGTTCATGGCGAACTTGTGGTCCGGACCTTCGCGATGGTTGCTGTCGGTGAAATGGCGCTCGATCACGCGCGCCCCCAGGGTGACTGCGCCTAGCACCGGCGCTAAAGCGTGCGTGTGATCGGATAGCCCCAAGATCACATTCGGGAACATGCTGGCATAGGTCCTTAGCACGTTCAGGTGCAGATGGTCATAGTTATCTGGAGAGGCGGTATAGTTGGTATTGCACTGCATCAACACCAACTGCGGGTTGATCGCCAGGATAGCGTGTACGGCGCGCTGCACCTCGCCGATGGTTGAAGCGCCAGTGGCGACAAAAAACGGCTTGCCTTTGCTCGCCATACGCTCCAAAGCCTCGATCCAATCAATCTCGCCGGAACCTGCTTTATACATCGGCACATACGGATCGAGCAGATCAATGGCCTCGAAATCATACGGCGACGAGAAATAATCAATCCCGACCTCATCGCATTCCTCGCCTAATATGGGCGTCCACTCGAAGGGGATCGAGGCTTCCTGGTAGACCTGGAAGACCGATTTTTTCCAACTGGCCTGGTGCGAATATTGCCCACCCAGGCTTTTAAAACCGTAATCGGAGACGATATTGGGGGCGCGGAAATTCTGGAATTTGGCCGCGTCTGCCCCGGCTTCTTTTGCCAGACGGATCAGTCGTTTGGCGCGTTCCAGGTCGCCGTCGTGGTTGGCAGCCACATCTGCAATAAAATAGGTGGGGCGGTTAAAGCCGATGATATGTTCGCCGATTCTGATTTCCATGTCTTTGCTCCTTCGCCGTTCATCGAACCGTTTTCCGTTTTATCGCCTCTGGCTGGGGAGATTTCTACAACCGAGCGATAATGCGATGATCAGGCTATATGACTATCCGACCAACGTCTGATTTCCTGTGGATAACCCTGTTGATATTGTGTGTAAAACTGCTCCAAACCGGTTGATACATCGGGGAGAGATTGGCCCAGAGCGTGGACCAATTTGTCGGTGCAGATTGTCAGGTTAGGGGAGCGGGCGGCCTTCAGCCCGGCTTCCTCTACCGAGGAGGGGATAACCAACCTCTCATCAAATCCGAAGCGCCGCGCCAGTTGTACGCCAAATTCATATTTGCTCAAACATTGGCTGCCAACAGCGTGGTACAGCCCGTTCAGTCCGGCATCCAGCATCTTCAGGAAGACCAGCCCCAGGTCATTCGCCAACATCGGGCAAAAAAGTACATCAGTAAAGCCCATGCACGGCTTAGCCGCGCTCAGGTTGTTGAAGAAGAATTCTGCCAGGCTGCGCCTGGCAGATATGCTCCAGCCGAACAGGTTCACCCGCGCGATGATGGCCTGCGGGTTGGCTTCGGCGACGGCTTGTTCGCCGGCCAGCTTGCTGCGGGCATAGACGCCCAACGGGTTCGGAGGGTCTTGCTCGGTGTAGTTGCCGCGCACCCCGTCAAAGACCGCATCGGTCGAGACGTGGATCAGGCGCGCTCCGCCCCTGGCGACATGTTCAGCCAGTTCGCGGGGGACTTCGCTATTCAGTTGCCGGGCCTGTTGCGGGTCGTTCTCGCACAGGTCCACATTCGCCAGCGCTGCACAGTGGATCACCCAATCCGGTTGGGTTTCCTCTAGCAGGCGTTGGATGGCGCCCGGGGCCAGCAAGTCGGTCTGGATGACGGTAAAAGCGGATGTGTTCAGCCGGTGGCTGTTCACCTGTCCAAAGACCAGGTGATCCTTTGCCGCTTCGAACGCGGTATTCAGACCGAGCAGGCCGCTGGCGCCTGTAATCAGGATGCAGCGTTTCCGCACTGCCTGCCTCCCGGCTGCGCGTCCAGCAGGAGGTTGCTATGCCTGGAGCGCGCCGCCGATTTCGGGTTGTTAAGCGCCGTTTAATTTTCTGGCGCAGGATTTTCTTCGAACGGCGCGACGTACTCCAACATCTGTTCGGTGGTGAGCCAGAGCGGGTTGGTCTCGCTGGTGTAGCGGAAGCCATCCGGCAAAGCCTGACCCAGGCTGCCCCATTGTTTCTGCGTCTGGCGCGCAAAACCGATCTCTAATGCGGTGGGCAGAACGACAAACATATCGGCCAGCTCAATCGTCTGGCGCGCTTCGTCTTCATGCACCAGCACTTCATGTAGCTTTTCGCCGGCCCGGATGCCAACCACCTCCAGTTCGGCGTCTGGCGCAATCACGCTGGCCAGCTCGGCGATGCGAGTGGATGGGAGTTTTGGCACAAAGACCTCGCCGCCATGCATTTGTTCGGTGCAACGGATCACAAAGCGCACGCCCTGTTCCAGGGTTAACCAGAAGCGCGTCATGCGGTTGTCGGTGATGGTCAATTTGCCGGTCTGGCGTTGTTTGATAAAGATCGGAATCACGCTGCCGCGGCTGCCAACCACGTTCCCATAACGCACGCAACTGAAACGCGGCGAGCCGCCGCCTGCGTAGGCGTTGCTCTGTACAAACAGCTTTTCGGCAGCTAACTTGGTCGTGCCATATAGATTGACTGGATTGACCGCTTTATCAGTGCTTAGAGCCATCACTTTCTTGACGCCTGCATCAAAGGCCGCTTCAATCACGTTGCTGCTGCCCAGGATATTGGTCTTGATTGCTTCCATCGGGTTGTATTCGCAGGCGGGCACCTGTTTGAGCGCCGCGGCATGGATCACAATGTCCACCCCGCGCATGGCGCGGGTCAGGCGCAACTGGTCGCGCACATCGCCGATGAAATAGCGCAGGTTCGGATGGTCGAAACCGCTGACGCGCATTTCGTGCTGCTTCAACTCGTCGCGGCTAAAGACGATCAGCTTGGCTGGCTGATATTCCGCCAGCAAGATTTTGATAAATTTCTTGCCAAAAGACCCGGTGCCGCCAGTTACCAGAACAACTTTATCTTTCCAGTCCATTTAGTTTTATTGCCTCGCTCAGTTATCTTTACGGATCACAATCAACGGATACTTGCCGTTTTCGCCAAAGTAGTGAGGGTGGCGCTCTTCGAGCCGGTAAAGCAGGCTCAACCAGAAGCGTCCGCCCAGTTGAGGGTGGATCAGCGCCCGCATCCAACGCACGGTTACGCTGCGCCAAACCAGCACCTCGACCGGCATCAAAGCGCCCAGTTCAGACTTCACCCAGGCGGCGTCGTGTTTGCTGGTGAAAGTGCCTTTGGGCCCTTTCCGATCACGCGCAAACCGGGAAGGATGCCGGCGGTTGCCTGGCTGGGATTTAGGCCGTTTATCTACCCCGACTTCGCCCGGCCCATCCTCAGCCTCGTCTATCCAATAGGGGCTCTTGCCGCTCATGCGGAACAGTAAATGCCGGATGGTATAAGCCATCCGCACCAATGGGTCGAAGATTTTCATTAACCGCGAACTTGACCAGCCATTTACCACCACCGCGGTGCAGCCGGGCGCCAGCACGCGGAACAGATCTGTGTAGGCATTCAGCCGGTCTTTTTCTGGCAAGTGATGGATGGTGTGCAGCGAGACCACCCCTTCAAAGATGTCTGGCTTGAAGGGCAGGTTGGCAATATCCGCCACGACATATAGCCCATGCTCCCCCAACCGGCGGCGCGCTTCCTTGAGCGCGGTGATGGATATATCCGCGCACACACGCTGTTGGTAGTGGCGTGAATATTCCAGATATTCCGGGTATTGCACTGGCCCAGAACCTGCGTCCAGCAAAAAGCGGCCGCGCCGGCTGAGATGGCGCGCGACTCGCAGGTGACAATCGTGGATATATTGCCGGGAGACCGGACGCAGGTCTTCATAACGCGCATTCTGGTAAACATCTGCGCCGACCAATTGCCAGCCTACTTCGTCATAAAATTGCCGGACTTCTTCCTTTACTTCAGTTACTTCAGTCATTTTGCCTCGTGGAGCAGCAAGATTTTGCACAGCGATGTTCTGTGTCGCCGGCTATCCTATCTGCTCGGGTGCGTTCTAATTCCAACCGCGCGGTTCGCCGGCCAGGTTCTGAAAAGTTGCGCCAAAAGCGGCCTGTCCTTCGCCGGAAAGGACGCGCTCTAACGACCAGCCATCCAATTCATTCCAGAAATTCAGCATATGCCAAGGGAACGGACAGGGAAAATTAAAAAAGAAGCGGTAGGCGTAATTCCAGGCTTGCTCGACCTGCTGGCGGGTGAGCCTGTATTGCGCCGGGTTTGCCAACACACTGCCCAGCAAACCATCGTAATCCTCCCAACTGGTTGGGTTGAGGGTAAAGCCTTTGGCGCGATAATGCGTCTGACCGCCGATGAGCGCCGTAACTCCGCTCATCGCCATTTCCATCCCGACAGTTGTCGTGTAGGCCAGCCCGACATCCGCGATCTCAACCAGGTCATAAGTATTGACCGGGTCAGCGGCTTCGATCAGGTGAATATTGTCGGGGATGACTGGCAGGGCGTTGTGGATGACATGCGCCACAGATGGGCCTTTCAGATAACGCTCGCCGGGGTGGATGCGCACCAACAGTTGCACATCGGGCCGGCTGGCAAAATATTGGACGCTGCGTTCCAGCCATTCGGTCATATTCTTACTGAAAATCTGGCGTCCCAACGTCAGGCTGTCGCCGATCACGTTGGCGGCCAGCAGGACAACCGGTCGCCTGTCCAGTCCCAGCGCCTGACGCGCCTGCTCGCCGCCCTGGCTGGGCAGACCTTGCCACAGCCGGGTGAAATTTTCCCACAGCCTGCCATTCTGGCGCGAGGCGTACAGGGCGCGGATTTGTTCCCACTGGCTTTCGGTGAGCGGGCAATCCTGATAGGCATTCCACAGGTCATCGGTCTCTTGTAACATCACTTCGCTGTTGTGCGCCAGCCAGATCCGTCCGCGTTGTTCGCCGAATTCGTATGTTACAGCCGGCAATCCCAGATGGCGCGCGGCCTGGTAAACGGCGCCCATCTCCAGGATGCTCCCATTGGGCGTCAGCAGCAACTCCGGGCGTTCGGCGGGTCGCAAAGATTGATGCCAGCCCAGGAAGGCTGCGGCGGCCTGCAGGTTACGTTGCTGGCGCAGTTGAAATAACCGGGCGGAGGGGGATTGGCGCTGCTCCAGCGTCGCGTCTTCGATCTGCAGGGTATATTGGGCGTCGCGCAGGCTGATTTGTTCAATCGTTTGACTCAAATTACCCGGCAACGAGTCTTTGGACACAGGATGGACGTCCAAAAATGAGATGGTCTCGAATAACCCGGCGCTTTCTTTCAATACGCTGCAGGCATAAGCGTTATGACGGCGGACGTCAAAGCGGGCGGTATGGCGGTTGATGCTGGCATAGGGAAGGAACGCCAGAGTGACCTCATGACCCAGCCCCGACAGGGCGGCTGCCAGTAATGTACTATGTTCGATCCAATAACGCTGCGTGCAGAAAATTAACATCCGTCGCCCGGATCGAGCAGCGCCCAGATTATTCCTGGCAGCGGTCGCCTGCTGGCGCCACAGCGGCAAAGCTCGTTCGGTCTTGCGCAACGAGAAACCGCGTGTAACTGGCATGCCGCGTTGAAAGAATTGCCAGTATAGCTCGGCAGTTAGCGGCAAGTCGCCCAGGATTTGCTTGACAAGCCGTTTACTGAAGGCCATGTTGGGTTGCTTCCTGTTCCGAGAGAGCTGCCGGTAATGCCTCTCGGAAGGCTGGTGGCTCTGAAGCCGAACTGATTTGCCAGTTCAGCCGTGGACGGACCAACCCCTGGCGCGTTTCCGGCCAATGCGCGCCGGGCGCGCCGGTTGCATCTACACTGAAAGTCAGCGCCTGTTCATCCTGGAAATAGCGTTTCACCCGGTAAGAACTGGCGTTCACGCCCAAGATGTAACGTCCCTCATTCAGGAAGTCAGCCGGGATTTCGCAGCGGCTGATATAACTTCCCGACTGGCGAACGCGGTGGGCTTCGAATTTGGAAGCTTCATCGGTATCAAAGGTGGTCAGCGCCACTTCGCCGCGCGCGGTTTGCAGGTATAAACCCACGCGCAGGCCAGTAATGGGGCTATCCAGGCGGTAGGCAAATTCGATGGTCAACGATTCGGTCGAGCGGACAGTCTCGATTACCTGTCCCCTGGGGTTGCAAATATGCAGCGATAGCGGGTGAAATGGGGCAGCGCTGGCGGGAATTTCATCCTCCAGCCAGCGGCGCTCGCCTTCTTGGGCAAAGCCGGACGACATGTAAAAATCCACCGCCTGCGGCGTTTTGGCTAACATCATCAGCTTGCCCTTATCCAGCACCAGGGTTTCCTCGGTCAGGCGTAAGACAGCCGACATATTGTGGCTGACAAACAACACCGTGCGACCAGAGCGCGCCACGTCGCTCATCTTCCCCAGGCATTTGCGCTGGAATTCCGCGTCGCCCACGGCCAGAACCTCATCCACCACCAGGATTTCCGGTTCCAGATGGGCCGCCACCGCGAAGGCCAGCCGCACGTACATGCCGCTGGAATAACGCTTCACCGGGGTGTCAATAAACTGCGGCACTTCCGAGAATTCGACAATCTCATCAAATTTGCGCGCGATCTCTAGCTGGTTCATGCCCAGGATGGCGCCATTCAGATAGATATTCTCGCGCCCGGTCAATTCGGGATGGAAGCCGGTGCCCACTTCCAGCAGGCTGGCGACCCGTCCCATGACTTTGATCTCGCCAGAGGTTGGAGCCGTGATGCGCGAGAGAATTTTGAGCAGGGTGCTTTTGCCGGCGCCATTGCGCCCGATGATGCCCAGCACTTTGCCCTGCTCGACGTTGAAGCTGACATTTTGCAAGGCCCAGATATGCTCGCCCAGGCGGTTGCCATGATCTACTGCGCCGATCTTACGATACGGGTCAGGTTTGCCGCGTTGCCGCGCCCACCAGCGGCTGAAATCTTCGCGCAGCGTGCCGCCGCTGATTTGCCCCAGGCGATATTCTTTACTAAGGTCTTCGACTCGGATTACGATTGTCATTGTCGCGTCACGCCTAAACTCGTTTCGCCGCCTATACGGTATCCATGAAGGTTGCTTCGATGCGGTTGAAGAGTAAGATGCCGATGGTCAGCACTACCACCATGAATCCACCGCTATATAGCAGGTTGAGCAAGTTGGGCGCGCCAGCTCCGAGGAAGGCGTAGCGGAATGTCTCGACCAGCGGGGTGATGGGATTGGCCTGGATCAGGATGCGGTAGCGTTCCGGAATGGAAGATACCGGATAAATGACGGGCGTAGCGTACATCCAGAGTTGCACGCCAAACGTGACCAGGAAACGCAGATCACGATACCGCGTGGTGAGCGAGGAGACGATGATCCCAAAGCCCAAGCCCAGACCGGCCATCATCAAAATCAGCAGCGGGGTCAGCAAGACCCATAGGTTGGGGTGGATGCCGGCGCCGCTCACCCAGAAATACAGCATGAAACAC
>Ga0172371_10007208_pt1 | contig 15922 bp, 13 predicted proteins | sample Lak12m_FD_114543 | JGI IMG/M metagenome (GOLD analysis project Ga0172371, IMG submission 114543) | Freshwater microbial communities from Kabuno Bay, South-Kivu, Congo - kab_022012_12m | ecosystem: Environmental > Aquatic > Freshwater > Lake | place: Democratic Republic of the Congo: South-Kivu...
CACGGACAATGAATGGAAAGTGCTGGAAGGAGCGGTGGACAGTTATTGTGGAATTATCGATAACATATGGGATAATCTAGGATATCGTGGTTATAATGCCGGGACTAACCTGAAGGCTACCAGTGGCTGGTATACAAATGGCAATGGCACCGACCTGTTTGGGTTCTCAGATATGTCTGGTGGCGACTGCATGGACGTTGGCTATTTCCTCGATGTTGTTGTATGCGGTATCTGGTGGACATCTACGGAGTACAATATTCTCAACTCGTAGTACTGTTATCTCGATTATGACCTTCCAATAGCGTACCATCACCGCACCTATAAGGAGGACGGGAGCAGTGTCCGTTTCCTCAGGGATTAGGTGCGCCCAGACGCACACTAAACGACCGAAAGTAATTCCGGTTAATATAAGTGAGCTTACTGTAATCAAGATAGTACGCTGCAAACAAAATGTCTCATTAAGGAACGAAACCAGTTATTATAATGAAACAGAAGTCTCATAAAACCAAAAATGAAATAAGGAGTTGCAGGATTGATCCACCGGCAAGGGCTAACAGAGAGATCCTCCGGGACACGACACATAGCATCGAGCCATGATTTGTTTCTACTGGATGTTCCCGGAAGTCTGCAGAACTTTAGCGCTTCAAGGAATGCAGGTGCTCGCTCACCCCTCAAACCTGATTATGCCGTATTGTTAAAGTGCAATGGTCACCCATTGTCTGGAAAACAGGATATTTGCCATCACTGCAAACAGAACCGGCAATGAACAAAGAGATGAAGATAATTTCACTTTTACCGGCGCCAGTCAAATTACAGGGATTGACGGCAAAATCCTTTCTATTGCTCCGACTGATAAACCGCATATTTCAGTGGTAGAAATTGATGAAAAGCAGGCAAACAATAAAATGATCAATAAATATAATGATGTAATCAAAGACCGGCGTCCGGATTTATATGTAGCCCCGGCAGGAATCGAACCTGCATTTAAAGTTTAGGAAACTTCCGTTCTATCCATTGAACTACGAGGCCGGTTTGAAGTACGAAGTTAGAAGTACGAATTAGGGGGCAAAGGTAAGGAGGTTTAAGGAAACATAAAAAAGCAACTTATTTCACCTCTGCCCCGTCGATAGTTCCATGTCCGGGGGAAAGCAGAAACAGAGTTCCATCTGGATTCTGGGCAGTAAGGATCATTCCCTGTGACTCGATGCCTTTGAGTTTGCGGGGGGCGAGGTTGACAAGGATACAGACCTGTTTTCCGATGATATCCTCGGGTTTGAAATATTCTGCAATCCCGGAAACAATGATCCGTTTATCATGACCGGTATCGATTTTCAACTTCAATAATTTGGTGGTTTTGGGAACTTTTTCTGCTTCAAGTATCGTTCCGATGCGGATATCCATTTTCGAAAAATCTTCATACTGGATCAGGGATTTTTCAGGACTAAGATGATTCATTTCAGGTGTTGTTTCATTGGCTTGTTTTGTTTTCAACAGCTTCTGTACCTGGAATTCAATTTCTTTATCGTCAACCTTTTCGAAAAGAAGTTCAGGCTGAGCTAATTTATGTCCGGACTTTAGCCAGTTCAGAAGCGAAGCATCCTCCCATAAGTAAGAAGGTAAGTCTAAAAATTTACGAATTTTAGAGGTCGAGAATGGAAGAAATGGTTCAGCAACTATGGAAAGTTCAGCACAGATCTGAAGAGAAATATTAAGGATGGTACCAACCCGAACCGGATCCAAGGTAAATTGTTTCCAGGGTTCATTATCGGTCAGATACTTATTCCCCAGGCGGGCCAGGTTCATCATCTCCGTCAGCCCTTCGCGGAAACGGTAACCATGAATACTTTTTGCAATCCGGCCGGGGAATAATTTCATCTCTTCAAGGGCAGATCTATCGATTTGATTCAACTGTCCCAATGGAGGAACTTTACCATCAAAATACTTATGTGTCAGGACAACTGTACGATTCACAAAATTTCCGAGGATTGCAACCAACTCGTTATTGTTCTTGGCCTGGAAATCTTTCCAGGTGAAGTCATTGTCCTTTGTTTCCGGCGCATTTGATGTCAGTACATAACGCAGAACATCCTGTTTCCCCGGGAATTCCTGTAAATATTCGTGTAACCAGACAGCCCAGTTACGGGATGTCGAAATTTTATCATTTTCCAGGTTCAGAAATTCATTTGCAGGAACATTATCAGGGAGAATAAATGTTCCTTCTGCCTTCAGCATTACCGGGAAAATGATACAATGAAACACGATGTTGTCTTTCCCGATAAAATGAACAAGTTTTGTCTCTTTGTCCTTCCAGTATTTTTCCCAGTCGGGTGTCAATTCCTTGGTTGCTGAAATATACCCGATCGGAGCATCAAACCAAACGTACAGAACCTTACCTTCAGCGCCGGCAACCGGAACCTTGACTCCCCAATCCAGGTCGCGGGTGACTGCACGCGGTTGCAACCCCTGTTCAATCCAGGATTTACATTGACCATACACGTTCGTCTTCCAATCGTCCTTATGTCCGTCGAGTATCCATTTGCGTAACCATGGTTCATATTGATCGAGAGGGAGAAACCAATGTCTTGTTTCACGCAACACCGGTTCATTGCCGCTGAGTACCGATTTCGGGTTAATCAGATCGGTAGGACTAAGGGAAGTTCCGCATTTTTCACATTGGTCGCCATAAGCTTTATCAAAATGACAATGAGGACAGGTACCTATGATATACCGGTCGGCAAGGAACTGATTGGATTTTTCATCATAAAACTGCTGGGAAACTTTTTCGATAAATTGACCTGCATCATACATTTTGCGAAAAAATTCCGAAGCTGTTTCATGATGAATCTTATTCGAGGTACGGGAGTATATATCAAATGAAATTCCAAATTCTTCGAACGACTTTTTAATGATTCCATGGTACTTGTCGACAATTTCCTGCGGAGTAACACCCTGGTGTAAAGCTTTGATAGTGATCGGAACCCCATGTTCATCGGAACCGCCGATAAAAATGACATCCTCTTTATTCATCCGGAGGAACCGGACGTAAATGTCGGCAGGAACATATACCCCTGCAAGATGGCCGATATGTATCGGGCCATTGGCATACGGCAGAGCAGAAGTAACCGTGTAACGTTTATATTGGTTCATACCGGAACAATTGAAATCAGAAAGAAAAGCGCAAATATAAGAAAATAAAGAGGTAACTATTTGACCAACCGTTTGGGCATCGCCTGTTAATATATTATTTTTACTCAAAAATTGAAAGACCCTGGATCCTTTTGTTTTATTCGCGTTATTACCTGAACTCTAAAACACCACCAGCGATGATCCAACCGTCATACCTGAGAAAAGGTGATAAGGTTGGCATAGTTTCACCTTCACGTAGCATAACATTTGAAGAGGTGCATCCATGCATCCGTGCCCTTCAGAAATCCGGGCTCGAGGTTGTTTTGGGTTCACATATTTTCAGCCGGTTCAACCAGTATGCAGGAACGGATGAATACCGGAGAAAGGATTTCCAGCAAATGCTCGATGATGATTCCATCCTGGCAATTCTTTGTTCAAGGGGTGGTTATGGATTGATCCGGATCATTGATAAATTGGACTTTACCAGGTTTCTGCTTCACCCGAAATGGATTGTCGGATATAGTGATATTACCGTTGTTCATGCCCATATTCATGAACGTTTCGGCATCGAAACAATCCATGCAACCATGCCAAAAAATATCTTGTCTGATATTCCAGATGATTCATTTAAAAGCATGATAAATGCTCTCTTTGGTTTTCCACTTACTTATTCCTGCAACAGGAGTCCTTTGTCACGAAACGGTTCTGCCGAAGGTATCCTTGTGGGAGGAAATTTATCAATTCTCTACAATCTTATGGGCTCCGTCTCAGAATTAAATACCGATGGGAAAATCCTGTTCCTTGAAGACATTGATGAGTATCTGTATCATATAGACAGGATGATGATGAATTTTAAAAGGGCAGGAAAATTGTCGGGGCTTGCAGGGATGATCGTTGGAGGAATGACGAAAATGAATGATAATACCGTCCCTTTCGGGAAAACCACCGGTGAAATTATTGCCGAGGCAGTAACCGAATTCAAATATCCGGTCTGTTATGATTTCCCTGCAGGCCATGTCGAACGAAACCTCGCGCTTATTTTAGGTCGAAAAGTCAGATTATCGGTTGGGAAAGATGTTACTATTACATTTTGAATGGCAGAACACATTGATCTTGGGAAGCAAGGCGAGTTGGCCGCAGTCAATTTCCTCATAAAAAAAGGCTATAAGATTATTGAACAAAACTGGAAGTTCGGGAAAAATGAAATTGATATCATTGCAAAAGACGGGAAATATATTGTGGTGGTGGAGGTCAAGACCAGGAATTCAAATTATTTCGCTGAACCCGAAACAAATGTTACCCGCGATAAACAACGCATTCTTGTCAGGGCCGCCAATGCCTATGTGCGATACAAGAGGTTGAATGATGAAGTCAGGTTTGATGTTATTGCAATTCTTGTCGGTCAGGATGGCGAGCACATCAATCACATTGTTGACGCATTTTATCCGACGCTTTAGCGTTCTTATTTCCGTCCGAAATCAGCAGGAATTTCTCCCCAGTAATCGGTTTCCCATTTAAGGACTTTATTCTCCCAGCTGTTATCATGCAGCCATTTTAAGGCCCTTTCGATCAGTTCGAAAAGTTTCCGGTTTTTTTCCGAAGATTGGAGATTGGTCTTGATATTTTTTTTCCTGACCCAGACGATGGCTGTCCTCGAATCGGAATATACCGGCCAGCTTGAATTTCGTTGTTTCAGGTATGCAAGAGCATGAACGATCCCTAGAAATTCCCCAAGGTTAACGGTTCCTTCCGGGAATGGACCCATCCTGAATATTTCTGCACCTGATTTAGTATCAACACCGCGATATTCGAGCTTTCCAGGGTTTCCAGCACAAGCGGCATCAACACAAATACTGTCAGGAACCGGTTCGCCGATGAGTGGATTTGAACAAGTGATCTTTTTAGGAGCATTCAGCTCTCTGGTCGTATATTTCCGGGGATCGTCATTCAGCGCACTTTTTGCCAGTTCCAGTGTAGGAAACCCTTTATATTTAGCTCCCGCGAAGCCTTCAACCTGCTTCCTGCATTTTTCCCAACCTTCATAGATACCTGGCTTTTTCCCTTGCCAGACGACATAATACTTGTTTTTGGGCATAGCGACAAAAGTACATTTTTTAAAGGAATGAAGGAATGAAGGAATGAAGAGATGGGGGTATGAAAGATTATGAAAAATTGATACCTTTGAATCAGTGAATCCCCTCAGAAAACTTGCCGGACAGACTGCTATCTATGGTATCCCCAGTATCCTGGGAAGATTCCTGAACTATCTTCTGGTGCCTTTGTACACCTATGGATTGCTCACGCAGCAGGAGTACGGCATTGTGAATCTCTTTTATTCCATTATCGCCCTGCTGATGGTGATCCTGACCTATGGGATGGAAACTGCTTTTTTCCGTTTCAGTGAAATGGAGACCGATAAGCCGCGGGTATACAGTACCGGACTAATCTCGATCCTCATCACCACATCCGGTTTTCTGCTCCTGACTAATCTTTTTCCGCAAACCATTGCCAACTGGCTGGATTATCCGCAGTATCCGAATTTCATCGTTTGGTTTTCCTGGATCCTTGCACTGGATGCCCTGGCAGCGATACCTTTTGCCAGGCTTCGTGCCCTGAACCGGCCGATCCTTTTTGCCGTCATCAAGTCGGTCAATATCTTTACCTATGTCATGTTGAATCTTTTCTTCCTTCTCCTTTTACCGGCTATGGATAAATATTTCACCGGTACAGGGATAGGCAGTATGATCCGTCTTATATACTGTCCCGGCTGGAACATTGAATATATCTTCATCTCCAATCTTATTGCCAGCCTGGTTACCCTGGTCATTTTAATCCCACAGATCTTAGGGTTGAAGTGGGTACTCGACCTGGGATTATGGAAAGGGATGCTCATTTTTTCCCTTCCGCTACTCCTGGCGGGAATGGCCGGAATTATCAATGAAACGTTCGACAGGGTTCTTTTACGCTACCTTCTCCCCCCAGACATAGCAGAAGCCCAGGTTGGCATATACAGCGCCTGTTACAAGATCGCCATCCTGATGGTCCTCTTTATCCAGGCCTATCGTTTTGCCGCAGAACCCTTTTTCTTTGCCCAGATGAAGAATAAGGACGCTAAATTAGTTTATGCCCGGATCATGGATTATTTTATCATCGCGGTTTCTTTGATATTTCTGATCACCATGCTTTTTCTCGATAACATTTTTATCCAGTTCATTGGACCTAAATTCAGGTCTGCGCGGAATGTTATCCCCGTGCTTATGATGGCAAAACTGTTTCTTGGCATTTATTACAACCTCTCGATCTGGTATAAACTCACGGGGAAAACACTTTGGGGCGCCTTGCTTACCATCATCGGCGCCATAGTTTCGATGGGTCTAAATATTTACTGGATCCCGTTATCCCCCGACCATCTGATCTTCGGCTACCTGGGTTCTGCGTGGGCTACCTTTTTCTGTTATTCCAGTATGATGATCCTTTGTTATTTAATCGGACGTAAATATTATCCGATCCCTTATAACCTGAAAAAGTTTTTCGGTTACCTGGGATTGACGATCCTGCTGTATTTCATCAGTCGTTGGATTCAGCCCTCACATATTGTATCAAGCATCGGATTTTCCTTGCTTCTCCTGATGGTTTTTCTAGGAACCGTCTGGATCGTCGAAAGATCCCGACTTCTCAAGAGGTCGTAATCAAGTTATTATTACCTTTGTCGGCCACTTCTCCTTGATGAAAATCCGTATTGTAAACCAATCGAAACATCCTCTGCCGGGTTATGAAACGTCTGCCTCGGCTGGGATGGATATAAGGGCCAACCTGGAAGCCGAAGTATGTTTAAAACCTCTGGAGAGAGCTCTGATCCCTACCGGATTATTTATTGAATTACCAATTGGTTTTGAAGCTCAGGTCAGGCCACGTAGCGGTTTGGCAGCTAAAAAGGGAATAACCGTTTTGAATACACCCGGAACAATTGATGCCGATTATCGCGGAGAGATCAAAGTAATCCTGATCAACCTTTCCAATGAGATGTATATTATCAAAGATGGAGAACGTATAGCCCAAATGATCATTTCTTCACATGAAAAAGCAGATTGGATACAAGTTAAGGAACTTTTTGCTACAGAAAGAGGCTCGGGTGGTTTCGGACACACAGGTACTACCTGAACTTATTTTGAATTTACATTATCAGAAAATGAAATTAATTCAGATTATATCTATCCTGTTACTCTTAATACTTCTGACAAGTTGTAACACTGGGAAGCAGGCAGCCAGTACTAAGCCAGAATTCACCACTCAAATTGACAGTCAGGCAAATCATCAAAAACCCCGGAGAAATCCGAAGAAAAAAAATATTCAGTCAAATGAACAAGTTGCTACCAATACAGGCGTGCTCATTGAAGCCAAGAAAGAAGCATTGATCGGAAACATTGAAGGAGCGGTTACAATGTTTAAACGTTATACAGAACGTTATCCACAAGATCCGGTTGGTTATTATGAGCTGGCCAGACTGGAAGTCGACCGTAAAAATCTTACCGATGCCCTGAACCTTGCAAAAAAGGCATCAGACCTCGATACCGGAAATATCTGGTACATGTTGTTCTTATCTGAGTTGTACCAGTCATCATCCCAATACAATGAGGCAATTGAACTCATGGAAAAAGTTATCCAAAAGTACCCTGGAAACCTGGATTATTACTATCAACTTGCTTCTTTATACCTTGCTGTAAATAAATATACGGAAGCAATAAATGTTTACGATCTTATTGAAGAAAAAGCCGGGATTTCCGAAGAAATCACTCTCCAAAAGGAAAAAATATATATCTATCTTGTTGATCTCCCTAAAGCGGAGGCAGAATTAAAAAAACTTATTGATGCTTTCCCGAGTGAAAGCCGGTATTACTCCATCCTGGCCGAGTTTTATATGTCAAATAACCAGCCTGATAAGGCGATAGAGATATATAAAAAGATTACTACGATTGATCCTGATAATGCTTATATCCACATGTCACTTGCCGATTATTACCGTAAAACCGGCAATAAAGAAAAGGCATTTGAGGAACTGAAATTGGGATTTGCCAACCCTAACCTGGATATCGATACGAAAGTCAATATTCTGCTTACCTTTTATTCAATCAACCAGCTTTACAGGGATTTGAGAGAGCAGGCTTTCGAACTTTCAAAAATTCTTGTTGATACTCATCCCCTCGATCCAAAGTCGCATTCTATCTATGGAGATCTTCTTTTGCAAGATAAAAAGTTTGCAGAAGCAAGGGAATCCTTTTTGAAAGTCATGGCTCTCGACAGCAGTAAATATGTTATCTGGGAAGAAATCCTTCGCCTGGATGTTCAACTTGGCGAATTTCAACACCTTGTTCAATTCAGTCAGCATGCTATCGAATTATTTCCTGAACAACCGCTTCCTTATCTTTTTTCGGGAATTGGGAACTACCAGTTAAAAAAATATAAAGAAGGATTAAATACCTTAAATTCCGGAATTAAACTGATTGTTGACAACAATGAACTTCTCGTACAATTTTATATGTATCTCGGGGATACTTATCATGCGCTGAAGAACGACAAGGAAGCGTACAAGGCTTATGAAAAATCGCTCCAGTTGAATGAAAATAATCTATATGTTTTGAACAATTATGCGTACTATCTTTCTTTGAAAAGCGAGTCACTTGAAAAGGCAGAACAGATGGCACGAAAAGCAGTCAACCTTGAACCGGATAATTCCTCCTTTCAAGATACTTATGGATGGGTTTTGTATAAGCTCGGCAGGTATATAGAAGCCCGCGAATGGATCGGTAAGGCTCTTGAGGAAAAACAAGGAGCGAGCGGTGAAGTACTGGAGCATTATGGTGATGTTTTATTTAAATTAGGCGATTCAGGTCAGGCATTGGAATTTTGGGTCAAAGCTAAAAAGAAAGGGGAGGGATCGGAAATGCTTGATAAAAAAATTGCTGAAAAAAAACTTATCGAATAGTGAAAAAATTCATGGTTCGTATTCAGATAAACAGGTCAGGACTGGCATTGATTTTATTCATTGTTCTCTTTTCTCTTTCCTGTAATCCGACACGAAAAGCCATAAAGGCTCCTTTGAAGGAAGAGGGGGCTGAATATCTTTTTCACAAACTTAAGGAGCATGAATTAAATTTCGACTTTCTATCGGCAAAATTCTCAGCCGAATATGAAAATTCGGGAATCACTCTCTCATTCAGCGGTCAACTTAGGATCCGGAGAGACAGTGTGATTTGGATTAGCCTGACACCAATGCTTGGTATTGAGGCAGTCAGGATTATGATCTCTCAGGATTCCGTGAAAATGATAAACCGTCTCGACGACACTTTTTTCGTTGGGGATTATGATTATGTAAACCGGTTTCTGAATACCAATATCGATTATGATATCTTACAGGCTTTCTTAATCGGGAACGATCTCCAATCCTATGAAAACTCGAAATTCCGGGCTTCGGTTGACAAAGGTGAGTATAAGCTTTCAACTTCAGAACGGCAGAAGTTAAAGAAATTTGTAAGGAATAGTAACGAAAATCTGAAAGTTTATATCCAGAATATATGGCTTGATGCACAAACTTTCAAGATCACTTTTGCAGATGTAAAAGAAATACGGAGAGAAAATATAAAATTAGAAGCTTCGTATCTTCATTTTGATGATATTCAGGGACAATTATTCCCTAAGAATATGGAATTCTTTATCCGGGCCGGAAATAATATAAGGGTGAAAACAGACTTTGGCAAGATTATAATTAATGTTCCCCTCCAATTTCCCTTTAAGATACCTGCAAGCTATAAACAAATCAAATAGAAGTGAACGAACCAGTTCCGAAAAAAATTCATCGGGAAATTGGAATGATGCCTAACATCATCGGCCTTTTATTGTTGTTCATTTTTCTTGTCCCCGACTGTATCTTAGCGCAGAGATTGTCTGACAAAGAAAAACTTCAGAAAACAAAAAAGCAACTTGAAGAGGAGATCCGATACACTACTGATTTACTGGAACAAACACAGAAAAGCAAGCAAACCTCTTTAAACCGGTTACAAATTCTAAATAAACAGATTCGAAGCCGGGAATCGTTGATTGATGCGATAAATCGCGAACTAAATCAGGTGCAAACAGATATCGCTGTCGAAAACTTCCAGATCGACCAAATGTCAAAAGATTTATCGCTTCTCAAATCAGATTACGCCCGAATGATCTATCATGCTTACAGGATGATGAACGGTCAGAATAAGTTGATGTTTATTTTTTCGGCAAGGGATTTTAATCAGGGTTACCGGCGTCTGAAATATTACCAGCAATATGCTTCCTACCGTCGCCGCCAGGCCGAACGAATTCAGTCCACCCAAATGGCTATCAACAGCAAGAGAAGGGAATTAGAAATCGTTAAAAATCAAAAGTTAGCCCTGGTCATGAGTCAGGAACAAGAGAAGCAAAAACTTGACCGGGAAAAACTTGAAAAAGCCAAAGCAGTTAAAGAATTGAGTTCAAAAGAAAAAAAACTCCTTTCTTCGCTGAGAACCAAGCAACAGGCAGCTCAAAAGTTAGAGAATGAAATTGAAAAACTTATCTCTGATGAAATCCGGGCTTCCGAAGCACGGATGCATAAATCCAATAGAAAAGATGACAAACTAAGGACGGGTGGTAAATCACCAATCCAGGGCATACTTGAACTGACACCCAAGGAAAAAGAACTTTCAAATTCCTTTGCGGCCAACCGGGGGAAACTCCCATGGCCCTGCGACCGGGGTTTTATATCAAGCACATTTGGTGAACATAAGCATCCTGTACTTGAGTATGTTAAAGTTAAAAACAATGGAATTGACATCATGACAGAGCGTGGTTCATTGGTAAAATCGGTTTTTAGCGGAAAGGTCAGTCGTGTAATGTCTTTTCCAAATCTCAACAAGGTCGTTATCTTAAGACATGGGGATTACCTGACGGTATACTCCAACTTGTCTGAAGTTGCTGTCAGGGATGGACAGGAAGTAACCACCAAACAAACCATTGGCCGGGTTTATATAAATCCGGAAGATTTGAAGTCAGAATTGCATTTTGAGATCTGGCGGGGTAAGGTAATACAGAATCCTGAAGATTGGCTTTCAGGTAGGTACTAACAATAATGGAACACCTTTTCAAAGATCATATCGGACATTTTGCCGCCCTTTTAACGGCCATGTTCTGGACGATTACTGCACTTGCCTTTGAAGCCGCAAGTAAGAAAATTGGTTCGATGATCGTAAATATATTAAGACTGATCGTTGGCTTTCTCTTTCTATCTGTTTTCATTTATTTATACCGAGGACTTCTTTTACCTGTGGATGCTTCTGCACGGGAATGGTTCTATCTCTCCTTATCGGGTTTGATTGGTTTTGTTTTTGGAGACCTTTGTCTTTTCCAGGCCTTTGTCGTGATCGGGGCCCGAATATCAATGCTTATCATGGCTCTGGCTCCACCAATAACGGCCCTCATTGGTTGGATAATTCTAGGAGAGACATTATCCCTGAAAAGTTGGTTTGGGATGACCTTGACGATTGCGGGAATTGCACTGGTCGTGCTAAAAAGACATCCCAAGGATGAAAATAACGGCACCTTCAGAAAGGTAAAATTCAATTACCCCATATGGGGAATTCTTCTTGCGTTCGGAGGGGCTCTTGGACAAGGAGCAGGATTAGTCTTAAGTAAATATGGAATGGGTGGATTTAAACCGGGAACCATTGGTTATGACTCTTTTGCCGCAACTCAGATAAGGGTGATTGCAGGGATAGTCGGGTTTTCCATTTTATTTACATTCCTTGGATTCTGGAAAGAAGCGTTCAGGGCCCTGACTTTTCGTAAACCAATGCTTCAACTTTCGCTGGGCGCATTTTTTGGTCCTTTTCTGGGTGTATCTTTTTCTCTTATAGCCATTAAATATGCCGATACGGGTATTGCCGCTACCATTATGGCAATTGTGCCAATACTTATCATACCACCGTCAATGATCTTATATAAGGAAAAAGTAACTTACAAAGAAATGATCGGTGCAATTCTGGCTGTTTCAGGGGTTGGAGTATTTTTTATGTAACCGGGTTAATTTCATAGTAAAACACAAAAAAATATTGTCATGAATGTACATCGCCAACCGCCGGTACCGGCGCCTGAAAATCCTGGTTTCCGGTTTTATCTGGGATTAACAATCTTTTTGGCATCTTTTTTTATGCTCCCGATTGGTCTTGTTTTGAAAGGATTTGTTGCTTCCCATTTTTGGAAAGCGTTCATCCTGACATGTTTTTGGGTAAGCGCCCCACTTATGAAATTCTCAAGCATCGCCATCCTGGGTAAAGCTTCTTATTTGTGGATCAAATACCAGATGGACCACGTTTACCATAGGATTACAAAGCCGCATGATGTAAGCAAATTACGGTATAATATTGGACTTGTCCTGTTTGTTCTACCTTTTTTCCCCAACTATATCATTTCATACACTCCTCACCTTTTGCCATCTTCATTAACGATCCACTACATTGTAATCATTACTGCCGATGTGATATTCTTAGCCAGTTTATTTATTTTAGGAGGGGATTTCTGGGATAAGCTAAGAGCGCTATTTGTCTATTCCTCCAAGGCAAAATTTATAGCAGACAATGAAATATCCGGAAACCATCGTCAAGAAGCGTAATTCTGGCAAGGGTTGTTTTTACCGGTTAAGAACAATCTTTTTGACTTTCAAACCATTTTCAGTCTGAAGTTTGACAAAATATATCCCTCCCGGAAGTGGGGCTTCAATTTGATTTTTCCCATTCCAGGAGGTTGTATATGTTCCTGCCGTCATGAACCGGTCAATCAGTATTTTCACTTTTTTACCGGTCATTGATTCTATGGAAAGAGTTACCCGCTGTAGCGAACCAAGAGAAAATCCAATCTCAGTGTTGGTAGTAAAGGGATTTGGGTAATTGTTTCTCAGCTCGATACCATTAGATGAAAGGAAATTTGCATCAGGAATTCCAACCGTAACGGGACCAAGGGTTCCATCAAGTTTTATATTTTGTCCATAAACATCCGGGTCACCGTTCCTTGAATCAGACCAAACTGCTATCCATTGCCCGTTGTTCAGCTCGGTTACGGATTTTTCACTTTTGTTGCTGATGACATCCGATATTGCCTTTTTATTCACACTCCACATAAAACTACCAGAAGTATCAATCCGCATAGCCCAATGGGTTCCATCCATTGGATTGAGATAGGTATTGTTGGTATAAAACACAACCATACTTGTATCTGCAAGTCTGGCGACAATATCGAACAAGATAATTCCCGTTTTATTTATGATAACTTTTCCGTTTGGTCCCCATTCATATTGGCCATCAGGAGTCAGTCGCTGTCCTGATATTCCCTTGTTGTTCTGGTTTTGATCTTCTTCTAAAAAATAACAAAACAGCCGGTTGATCATTGGGAGATAAACAATTGAAGGATACATTTGCATTGTTCCGCTGCTGGCGGAAAGACCAGTCCCGTTAACGGTCATAGTAACAGAACCAGTATTGTCAACATGTTGGGCAAAAGAATGAAAATAGTTCATTGTCCGTTCATCGAACCAGGCACAATATGTACCCCCATTCTGATCGGATACCATCGAAAAGTGAGGAATAATATATAAGCTGGTACTTGTGAGGATTGGAACATCGGAGCTCCAGATATTGGATCCGAGTGAATCTACTTTCTGCACATACAAATGTTTCGGGCTGTAATAATTAGGTCCGAGCGTTTTAACCCAGGCAATGATTACACGGTTACTGTCAGATGAAATGGGTTGGGGCCATCCATACTCCTCAATTCCTGTGCCCGACCATATTTTACCGCCACTTCCCCAAAGTTTTGAACCTGTCCCTGTAAGCTTTTGCAATACCAACTTGGATTTTTGACCACCCGAATTGAAGGTCCTTTGCCACACAATAACCGGACAATTATCGTCCGGGACACAAATTTTGGGATTGGGTTCAAAATAGTCCCCATTCGATAAAGAAATCCCATCGGGACCCCAAAGAAACTCTCCCTGCGGAGAAATCCTGTAAGCCACAACATTGTAATAAGAAGGATCATTCCTCACATCTGAAAAAGCAATAATTGCACAGGTGTCCTGATCCACAGACAGATCATAATCGGTAGTCCATGTCATAGAAGGATGATCGCTAACCAATAATCCTTCTTCGGCCCATAATTTTGTTCCATAGAGATCAAACAATTGAAGACGAACAAGATATCCACCCGAACTGGTTGAAAGCCATGAAACATAAGTGTATCCGTTGGCGGCAGTAACTACTTTCGGAAGGACTTGTTCTCCGGCGCCACCGGCAATCAGAGTATTTAACGACGCATCATCGCTCCACTGAGCCAAACTTATGTTGGCAATAAAAGAGCTAAAGATAAAAATCAAAATTAATTTCATAATTGTGCTTTTAATAATAGACAAAGGAAACGACCAAAATGTCTGATCATGGTTATATTTTAAAAAGAATATGAAATATAATTATTTAACCGATACAGAAATAGTTTGCGAAAAAATAATTACTTCAGGATTATTATTTTTTTCTTTATTGTTCCGGAACTTCTGTCGATGGAGATAATGTATAATCCAAGGGACAGTGATGTTAAATCAAAAGTCTTCTCCCAGTTTCCATTGACGGGAATATCAGTTATCTGATTGATGATAATGTTTTTTGTATCTATTATCTTTATGGAAATTGTCTCGGGTGTTAAAGTAAATAGGTTTAGTTTAAATATCCCATTTGAAGGATTTGGGAAGATTTCCATAAAGAACCTGTCATGATTTTCATTAATTCCCGTACAATCTCTGAAAGTGATAAAAGCCGAGTCTTCTTTTGAACATCCCCAAAGGTTCTTTACAGACGCCTTGAACATAAATTTACCAGTACCACCTGTGACTGAAGTGTCAACGGCAATTTCAGGTGTTGTATATCCACCCGGGATCCATAAATAACTGGCGTTACCGGTCGTTTCGACAGATAAGTAAACCGTTTGGTTGGCACAAAGCGTATCTCTTGGGAATACGAGGATATCTACAACAGGAAATTCTCCGATCGTAAGAAGAAGGTCCTTCGCAGTACTTCCATATTTACCATAGGCCGTAAGCGATAAAGTAACCTTTCCGTTGAGCTGATCGGCGGGGCCTGGTGAATAGATCGGATCGGGTAACGATGCATTGCTGTATGAACCGTCGCCTTTTGTTTGCCAGACGAGGGAATCATAATTTAAAACTGTGGCATGAAGTTGATATTGATCTCCTCTACAAATTGTATCATCCGGTCCAGGATCGACAGAGGGTAAAACAGGGATTGGGAAAGCAATAAAATCTATCCATGCGCAGTCTTCTCCAACATCTTCCCAAATATCTTTTTTGTAGGACCATTTATATTGGTGTTGTCCTGCGGCTACTGGAAAAGCCACACGGGTCCAGGGCGTTTCTCCCGACCAGCTTCCCTGGAAAATTGAATCGATATAAAAGTAGAGTTGATCGTAATCGGGTTCAGTCGAAGTTTTAAGATAAAAAGAGATACTATCTGCTGCAACTGACGGATATGTGACAGTGAGATTAGAATTTTGGAGATAGGTAATTACACCCGACTTGGCACAAAAAATGCCTTCCAAAGGATCCAGATCTGTAATAGTCCATGGCCGAGTCCCTCCTTGTTGCCATGGGAACTTAATAAAATCATCGGTTTCCCAGTCTTCGACAATCATACCGATAATTTGAGGAAACAGTTTTGTAATTAAATATTTA
>Ga0172371_10007210_pt1 | contig 15917 bp, 16 predicted proteins | sample Lak12m_FD_114543 | JGI IMG/M metagenome (GOLD analysis project Ga0172371, IMG submission 114543) | Freshwater microbial communities from Kabuno Bay, South-Kivu, Congo - kab_022012_12m | ecosystem: Environmental > Aquatic > Freshwater > Lake | place: Democratic Republic of the Congo: South-Kivu...
CCAGGAATATCCTTCTGTTTCTTTTTGTGTTTTTCTAAATTCGATTTTCCGTGGTTTTGTGGCCCCTATAACTATTAATCGTGTTGGATTCGGATATTATTAGACTGTTTTTTCAGTGAAGTCTTATCATTAATAATGATAATAAAAAACAAGTGAACAAGGAGGATTATGATGACTTCAACGACAAAAAAGATAATAAAAACAGATAACGTACCGTCAGCGATTGGGCCGTATTCTGTGGGTGTACAAGGCGGATCTTTTGTTTTTACTGCCGGACAAATCGGATTGAATCCTCTAACAGGCGAGATGGTGACAGGCGGTATTGAATCTCAAACACGACAAGCCTTGATGAATTTGCAGAACATCCTTGAAGCTGCCGGAACCTGTTTGGATAATGTAATGAAGACCACCGTATTTTTAAAGGACATGAATGATTTTGCCAGAATGAATGCAGTCTATGCCGAATTTTTCAATCAAAATCCCCCAGCCAGGTCAGCGGTACAAGTAGCCGCATTACCGAAAAATGCTGAGGTTGAAATTGAGGCGATAGCCATGGTTTGATCTCATCACACGGTTAGGAATGGATTTTTTGGATTGTTTTTCTTGTTGATCCATCAAGCCTCATCTAAATTTTGTAAAGAATAATAAGAATAAACCAATTCGTAACTTGAATTTCAGGTAAAATACTGCTGAGGTTTTCAATAGTGACATCTCCTGTAGTTTCGATCGTGATACCCTGTTTAAACGAAGAAAAGACCATCCAAGGTCTTTTGGATGCGATCTTTCATCAAACGTATCCTATCCAAAACATTGAAGTATTGATAGCGGATGGAAATTCAATCGATCAAACCAGAAAGAAGATAAATGAATTCCAGGCAGCCCATCGGGAACTGGAAATACATATTTTGGATAATCCAGTCCGTCGAATACCTACCAGTTTAAACCTGGCGATCAGAACGGCCCGTGGGAAGATCATCACTCGCATGGATGCACATGCCATCCCGGCTGAAGACTATGTTGAAAGGAGCGTAAAGGCACTTGAAGCGGGGCTGGGGGATAACGTTGGCGGGGTGATCGACGTGAAACCTGGAGCAAAAGGCTCGATCGCCCGGGGGATTTCAATTGCTACCGCTCATCCTTTGGGGGTGGGAGACGCGAAATATCGCTGGACCAATAAAGCCTGTGAAGCTGATACCGTCGCTTTCGGCACCTACTATAAATCGAAGGTTGAAGAAGTCGGTTACTATAACGAAGAACTCCGCATTAATGAGGATTATGAGTTTAATTCGCGTATCAGGGCAGGCGGGGGCAAGATTTGGATCGATCCAAAGATCCGCGCAGTTTATTATTCACGCGGTGATTTAAACGGTCTTGCAAAGCAATATTTTTCTTATGGATATTGGAAATTCAAGATGCTGCAAAAAAATCCTGCGACATTGCGTTGGCGGCAGGCGCTTCCACCGCTGTTCGTTTTTGGGATTTTGATGTTATTATTACTCTCCGGATTACTATTATTTGCCAGGATATTGTTGTTTATCAGTCTGGGTTTATACCTGATGGTTTTGGCGGCAGCATCTATTCAAGCAGCGATCAAACGGTCAGACTTCATGTTAATCCCCGGAATCCCTTTGGCCATAATGACCATGCATTTTTGTTGGGGATCCGGTTTTTTGTGGAGCATGTTAAATCCCAAAAAAGAAGGAACATAGCGCAAGCATGGATTTTAAACAGACAACCAGAAAGTTGAGCATGCGAGGTGGTGAAAGACAAATAATTCTCTTGTTGGGAGATTTAATTGTTTCGAGCCTCTCGGTTTTTATCGCTCTTTATTTTTGGGCTCAGAAAGACTGGTTGAATTTCTCTTGGAGTTTTTTAAATCAGAGAGCTCCACTTTGGTTTTATTTGTTGCCGCTAATATGGTGTATTTTACTGATTGAATTGTATGATGTTCGTAAAGCCGGACACCATGCTGATATCCTGCGGGGAGTTGGCATGGCTGCAGGTATCGGCGTTTTGCTTTACCTGATCATCTTTTTTTTGTCGCAGACGAATTCTCTTCCGAGACGAGGTGTGGCTGTCTTTTTAATCTCAACCACATTTTTAACCATTCTTTGGCGGTTTATTTACATATCCATTTTCACGGCGCCCGTTTTTAATAGCAGGGTCTTGGTGATTGGAGCCGGAAGAGCAGGATCCACCCTGGTTGAGATGATAAAGAAAATCAAACCTGAGCCTTTTAATTTAATCGGTTTCATAGATGATGATTCGAAAAAACAGGGGAACCTGATCGAAGGCGTTCCAGTAATTGGAAAGGCTTCAGATTTAATAAATTGCATAAGTGAGAAAGATATTACCGACCTGATCTTTGCAATCTCTGGAGAACTTGCCCCCGAACTTTTCAGGTCGGTTCTGGCTGCTCAAGAACAGGGTGTTAACATTCGATCTCTACCAACTATTTATGAAGAAGTATTTGGCAGGGTACCGATTTTTCTTTTGCAGTCGGATTGGATATTACGATCTTTTATTGACCAGGCCCAAACTTCACGAATTTATGAAGTTATTAAAAGGTTATTGGACATTATTAGCGGACTTATCGGACTGGTAGTTCTGGCAGTTTTATACCCGCTTATCGCACTATCCATTCTAATGGACGATGGATCACCCATTTTATACAGCCAGATGCGGGTGGGCAAGAACGGGAAACCTTATAAAATATATAAATTCCGAACAATGCGAAAAGATGCCGAGAGCGATGGTGTGGCACGAATGACAATCACGGATGATCGTCGAATTACTCGATCTGGCAAATTGTTGCGCAAAACGCACATGGATGAACTTCCACAGATTATTAACATCCTTAAGGGAGAAAATAGTCTGGTCGGACCAAGGGCTGAGCAAATTGAACTGGTAAATCAATTTCAGGAAAAGATCCCGTTCTATCGCGCCAGGCTCTATGTGAGACCAGGATTGACAGGCTGGGCGCAGGTGAATCAGCGTTACGCATCCACATTGGAAGATACTGCGGTGAAGCTGGAATATGACCTTTACTACATCAAACATCGAAACCTGTTATTGGATATGAACATCGCTATCAGAACTATCGGAGCAGTTCTGGGATTTAGAGGTCTTTAATGAAATCGAAACCAAACATTCGTAATCGATATATCCTGCTTTTTGACCTTGTTTCAATCGTAATATCTGTTCTGGGCGCTTATGCTTTGCGTTTGGAAATTGGAGCGTTGTTCTATTTCTATATTCGTTCAGCATATTGGATGATCGGTGTATCTCTGATCGTTAAAACACTGGTTTATTATGCTTTTGGGCTTTACCGTCGTATGTGGGTTTATGCAAGTATAAAAGAACTAAGGATAATTATTGGTGCTGTTACCACTGCCTCCATCCTCGTGGCAGGAATAATGGTATTTATCTCAACTTTGCAGGTATTTAACGGATTCCCGAGGTCCATTCCTATCATTGACTGGCTTCTTTCCATGATATTGGTGGGGGGTGTCCGTTTTTCGGTGCGTTTTCTTGCGGAGAGTTTCAACAGCAATCCTTTTGGGCCGGGAAGAGATCGACAGGCAAAAAGAACGATTATTATCGGTGCCGGAGATGCAGGCGCCCTTGTCGTCCGTGAGCTTCAGAAAAATGTTGACTTAAACCTTAAACCGGTCGGTTTTTTAGATGATAACCCCATAAAACAGGGACAACAGATCCATGGAATTCCTGTGATTGGCAACCTGAACGATATGGGAAAGGTGTTGGAACAGAAACGTATCGAAGAAGTGATCATTGCCATTCCAAGCGCCGGGGGCAAGACGATCCGTATGGTTGCAGATATCTGCAGACTAAAGGGCATTTCCTTCCGTACCATGCCGGGTATCTATGAGTTGTTGGGTGGAAAGGTCAATATCAGTCGCCTGCGTGAAGTTGATATTACAGACTTGTTAAGAAGGCAACCTTCTCACATGAAAGAGGAGCTGGTTGGCTTTACACTGACCGGAAAACTGGTGATGGTTACTGGTGCAGGCGGTTCGATCGGTCGTGAACTCTGCCGCCAAATCTCTCGCTGGAATCCTTCGGGCCTCATTCTTCTTGGACACGGTGAGAACAGTATCTTTGAAACATTGCTGGAAATTCAGGAAAGTTTCCCTTCTTTGCCTCTCTTTCCAGTAATTGTGGATGTCCGAGATAGTGTGCATTTACAGCAAATTTTCAAGAAATATAAACCGAATGTTGTCTTCCACGCAGCGGCTCATAAACACGTTCCGTTGATGGAAATGAATATCGATGAAGCAGTAAACAACAACGTCAGGGGTACACGAAATGTAGTTGAAGCTTGTGAAAAACATGATGTCAAGCGCCTAGTCATGATCTCTACAGATAAAGCGATCAAACCCGTAAATATCATGGGAGCAACCAAACGCTTTGCAGAAATGATCGTGCTTGATTCTGCACATCGCACCGGAAAAGCATTTAGCGTCGTTCGCTTTGGAAACGTATTAGGCAGTCGGGGCAGCGTGGTGCCGTTGTTCAAACACCAAATTGCCCGTGGTGGACCTGTGACGATCACCCATCCAGATATGAAGCGCTATTTTATGACCATTCCGGAAGCAGTCTATTTGGTGCTGCAAGCAGCCGGAATGAGCAAGGGTGGGGAAATGTACGTCTTGAACATGGGGCAACAGGTTAAGATCCTTGATCTCGCTGAAGACTTGATCCGGTTGTCAGGTCTTGAACCTGGGAAAGATATTGAGATTGCTTTTACCGGAATTCGTCCCGGTGAGAAACTGAGCGAGGATCTTTGGGAAGAAGGAAATCAATTCGTAAAAACACAACATCCTGACATCTTCCAATATGACGATCCGAACAACCTTCAAGACAAAGAGTTGTCGGCAAAGATTAAACAGTTGCTAAAACTGGCTGATCTTGGTGACTCTGTCGAGATAATAAAATTCGTTGATGCCACAATTCCCGGCGCTGAACTTGCTGCCACTCCGCCTCCGGACCTGATATCGATAGATTGAATATGATAGTAACCCTTCAAGAATGGAACGCATTCATCGGGAACCATCCAAACGCCCACATCCTGCAGTCTGGTGCGTGGGGTGAATTGAAGTCTTACTTTGGTTGGAAAGCCGTCCGAATCATTTCAGAAGATTGCGGCGCTCAAGTCCTTTTTCGTACACTGCCAGGCGGGTTTTCGATCGGTTATGTGCCCAAGGGACCCATTGGTCATGGTTGTGCTTTGTTTTCTGAACTCGACCGAATTTGTCGTGACAATAGGACCATATTCCTGAAAGTTGAACCTGATATTTGGGAGCCACAGGAAGTTATTTCATTCGCTAAACAACCTGATTGGATCAAGACTCATCCCATTCAACCTCAGCGTACGGTAATGGTTTCATTAGACGGATCTGAGGATGACCTGCTTGCGCGCATGAAACAAAAAACACGCTATAACATCCGATTGGCGCAAAAGAAGGGTATTGAAGTTCGAATTTCAGATGATATCCACTCATTTCATGCAATGAGCCAGGTTACAGGGAAAAGGGATGGATTCGGGATCCACGCGGTTTCATATTATCAAAAGGCACTGGAGTTATTTTCTCCCGATGGTCATGCAGACTTGCTTATTGCATATTATCAGGATAATCCTGTTGCGGGTCTGGTTGCTTTTGCCTTCGGTGACATGTCATGGTATATGTATGGCGCATCAAGCGACGAAGAACGCAACCGCATGCCGACATATTTGATCCAATGGGAAGCCATGAAATGGGCACGCAGCAAAGGATGCAAGTATTATGATCTTTGGGGGATTCCTGATGTTGATGAAGATATTCTGGAAGAGGAATTCACAAACAAACACAGCCATGAGGGGTTATGGGGAGTCTACCGGTTTAAACGAGGCTTTGGCGGTGAAGTTATGAGGAGTGTAGGCGCATGGGATCGAGTGTATTTGCCGGGCATTTACAAGATCTACCGCCAAATGATGCGCTTCCGTGGCAGGGACGAGATCTAATGAGTCATTATTGTCAAAATTGTGGGCAAGAACTCCAAAAAAAAGATATTGATGGCAGGTTAAGAGAATATTGTCCGAAATGTGGATGGATCCTGTACGAACAGCGAAAGGTCAGTGCGGGAGTTCGCATCGAAAAAGACAATCGTCTGTTATTGGTTCAGAGAGGGATCGAACCCTGGTACGGGAAATGGTACATGCCGGCCGGTTTTGTTGAAGTGGACGAGGAGCCTGAACATGCAGCCGTACGAGAAGCCCTTGAAGAAACCGGGTTGACTGTTAAATTAAAAGGATTGGCCGGTATTTATACTTATTCTGATGATCCACGCGGGAACGGCGTCGTTCTTCTGTACGATGCAGAAATAACCTCAGGAAATCTGAAGCCTACCAATGAAACTCTGCAGGCAGGTTTTTTTCAGGCGGATGAAATAAAAAAGATGTCGTTGGCAGGTAAGAGCGTAAAAAAACAGGTTTCTGATTGGTTGAAATTGAACGGCCATGACAGGGGAGGCTTGCATGGCTGAATCAAACTGGGATGACATGATTGTCTCATTACCGGGTGCGCATGTGCTGCAAACCTCTGAATGGGCGGAAATAAAACAAGATGTGGGTTGGCGCTCGATCCCGTTGATTTGGAAAGACTCAGATCAACAAATTGCAGGAGCCGCCAATTTACTGATCAGAACGGTTCAACCTTTCGGGTTTGGACCCAAGGTTTCCATAGGGTATATTCCACGCGGACCTATGCTGGATTGGGCAGATACAAATCTCCGCCGCGAGGCGATCGATCAAATCGAGCAAAAAGCCAGAACCGAAGGGTTGATTTTCGTGAAAATGGACCCCGAGATCGAAATTGGGCGAGGAATTCCCGGGCACGAAGATTCAAAAGAGGATCAACTTGGAATACTTGTGACGGAGGAACTATCCCATCGCGGATGGAAAAGATCAGATGAACAGGTTCAATTCAAGAACACGGCTGTCCTTGATTTAAAAGGTTCTGAAGAAGAGTGGTTGAAGCGTATGAAACAAAAGACTCGTTATAACCTGCGTTTGTCACAACGCAACGGCGCGTCTGTGCGCGTAGCCAATGATAACGAACTGGAACTGCTCTATAACATGTATGCGCAGACTGCCCAACGTGATGGGTTCATTATTCGAGAAGAGGAATATTACCTGCGTGTTTGGAAACGGTTTATCGAAGCGGGTAAGGCCGAAGCATTAATTGCAGAAGTGGAAGGAAACCCTGTAGCAGGATTGGTATTGTTTTTCTTCGGTAAACGAGCATGGTATTTATACGGAATGTCCAGCCCATCCCATCGCGAAAAAATGCCTAACTATTTGTTGCAATGGGAAGCCATGCGAAGTGCAAAAGCTCATGGCTGTGGTATTTATGACCTTTGGGGCGCCCCTGATGTATTCGATCAAAATGATCCCATGTTTGGGGTTTTTCGTTTCAAAGAAGGTTTGGGTGCAACAGTTGTCAGAACCGCAGGAGCCTGGGATTACCCGGTCAAGCCGATTTTTTATTTTCTCTATCAAAAGGTACTTCCTCGCTTGCTTGATTTAACTCGTTGGCTGCGAAGGGGTAAACTACAGCGGGAAGTTAGTTAGTCTCATTACTTGTAGTATCATTAGCCCAGGCGACGACTTTTATTAAATGACCAACCATGAATATTGACATTGATACGACTTATAAAGTGATCTTGATTCTGATTGCTATTGCCTTGATCACGATGCTTGGCATGGCGCTGAGATCGCTTAATGAAGCGAGGAACCTCCAGTTTTTTCGGAAACGTCAGGATCTTATCGAATACGGTTGGCGTTTAATGTTGTTTTCCGTGATCCTTGGTGGAGCAGGATATTTGTTTTTCCGCTTTGCTGAGCCGGTTGCCTATCGTTATTTTCCTCCATCGGCGACGATCACCCGCACGCCAACCTTGACCGTCACGCCAACGATAACACAGACGCTGCAAAACTCTCTCACCCCAACGATCACGCCAACGTTGGTTTGGACGTACACGCCCATGCTGCCAACCGAAGTCATGGCTACCATCCAAACACCGGTTGGAGTGGAAACCAAATCCCAGTTCAGTCCGGTTGTATTCTCAACCCAAACCGGTGACGGGTGGATCGTGAACACCACTGATACATTTACACTACCGATCACACAGTTGTACGCTGGTTTTTCATACAATGACATGGTCGCAGGTTTAAGGTGGACGGCGGTCTGGTTGTATGAAGGGACAGTAGTTTGTTTTGAAACGAAAGTATGGGAAAATCTGACAGGTGGGTATTACTACTCGGATTATTGTAACCAAAAAATTACCCCTGATATGTGGAAGCCGGGAGAATGGGAAGTTCAAATTTTTGTTGGCCAAACCTGGAAAACATCAGGACGGTTCACAATTCTAGGGAACACACCAACGATAAACCCTTCTTCGTCGGCATCTGCAACAAACGCGGATCTGACTCCCACACTGACACCAAATCCATAGCTTTTTATTCTTGATATTGCCTCACGCGAATATATAAATGGTTTGGGATAGGGCCAGACCGGTTATGTTAGAATTATTCAAGGTAGCGGGTTAAATTCAATTGAATAACTTGGAAGTATTTAATATAAGTTGGATTCGAAGAAAACTATGAAAAACAGCGAGATTAACAACAAAACATATTTTCACTTTATCCACCCTCAATTGCTGGTATGGATACTATTGGTTTATTCGATTGGACCGGCGCTTGTGCATTTTCAAGGTGGTAAACTGGATTGGGGGAATATTTTACTCGGTTCGCTCTTGGGCATTCTTTTGGTTTTAATGCGGGATTATCTTTCTGCTTTTTTTGACCATCCCGATGGCGCTACCTGTGGTTTACACCGAGACGACCCAAGATTTCAGATATTGAAAAGGCTCGATCGGCAGACTTTATTAATAATTGCCATGACCTTATTAACTGCGGGCGCAGTTGACACTGTTTTATTAATGATTCGTCATGGTTTAAACTTCCCGGCCGTTTTGATCCTGGGGACTGCATTCCTGCTGACATTCTTTTCGGCATCACCGCCTTTGAGGCTGGAAAAGAGGGGATATGGGGAGATCATCGAAGCAATCCTGGTGTGTAACTTCGTCCCGGCGCTTGGTTATTTGATGAATGAACCCAATCTGCATATCCTGTTGGTAATGCTCACACTTCCTTTGACCCTTGTGTATCTGGCGTATAAAATTGTCCTTTCGTTGGAAAGTTATGCTTTTGACAGTACTCATCGGGTTCAAACGCTGACCGTTCGATTGGATTGGAAAAGGGCCATGCAAGCCCATAACTATTTGATCTTGATGGCTTTTTTGTTTATTGGAATTTTCACATTACTCGGCCAACCCTGGTCTATCACTTGGCCAATCTTATTGACCATTCCTATTGGCGTATATCAGACCATTCAAATGTTGGGGATCATTTCAGGTGCGCCAACGCGCTGGAAAGTTCTCAGGCTGACTGCTTCAGCATTGTTTGTAATTATGTCGTATTTAATTTCATTTACACTCTGGATAAACTGATGACTCACTTCTTGAAATTCATTCCGCTTGAAGAAGCGAAAAAGATCTATTGGCGGGAATTACCGGAATTCCAACCGCCATCTGAGCGTGTTCCTGTTCTTCAAGCGTTGGGCAGGGTCCTTGCCGAACCGGTCATTTCCTCTCTCTATCTGCCGCCTTTTTCGCGCAGTTCCATGGATGGCTATGCTGTGAAGGCAGCCGATACTCAGGGTACTTCGAAAACCTCGCCAATGAAATTAAGATTAAGTAACGAAGTACCGATGGGCTCCTCTGCTGCTTTTTCTCTGCAAAAAGGTAACGCAGCTTTAATCCACACAGGAGGGATGCTACCGGAGGGAGCTGATGCAGTGGTCACGCTTGAGGATACTATTCCACCGGAAGGTGATCACGTACGCGTACTGAAATCCGTTTCAGAGGGCGAGAACGTCTTGCTTAAGGGTGAGGATGTCAAGCCTGGAGAATTGCTGATCCAAAAAGGCAAACGCATCAGGGTGGAAGAGATCGCAGGCATGCAGGCATTGGGTATGACTGAGATCACTGTGTCCAAGCCGCCGACAATAGCCGTTCTATCGAGTGGTGATGAAGTGGTGTCTCCCGGACAGGAACTGAAGCCAGGTCAGGTGTATGATGTCAATACCGGTTCATTATCAGCCTTCATTTCCAAGGTCGGTGGAATTCCGATGCCATTTCCGATCATCAAAGACGATCCAACATCATTCGAAAAGGTGGCGCGGGAAGCTTATCAGGCAGCCGACGCGGTTGTTTTTACTGCCGGTTCATCTGCCAGCACGCGGGATATCACCGCCGAAACCATCAAGAAACTGGGTGAACCGGGTGTATTGGTGCATGGTATAGCCGTGCGGCCCGGAAAACCTACCATTCTGGCCATTTGTGATGGAAAACCCGTCATTGGGTTGCCGGGCAATCCGGTAAGCGCATTGGTGATCGCCAGGCTTTTCTTGGGACCATTAATTAACCGCATGGCCGGTTTCACAGGTGAAGAGATCGATCCTGTGGTTCAAGGTGTATTAACTAAATCGATTCCCTCTGACCCTGTCAAGGATGAATTCATTCCGGTAATATTGAAAAAGTCTGAAGAAACATACAACGTTGAACCGATCTTCTTTAAGAGTAATTTCATTTTTAATCTTGAAAAGGCGGATGGACTGGTGCTTGTTCCTGCAGGTACGTCATTGATACAGGATGGAACGAAAGTGGAAATCCTTTTATTAAAATAAACGTGAAAAATATGATACAAATTGGTATAATCAGGTAAGAATTGGAGGAATATTATGGCTCTACCTGAGAATACCCTGGCACCAGATTTTGAGTTGGCAGACGAAAATGGTTCGCAAAAAAAACTATCGGATTTCCGCGGCAAGGATGTTGTCTTATATTTTTATCCAAAGGACGATACCCCGGGGTGTACCACGGAAGCCTGCAGTTTCAGAGATGATTACAGTGATTTTGAAAAAGCAGGCGTTGTGATCCTGGGAGTTAGCGCAGATAGTTCACAATCTCACAAAAAATTTAAAGAGAAATACCAACTTCCATTCCCATTGCTTGCAGACGAAAAACATGAAGTATGTGAATTGTATGGAGTATGGGCCAAGAAGAAAATGATGGGACGTGAATACTTTGGGATCCTGCGGACAACGTATTTGATCTCAAAAGATGGAAAAATCAAGAAAGTTTTTGAAAATGTAAAACCGGCAGGACACAGCAAAGAAATTCTAGCTTTGATCTAGAAAATAGGCGCGGAGATTTTTAGTCTCCGCGCTCTTTTTTTTTATTGAAGGCTGAGCAGTCTTTTACCTTTTTCCCATAACTGTTCAAGGCGATAGTAATCCCGCTGATCTGGTGAAAAAATGTGAATAACTACATCTTCAAGGTCTGCGATCATCCATCCCGTCCTTGGATCGCCCTCTATTTGAATATATTGTTTATATTCACTTTTTACGAACTCACGTATGGAAGTGGCAAGTGCATCCAACATGCGGTCGCTTGTTCCATTGCATATGATGAAATAACTTGTGAAGGATGATATGTTTTGAATATCAAGGAGGACGATCTTTTCTGCTTTTTTGTCCTCAAGAAAGTTAATGACGGCTCGCGCTTTTTCCAGAGCTTCCAGATTGCACCTCGTTTCGTTGTTTATGAAATTCTATCATACCTTTTCTGAGGATTCTAAGGCATGCCTTGTCAGGACCGAATAAACGGGTCCTCCCGGTTTAAGAATTGATTTAAATAATGTAACTTCGTTAACGAACCATGAAAGATCCTCTGCGAGGGGGGTTGATCTGAGCAGATTCTCAAGTTGATGAACCTGCACAGGTTCGACGTAATCTGAAACACGGCAGAGGGTAAGATGAGCAGAAAAATGCCTGTTTTCAATTGGGATTCCCATTTCAGCAAGTTCTGAATCAATTCGATTGTGAAAATCGAGCAAGGGTTGGCTTTTTTGCAGTCCAATCCATACAGTCCTGGGATTTCGCCAGGAAGGAAAAGCCCCGGTCCCGTTAATCTGTAAAGGAAACGAAGAAGTGGAGAAACATACCCGATCCATACGTTGTGAGATTTGATCTACCTGTCTAAAATCAACATCGCCAAGGAATTTAATGGTCAAATGCATGAGTTCGGGTTTCACCCAACGGAATCCGCTGGGAAACCTTGCCTGCAGGCGCGCAGTGTACGAGGTAATTACCTTATGGACATGTGATTCAAGTTCTATTGCAATGAATGTTCTGATTTTCCCTTGCATAGTTTCCTTCCCTATATTAATTCCGAGAACTTTTACTTGTTACGTCTACCCATTTTAACCGATTCATGGTATAAGACATTCACCCTGCTGTGCTCGTGATGCTGTAACATCGGTTTTGAGCCAACACCTTAAAAAAGGGTACCCTTATTACACGGGCAACGCGATAGGCTTCGGCCAAGGCGGCGCACCGGTAGCGGCACCCATCCTGCTTCGGCAGGTTCAAAACTTTGCAGCACACGGCATGGCGGGGACTTTTTAACAGCCAAATATTGGCTGTTTTGTTTTATAAAATTCTGTTGACTTTGTGTCACTGCATTGCTACACTTAAGCAGAATTAGCGAAGGAGGATAAATGGGAAGCACTTATCGTTTAGTGATGCAAAGCGGTCCAGGAATGGGGATGGAATATTTGCTGGATAGAAATGAATTGTTCCTCGGACGAGACGCCGTCAATGATATAGTCATTAATGATTCTGAAGTATCGCGAAAACACGCCAGGCTTATCATGGAAGGGGCCACTTATAAGTTGGAAGATCTGGGATCAACCAACGGCACGTTTATTCGCGGCCAACGACTGTCTGCACCGGTTCTGTTGAAACCTGGTGAGGTCATTACGCTTGGCGAAAAGATCGTATTACGTTATGAAGTTGCATCATCTGATCCAAATGCAACAGTTGTAGCGCAACGCGGGTCTCGGCAGGTCACTCAACCTCCTGTTGCGTCATCTCAATCAATTCCTCTGACCCCTTCAATTCCTCCGCCGCCAGTTCAATCTGCGCCAGCGTATCCACCGATATCGGCAACGCCAGCCTATCCACCAGTTTCACCTGTGCCGGGTTATCCGCCGGCGGTACCTCCAAAAAAATCATCCAAAGCATTGGTTATCATATTGATCATTCTGGGTGCATTGGTCCTTCTATGTGTCATCCCATGGATCATCATTGATGTTACGAACAGTTATTGTGTCATCATGCCTGGAATTTTAAATATGTTCTTCCCCGGTGCATGTTTTTAGTTCCAAACATTTTCTTTCAGTAAAGATGGAAACGGTGTTGCGCGTTGAATTATGCAACACTGTTTCTTTTTATTCATAATATCTTTTATAATTATTAAAAAGGATAAAGGGATAAGCCAAATGGATCAACCACAATCGTCGACTTCTCCTCGTTGGAGTGGAACGGCCAAACTGGTAGTAGCTTTGCTAAGCGCCATTGTTTTAATTTATGTAGTCTACAGGTTTAAAAATTTTTTGGCGCCATTGTTGTTATCCTTTTTAATTGCTTATCTGGTTCATCCTTTGGCAAAATACATAAATGACCGTTTTAAGATCCCTTGGCGTATGATCTCAACGATTCTTTTCCTCCTGCTATTTTTAATAGTCCTTGGGCTTTTGGCTTGGGGAGGAATAAGTATCGTTGAACAAATCCAAAACCTTTTACAATATTTGCAGAAACTCATTGGCGATCTACCGGCCTTTATTAACAGTTTGACAAGCAAACCGCTGGTTATTGGACCTTTTTCATTTGATCTTTCCAAGCTTGATCTGAATAATGTTTGGACTCAATTACAAGGAGTCGTTAATCCGATCCTGTCAAGCGCTGGAAGTTTGATCGGTTCGATTGCCTCAGGTGCAGCCACCACAGTTGTCGGCTTGATATTTATTATCTTGATTGCTTATTTCATTATGATTGAAAGTGGGGGTATGCGGGATCAGATTTTCAAGATTTCCATTCCCAAGTATGAAGATGACATTCGGATCCTGGGGCTGCAGATATCCAAAATCTGGAATGCATTTTTACGTGGACAGTTGCTGGTGTTCCTTATTACAGTTATTTATTACTCTGTGCTTCTTAGTGTTCTAGGTGTGCGATATTTCTTTCTTTTAGCATTATTGGCAGGGTTGGCAAGATTTGTCCCTTATGTGGGTCCGTTCGTAGCCTGGACGACCTATGCGCTGGTCTCTTTATTTCAAACAAATTATTTTGGCTTGAAACCTTTTCCATTTGCTCTCATTGTAGTAGGTTGCGCCTGGGTTTCAGATATAACCATTGATAATTTTGTAAGCCCTCGTGTAATGTCAAATGCTTTAAAAATACACCCTGCAGCTGTTTTGGTAATGGTGATCATCTCAGGCAGCCTTTTTGGTTTTATAGGGATACTGCTCTCGGCGCCATTATTGGCCTCTTTTCAATTGATCGGAACATATGTGATCAGGAAATTGATGGACCTTGACCCATGGGAAGGGCTTGAGACCATTCCGCCTCCACAACCGTTGAAAGAAGTATTCCGCAACTTTTGGTTAAAGTTTGTGAGTGTTTTCAAGAAAAAACAGGTTATAAATGATATTGATAAAAAAAATATAAATAATCGAAGAAAAAGGACAATTAAAAAGGAGTGAATCATGTCAGATGGATATGAACCAAAAGTAACTACCATTGCAGAAACCGAAGCGTATGCTATTTGGTCTGCTGAAGAGCCAGACGGAGAAACTACTTATAATTTGGAATTAAATAATGTCACCATTCATATGTTTGAAGAAGAATGGAATGAGTTCATTCAATTGATCAAAAAGTTAAAATAGTGTTTGCCTGTTCTCCGTACAGGCAGGCGCTGGCTTGCCTGTACATTATTTAAACGAATTTGTTTATGGTGTTTGAAAGGTTATTAATGAATTTAGATGATTTTGAGAAATTTAAATCCTTGGATGTGGATGACATGATCAGTCACATTAAAGGGTTGCCGGCTCAGCTACAAAGTGCCTGGGATTTAGGGCTAAAACTGCCGCTGCCGAAAATGTCACCTGTGACTCGTGTAGTGATAGCCGGGATGGGGGGGTCAGCCATCGGCGCTGACCTTTTGGCATCATTTCTTGCCGACCGGACAACAGTACCTGTAATTGTTCATCGGGATTATGGATTACCAGCCTTCGCTTTTGGAAAAGAAACATTGGTTGTAGTGTCTTCTCACTCGGGCAATACAGAAGAATCTCTTTCCGCTTTCGAAGAAGCGAATCGAAGTGGATGTCAGATGTTGGTGATCACAACTGGCGGAAGACTTTTGGCAGACGCCCAGTCTGCCGGGCTACCGTCTTGGGTTTTTGTCCATAAGGGGCAGCCCAGGGCAGCAGTCGGTTTTTCTTTTGGCCTGCTGCTTGCATTGTTTGTTAGGTTAGGGCTCGTGTCTGATTTGGCGAACGAAGTCACCGATACGGTCAAGTTGATGCGTGAACTTGCCGCCGAAGTTGCAGTTGAGGTACCAATACGTAACAATCCTGCCAAAAGACTGGCCGGGCAACTGGTTGGTCGCCATACAACCATTTTTGGAAGTGGTTTTATGTCTCCGGTGGCAAGACGATGGAAATGCCAGTTTAACGAAGTGGCCAAGTCGATTGCCAGTTTTGAGTTTTTACCGGAAGCCGACCATAACACTTTGGCGGGAATTTATTTTCCGGAAAGTGTTTTTGATGAAGAAATCGCCTTTTTTTTACAGGCATCCAAAGACCATGTACGCAATCAAAAACGGGTTGTAGAAACCCGGCAGGTAATGCTCGAAGAAGGGTTGAACACTGACATGTTTCCGGCCAGAGG
>Ga0172371_10007211_pt1 | contig 15916 bp, 18 predicted proteins | sample Lak12m_FD_114543 | JGI IMG/M metagenome (GOLD analysis project Ga0172371, IMG submission 114543) | Freshwater microbial communities from Kabuno Bay, South-Kivu, Congo - kab_022012_12m | ecosystem: Environmental > Aquatic > Freshwater > Lake | place: Democratic Republic of the Congo: South-Kivu...
GGTGAAATCGCTGGCCCAGATATGATGCGGGTATCTGGGATATTCGGTAAGCAACAGATTCGGGTATGCCGGCATTTCCTTCTGCTTGGATTTTCGCCATTTCCTGCCCCTGCGGCGGTACGGCTTGATCCCGAACAGCTTCATCACCCGGAGTGCCCTTTTCTTGTTGATTTTCAAATGATCGGCTAACCGCTTGTGGCCGTAGCTGGGAAAATCCCGCAATACCTTCTCAATTTCCTGTTTCAGCTGCCAATCTTTCTCCTGTTGTTTGTGCCGGTAATACAAAAGTGACCGCGGAACGCCTAAAAACCTGGCTAAATTACTCTTGTTCATGTTTTTAAGGTTCAAGACTATCTCTTTTTTTGGGTTTGGGACAATTTCATGGTGAGCTCGCCCACCAAAGCCATCAACTCCTGGTTCTGTCTCTTTAATCGGGCCACTTCCTGGAAGCTGGGGAATCCGGTTACTCCCCGGGAAAGCCAGGCATAGATCGTTTGAGTGGCCACCCCGTAATTCTCGGCCGCCTGGGAAACGGTTACGCCCTCATCTTTGATTTTCTTCAGAATTTCTTCCTTGATCTCTTTGGAGATGCGATAATTTTTTTTGGAGTTCATATGTTTGGAATTATTCTACTTACTTTTGATTATATATTTTGTAGAATATGTGTCCAACATATGGGGTACCTTCCAATCTGCCGGCGGCACCGGTCTCGGCGTCTATATTTCACGCCAAATGGCTCAAGCCATGGGCGGCAAGCTCTACGCCGAATCCCCCGGCAAAGGAAAAGGCAGCACGTTCATTCTGGAACTGCCACTGGTGAAAAAGTAGGGACAGGGATAAATAAGGTTCATGTTATAGATTTTCATTTATCATAAATAATTGATGAAAGGTACTGCTAAATCTTTAGAGGCTTGTAAAAACCCCGGCAAATTACTAGGGAAAATAAACAGAGAAGATTATTTAAAATATTCTTTAAAATTCAAACCAGAGGAAATTAAACTTCAAAGAGAACTAATGCACTGGCTTCCCAAGGAAATTATTGATTGTCACGCTCATTGTAATTTGCCAGAACATGTATTAAGTATACGAAAGAAAGATTTTAACCACATGCTCTCAAGTTTTCCTAGTTTTACTCTTGAAGAATCATATAAGCTACATAGGATATTTTTCCCCGGTAAAAAAATTCGTTCACTAAGATTTCCTGGGGTATTTTTTGGCATTGACCACAAAAAAGCTAATGAGTATTTGCTTAAAAATAGTCGAAAGGAAGATCGAGTCGCTTTGTATGGTTTGCCGAACGATATTAAATATACAATTAGAATGCTTCGCCATCCGAGAGTTTCTGCTTTGAAAATGTACCCCTCGTACCTCAATCTTCCAGCCACCAAGATTTATGACTATTTTCACCCCAAAATTTTGAAAATCACCCAAAAACTGAAAATTCCTATTATTCTGCATTTGCCGAGAATTATTACCGAATCAGTAGATGATCTTGTAAGAGTAGTTACCGATTTTCCTAAAATCAAAATCGTTATTGCTCATCTAGGATTATCAAAGAAGCTGATCCCCGGCCTAGTTGAAGCCTATAAAAAAATTTCTCAATACAATACTATTTATATGGATACATCCATGAATCCTTCGGGTGAAGTTATTAAAGCCGCTATCAATTCCTTTGGTTTTAAAAGAATTATGTACGGTTCTGATGAGCCAATATATTTGTTGCGACATAGTGTTTATAATAATCCAGTATTAGGGCAAAGGCTGATCACGGAATATCCATACCACTGGGTTAATCCAGAAGAAAACCGCAAGTATAATGATATGGTTGGGGGTCAGATTCATTCTATGTGGAAGTCTCTTAATGCACTAAAAAGCGCGATAGATTCACTTCCACAGAAGCTTAGATTGAAAGCCAAAAAAAGTATCTTCCATAGAAATGCCTCAGAATTTTTTGGGTTTTAATATTATAAAAATTAAATGTACTGCCATAAAATCAATTAAACTGTATCAACAGCTAGAAAAAGATTTTGTTAAGCCGGGCCTAACTGATGACTGGTTTCAATATATGAGTTCTGTGGCTGATTTTCTGACGGATAATTTTAAGAAGCGATCTATGGGTTTAGTTTGTGATTTTAATGTCGAGATCAAGAGGGTTTTTACGGCGGTATTTCCTTCTGAAAAGGTAATGCAGGAAATTCTAAACAACAATGAGAAAAACGCCTTACTTTTTGTTCACCATCCCTCGATTTGGGACATCCGCAATGCACCAGATATTTTTTACCAGATGGACAGAAAGTTACTTGAAAAATTCAAGGAAAGAAAAATCTCGATATTTAACCTTCACATTCCATTGGATAATTATAACGAATATTCACCCAGCGTTAGTTTAGCTAAAGCGCTTGGGGTAGCTATAGAAAAACCATTTGCTAATTATTTTGAATCCGGAGCTCTGTGCGGGGTATTCGCGAATACCAAGATAGCCACTGTGCCAGCACTGAAGAAAAAATTCGAATCGGTATTAGGACATGAATCAAGATTATATCAATATGGCGATAAAAAAATTAAAGGTGGCATTGTCGCCATTGCGGCGGGAGGAGCAAACATTCGGAACATAATCGAAGAGGTAAAAAAAGAAGGAGTAAACACTTTTATTACGGGCATTTCAGCTAAAAATACTCATTCCTTAAAAGCTCATAAATTTGCCAAAAAAAACAAAATTAACATTCTAGGCGGAACCCACTATTCCACCGAGAAATTCGCCTGCATGGCAATGTGCGATTATTTCAAAAATTTTGGACTGCCCGCGAAATTCATTGAAGATAAGCCAATCCTCGAAGATTTATAAAAGAAAATTGGATTCATAAAAATAAACGTCCAGGAACCACGTGGTTCCTGGACGGCATGTTATCAAAGCTCTCCTGACTTACGGAGTAAGTCGGTTCACTCCTCGGTAAAGATAAGTTACTTCACGGACATTCTTGACTCCGAGCATCACCATTAGCATTCGGGTAAGCCCGAAACCGTAGCCTCCGTGCGGCGGACAGCCGTACCGGAAGAATTCTAGATAGTATTTTATGGATTCCAGCGAGATCTCTTTCTCTTCGGCTTGCTGCACCAGCACGTCGTAGCGATGTTCTCGTTGGGCTCCAGTGGTTACCTCCAAACCCTTCCACAGGAGGTCGAAGCTTTTGGTAAGCTGGGGTCTGTCCTCAAAACGCATGTGGTAGAAAGGACGAACCGAGATTGGATAGTCGGTGACAAAAACGAACTCGTGCCCAGTTTTTTCCTTAAAATGCTGGTGGATAAGTCTTTCACCGGCTGGATCCAAATCCCCTTTTTCTCCTCGTTCTATTTGGTGTCCCATTTGTTCGAGTATTTCATAGGCGTTAGCCATAGTTACTCGAGGGAAAGGCACCGTTGGAATTACGATTTTGGTTCCAAATGTTTCCTCGATTCTCTTGCCGAATTCATCGCTTAGGAGCTGAAGCACGTAGCGAAGCCAGCGTTCCTCAAGCATCATAATCTCTTCGTGAGAAGAGATCCATGAAACTTCAACGTCGACGCTCGTAAATTCGGTGTCGTGACGCGAGGTGAATGAGGGGTTAGCGCGAAATACTGGACCAATCTCGAATACTCGGTCGAAGCCAGCCGCCATCGCCATCTGTTTGTAGAATTGTGGACTTTGAGCGAGATAGGCTTTACGATCGAAGTATTCAACTCGGAAAAGCTCGGCGCCGGATTCACTTGCACTGCCCATGAATTTCGGAGAATGGATTTCAAGGAAACCCTCCGATTTCCAAAAGGAACGCATTGCGTGCTCGGCCGCTGTTTGGATTTCAAAGATCAACAAGTTACGTGGATCGCGCAGGTCTAGAAATCTCCAGTCCAGCCGGGTTTCAAGCGAAGGGTTTCTCCCCAAGGGTGAAACCGACTCCGCCTTACTGACAACTGAAACTGTCTCAATCTCCAGTTCCAGGCCTCCCAGCTTTACTATCGGATTGAGGATTACCCTACCAATAACCTCGACTGTGCTTTCCACGGTAAGATCGTCAATGACCGCGGAGAGGGTTGGATTTTTTACTCTCTCGAGAATCGCCTGAACACTTCCCGTGCGGTCTCGAATGATCAGAAATTGCATCCGCTTCTGGCTACGCAATATCTGCACCCATCCGCAGACCTTCACGGTTTCTCCCTCGAGAGAAGACAACTCTTTCACTAAAGTTCTTTTCATAGTCTTCTCCTTTCAGTTTCTACTACGGATGGATTCTCCTACCGAATTCCCTGTGAAAAGGAATGGTATCTCTCACATGTGGAATTTGGAGCAACCAACGTATGAGTCTTTCAAATCCCATACCGAAGCCGCCATGAGGGACACAACCGAACTGGCGTAGTTCTCGCAGCCATTCATACCTGGAATCACCTGCTTTCCCCTTTTCGGCCAGTCGCTCGTCCAGCATGTCTAGGGTATGGATTTTTTCAGCGACTCCCAGCAGCTCCCCAAATCCTCGACTGGCGATCAGGTCAGCTGTTTTTGTTCGAGTAGGGTCATCTTCGTTTACTACATAGGGGAATGGTTCTATGGAACGCGGAATGCTCACAACCCAAAATGGGCAGTTATCGAATTGGGAGCTCAGCAAAGCTTCCTCTTCGGAGCCCAGGCTTTTCCCGAATTCCATGTCGCACCCTTGTTTTGTCAGCCATTCAACGGCTTCTCGGTAGTCCATGCGTGGAAAAGGTATTTTTAGCCCATCCAAGCAAAGTTCTGTCCCGATAGTTTCAGCCAGTTGGCCGCTTTGGGATGCGCACTGCTCGCTTATGTCGTGGATGAACTTTTCTACTATCGCCACCAAGTCCTCGAAGTTCACAAACGCCAACTCCGCTTTTATGTGCCAGTATTCTATCAGGTGTCTCTTGGAGCGACTCTCCTCGGCTCGAAAGCTCGGACCCATGTTGTAAATCTTTTCGAAAACATGCACCGCTTGTTCGAGATAGAATCCGACGCATTGCGTAAGATAAACATGCTGTCCGTGCACTTGAACAGGTATGGGCGTCCGATCTTCATAGAGAGGCGTCGGCGTAAGCACAGGCGCGTGAATCTCAATGAATCCTTGGCTGCTAAACCATTGGTGCACAAACAGCGAAAGCATATGTCTGAATCGCAGGATGGCGGCAATCTTCTCATTTCTTAGATAAAGATGCCGTTTGTCTAGCAACTGTCTGGTGAATCTTGAATCGAAAATATCGATTCCGGAGCGTGGCTGGGGAGATATATCAATCTCGACCGGTCCTATGACTTTGATGTCAACTGCTCGGATTTCCTTCGGCGGACGGCTTCTTCCCGTATCCACCAAAATGCCATTTATCTCGACCGCTGACTCGGGACTGATTTTTTTAGCCGCCTCGAGAAGCTTTCGGTTTGCACCGTCAACCACCACTTGAATTGAACCGGTCGAGTCGCATACGTCCAAAAAAACTAAGTGCTTATGTCTGCGGCAAGTTTTAACCCAACCACAGAAATTAACCAGTGAGTTATTAGGTATGTTACATAGGTCAATCGCGTATAGCTTCTTCATCTTTCTTGCCTCCGTTCATTGCCGTACCGTATGTGGTGTGGCTGAGAGTGTTTTTGACAAGCTTATTATAGTTCGAGGGATAGTCCCTGCGAATTATTCCAAGCCAACGAGCCGCTTTAGCAGTTTTATCATCTCCAGTAGCCGCCAGAACCATGTCAAAGGCAGCTGTGGGGCTGCTGCTCTTGTCGACCAGCAAAACAATGTCCGGTTGATCAAGAATAGACCCACAACGGATCTGAAGTTCTTCCACTGATCGGCTCATGCATTCTCCTTTCTCCCTTGTTAAAGGGCTTTTCTAGATTCCTCGATACTCCTTTCGAGGATTGAGATACACTATCACCAATCAAGAAATTAGTAAAGGGTTGCGATTTTTAGGTAATCGTGTTAATGTAAAATCATCCTAAAATAGAAAGGCTTTGACGCTGCGACACAGCTGAGCCGAGGAAAGAAAGTCCCGCTAAAGGCAGGATGAGTAGAATCCTCCGGGATGCGCCCGTGATCGCGCGAAGCCTTGAAAATGGCTACAAGATCGAGTAATGTTAGCTCGATAAGTAAGGTGGTACCGCGATTGAATCGCCCTTATATTCTGTTAAGCGTTTTTCGCTTGATAAGTTTATAGGGGTGATTTTTTAGTTTTATTATCCAAAATGAAAAGAATCTTAGTTCAACAGGTCAGGAAAAATGTCGGAAAGCAAGTAAAAATTGCCGGCTTTGTCCACACCATTCGCGACCAGGGAAACATAAAATTCATCATTATCCGCGATATCAGTAGTACAATCCAAGCTGTGGTTCTCAAAAACAACTCAGAGGCGATGAAAACTGCTGGCACTCTTAGTTTGGAATCGGTGGTCGAAATTATCGGTCTCGCCAAAGAAGAGAAACAAGCACCGGGCGGAATTGAAATAGCTGTTGAGAAAGTCAACATTCTTTCTCTGGCTGCTCCCCAGCTCCCTATTCCGGTAGTAGAAAAAGGCGGCCAGGAAACCACCCAGCAAAAAAGATTGGATTTCCGCTGGATAGATTTACGGAAACCGGAAAACACCTTGATATTCAAAATCTGGACTTTGATGGAACAGTCTTTTCGGGAATACTGGACGGAAAATGATTATTTGGAGATCCATTCGCCAAAATTCATGAGCACTCCGAGTGAATCCGGGGCGGAACTTTTTCGTGTCGAGTATTTTAACCGAGAGGCCTACCTTGCTCAATCCCCGCAGTTCTATAAGCAGATGGCCATGGCTGCCGGGTTTGAAAAGATTTTTGAAGTGGGGCCGGTTTTTCGCGCTAATCCTTCGTTTACTTCCCGTCACGATACCGAATTTACCGGCTACGACGCAGAGCTGTCCTACATTGAATCTCACCAAGACATAATAGCCGAAGAGGAAAATTTAATAAAATTTGTTCTAGAGAAAATCAAAGAAAAATATGGGGATAAAATCCTGGCAATGTTTAAGCATGAGTTGGTAGTGCCTAAGTTGCCTTTTCCTCAAATTACCATGCGGGAAGCCAAAGCCATTCTGAAAAAATTAAAAGTGCCCAGCGAAAGCGAAGGAGACTTAAATCCCGAGGAAGAGCGTAGATTATCCGATTACGTAGAGAAGAAGTATGGCCATGAATTTGTTTTTGTTACCGAATACCCAGTTGAAGTGCGGCCATTCTATCACATGCGACTGGAAAATAATCCCCAGCTAACCAAAAGTTTCGATTTGCTTTGGAAAGGCATAGAAATCACCACCGGTGCCCAACGGGAACACCGTTATGATATTCTTAAAAAGCAAGCCAAAGAAAAAGGATTAAGCCTGAAATCGCTGCAATTTTATCTAGATTTCTTCAAATATGGTTGTCCGTCCCACGGAGGAATGGGTATCGGCCCCAGCCGGATTCTGATGAAAATCGTTAATGCCAAAAACGTTCGTGAAGTAACCTACTTATATCGGGGAGTAAAAAGATTAAAACCCTAGTATCTTAAAAAACTGAAAAACCTAACTATACAGTCAGTAAAAAAGGAGAACGCTGATGAAAACAAGGTTGGTAATGCTTTTAGTATGTATCGGCATTGTGGTGGTAATGGTTATTTCTGATGCGGTATCCGCTGAAGAAAAAGCTGTTATTCAGTGGACAACTTTATTGACAGGGAATAAATCGTATTCCGCTCCAAAATCTTATCAAGAAGCAGTCGAATTTTGTAAAGCAAACAATTCTGGTCGCCTGCTTAAATTTGGCACTGTACATCAAGTGTGGTGTCAGGTTTATAAAGAAGGAACTCCTGAATACGCTGAGGCACTAAAAAAGCTGCACAAATAGCTCATAGAGCATCGTGAAAAGACTTCACAGAGCCAGCTCGTTTAACCCGTCTTGCAAAAAGACGGGTTTTCTTTCTTACAAGAAATAAGCCCCTAACCTTATTTAGATTAGGAGCTTTGAATTTAGGATTCCAGAAATGTAAGTTCCTGGACCAAGATTCCGGTTGCGCCATTTTTCTTGAGGGCAATTATCAGATTGCCCGCTTCCTTCTTGCGGACAACCGTTTCAACCGAGAATCCCCCTTGGGAAAGGGAATTAATAGTCGGCGAATCCAGGGCAGGGAGGACTTTGAGAGTCCCATTAAGCTGCTCGCGCGAAACATTCAGCTTGAGGAGGCAATATTCTTCGGCCTTCAAGGTTCCCGCGAGCAATCGCCCGAACAGTTCCAGCTCAGGGGTGGGTTTGGGAGCCACCAAAAGCATCGGCGAAACCATTATTTCCCGCACCTCCACCAACCCATTATCCCGCAGACTGTTGCCAGTCTCGACTACGCATATTCCGTAGTCGTAGCCAAGATACCTGACCAGCGCCTCGGCTCCGCCATCGCAGGGGACGATAGCCGCCTTTCTGAATATCCGCCTGGCTAAGTTAGGATATTCACTGGCCACTTTTGTCCCTTCCTTATCCCACAGTTCTTGAGTTTTCCCAAAAACCACCACTCTCGCAGGCACATTTCCTTTTTTAGCAAAAGGCAGCTCGGCCAAGATAGAAATTTTATCCCCTAAACCAGATTCTTCCAACCAGTCCCGGCCGAGAATTCCGGCCGAAATATTTCCGTTGACCAAGGCTTCGGGGATGTATTGAGGCCGCAAGATCAGAGCATCCTCAAAAATATCCGAACTTTCAATTCTTGGATTAAAATTCCGACCGTTGCCCACAACTCTAGCCCCCGCTTTACCAAGCAGCGTTATGGTAGGCTCCTCCATAGTTCCCTTACTAATGCCGAGAGTTTTCATAATCTTACTCCTTTCCAGGGTAAATATTTTGCCGTTTTTGACGATCCGGCGGTAAAAGCAGGATTTGCGGAATTGGCCATTTTCCTGGGTGTGGCAGGCACCGCCGCCGTTTATCGGCCGCACGAGGTAAAGAAGTGAGTTTTGCTCGCAGTTTACTCTCGCTTCCACCAACTCCAGCCGATTGCCCGAAATCAGACCCTTAACCCAAATTTCGTCCCGGGAGGTGGACCAAAAAGCCGCCAATTTGTTTTCCAGTGAATAGCGCAGGACCGCTTCGTTAGCATACGCCAACAGCAAAACCTCCTTGGAATCAGCATCCTGCACCACCACCGGTACGATTTTTGAGCCTGTCCGTTCCTTTTTTCGGAAATATTTTTCCAGTTTTTCAAAATCGAACCGTAAAAGACCTCCTTCCTCCAGTTTGTAGTTGGACATAGGACTGCTCCTTTTAAAGATCTGGCTTTGTAAAACAAAGCTCCTCCCCGTAAGGGAAGGAGCTAGGCTGATCAAAAGCAAAACCAAATTTAGCGCAGCTCTTTCCCTGGCGGAGAAGAGCTATGATGATTTAATTTATTGAGCACTAAGCGGTAACCGCCCTTGCCTTTTCGCAACCATTTAGCAACCCGCGCCACCGTGGTGGAGCTTAGGCCGGTTTTTTGTTCAATGCGGGTATAGGGAATCCCCCTATTAAGCATTTTGGCCGCTTCCCAGCGGTTTCCAAATTCAATAATTTCCCGCTCAGTCATTAAATCCCGCAGAAACTTTTTTCCCTCATTATTGCTCTCGAGCGCTAAAAACGCCTCGATAAGCCTATCAGTTTTTTCATTATCCCAATTTTCCATAAAATCGAATTATTATATACTTTATCATAGTAAAGTAGTTGCTCAGACTTGTCAAGTATCCTAGGGTTTGATAATTCGATAATCTAATGTAATTTTAGATTAACATTGAATAAACAAAAATATCATCATATAAAATAGTATGACAATCTAGAACAAAATATATCGAAACTATCTAAAAACCGGAGAAGAATATGCTACGCTTAAAAAAGGGCTGATTCCGGAGTTCCCTGAATTTATTAAGACAACTGATTTCAGAACAAAAAATGTCTTGGATGTTGGCTTTGGGAACGGAAAATATTTGGCTTTTCTAAAAGGTCTTGGCTTCCTGGTGGCCGGAATTGATTCGAGCCCCGCAGCATTAGAGTTGGCCAAAGAATCTTTAGGAGATGATGCGGACTTAAGGGTCACCAACATATACGAGTATGAATTCCCATCAGAAAAATACGGCTTGGTTATTTCAATTGCCGCCATTCATCACGGAACGAGAGCGCGAGTCGTCGAAGCCATAAAAGGCATCCACAGCTCATTAATTCCCGGCAGCTATTTTTTCATCACTTTGCCTGATAATGATGGCAGTGCCCATTGGACGAATATGGCAAAACACAAGGAGATTGAACCGGGCACGAGAATCCCACTATCCGGTCCTGAGAAGGGCTTGCCTCACTGCTCGTTCACCGAGAAGGAACTTAAGAATATATTTTCTATTTTTTCAGAGGTTAAAATGAAACTGTTGGCCGATCGCGGGAGACGAGTAATAAACGGAAGAAAAGGAAAAAGTTTTTTCTAAAAACGCTATAAAAGCCTATAAACTGCCGATTAACAATTAAAAATAGTTTTATGCCAGAAGGATTCAAATTTTACGATAAAGTGGCAAAAAAATTTGGTGGTTATCATACTCCGAGCAACAAAACCAGAGAGTACCCCAATGGAGACCCAGAAGAAGTTTTTCGAGATAAGATTATCGGGTTTTCGGGTAAAAACAAAATAGCTCTGGATATCGGCTGTGCTGATGGAAGGTTTACTTTGTTGCTATCGCCCTATTTCAAACAAGTGGTTGGGACTGACCTTTCTATAGAAATGCTAAACTCTGCCAAGAAATATCAACTCGACCAAAAAATTGATAATGTTTCTTTCAGGAAAGAAGACGGGAGAAAAACCAGCTTTAATGATAGTTATTTTGATGTTGTTTATGCTAGAAGAGGGCCGACTTTCTATAAAGAGTTTTACCGGTTGTTAAAACCGGGCGGATATTTTGCCGAAATTACCGTTGGAGAAAAAGACTGTTTGAAGGTTAAGAAAGTTTTCGGTAGGGGGCAGGGCTTCGGTAAACGGAACCAATCTACCCTAAAAACACATAAAAAAGAGTTAAAAGCGCTCGGGTTTAGCATAACTTTTGCCAAAGAATACTTTTATAACGAATATTACAAATCTTACAAAGATTTAGACACGTTTTTGCAAGGCGTACCCATTTTTGCCGATTTCGATTCCCAAAAAGACGCGAATAATCTGAAAAAGTATACTCAACAATCCACCTCCGACAAGGGGATATTGCTAGAAAGGCATAGATTCGTGATAATTGCTGAAAAGTAACCCGTTGGGTAAATTATTAATAACAACTCATTTTGTAAACTATGGATCTGGCTAAAGTTTCAATTAAAACGAAAAAACTTTTGATAAGGCCTATATCTCTGAAATTCAAGGAGGATATTTTCAGTAACTTTAACCAAAAAGTCGGGACTTATTTAATTGTGAAACCGACTGGAAGAATGCCTGATACTGAAAAGTTTATTAAAGAATCGGTTGAGAAAATAAAAAACAAAATCAATTTGACTCTAGTAATTACAGAGAAGAAATCTGGTGATTTTCTGGGTTGCACGGGGATTACAAAAATTAACACTGAAACCCCAACATTAGATATTTGGCTAAAAATTTCAGCTCAGGGTAAAGGAGTAGGCCTTGAAACGATAACCGCATTGAAAAAGTGGGCCGATAAGAATCTTGACTATAAATTCCTTAGATACCCAGTTGATTTAAGGAATACACCAAGTCGAAAAATCGCTGAATCCCTCGGGGGAATAAAATCCAGATACTTTTGGATTAAAAACTCGAAAGGAAAATATTTTAGAGCCGTTGAATACAGGATTTACAAAGCTTAGTAGCTATCTTCACCAAGAAAAAAATTACAACTTCTCGATTACATACTCCAAAAATCCCCTTTTAACGAAGCTCAAATTCATCACGTAATCCATATTTTCGAAGGCCTTTCTCATTTGGTTCGTGCCGCCTTGCCAGCCTTTTCCGTCAGTAATCCATGCGAAGCTCCAACCTGCCTCGCCAAGTTCCCTCTGTCTGTTTATGTAGGAATCTACTATTTCCTGCGGCTTAGAGCCAGCATCAGCATAAAAATTAACCTCTATCGATAAAAGTTTCTCGCCCTTTTTTATTGTGAAATCCGGAGTTCTATGAAGCAAGCCGTCCGGTACTTTTAAGTTGTGAAGTTTAGCAAGGTTCCTAAATCCGCTTTTGGGTAGGACTTCAAACTTGATTTTCTTTTTGGCTTTTTCCAGCTCTAACTCAATCATTCTTTCCATAAAACTGCCGCTTCTGTTTTTCCTGGCGTTGGTGTCTAGCCCGACTTCAACGCCAATTAAGTAATCGTGGAGTACTTTTATTGTCTTAAATAGCTCTTTGATTCCGGTTTTCTTGGCGAAATCGATCAATTTTTCAATGTCATCTTTAGCAAGAGTGTCTCCTATCTCAAAGTGTAAAATTTTTGCGGTCTTAATATCCTCCAAGACGTCAAAGCAGCAATCTCTTATGGCAATGAGTAAAGGCAGAACTTTGGCCACTTTGGGATATTCGGTGAGCATTTTTCTTAAATCCTCCTCGAAATTCGCAGAATTTGATAAAGCGCTTAAAGTGCCAATCTCAAATTTATATTTTTCTACGTTCCTTTTTACTTTCTCCCAATTAACATAGAAATCGCAAGTCCTGTTTGTCGTCAGGATTGTGCTTGAGAAGGCATCAACTGCCTCTTCTAGGCTGTGGAAACCGAAGAAAGACCCGTACTTTTCTGAGTTATTCATGATTTTTGTTTGGCTAAATTATTTTTAAGCTCCCTAAACCTTTTTTTTGATAACTCAATATACTCACTATCTGTTTCTATGCCCACAAATTTTCTTCCGTACATATAAGCCACAAGACCGGTTGTCGAGCTGCCGGTGAAGGGGTCAAGCACAAAATCTCCTTCTCTGGTGCTTGAGATAATTACTCTTTTTAGCAACTCAATCGGTTTTTGAGCGGGATGCTTCTTAAAAGTTTTCTCCTCTCTTTTTGGAGTAGGTATTGCCCAAACAGAGCGCATTTGTTTTTCGGGTTTTTTAATAAAGTCTCCTGGCCAATTACTTTTTCTCAATAGCTCATAATTGAAAGTGTGTTTTGCCTCCTTTTCTTTTTTAGCCCAAAGCAACGTTTCGTGACTAGCAGTGAAACAGCGGCGACCTAAGTTTGGCGAAGCGTTTGGTTTGAACCAGGCTATATCGTTCAAAATATGGAATCCGGCTTTCTGCAAGGCAAAACCGCACTGATAGATTGAATGATAGGTGCCGCTAATCCAAATGGTTCCCGAAGGCTTTAAGACTTTCCGGCAAGCTTTTATCCAGTTTAGATGAAACTCATAATCTTTTTCAAGCCCGTTGCTTTTGTCCCACCCACCCTTATTTACGCTCACTCTTTTTCCGGCATGAACTGTAAAACCGCCATTTGAGAGGAAATATGGTGGATCGGCAAAAATCATGTCCACGCTGTTTTCTGGCAACTGTTCAAGGATTTTGAAGCAGTCATCATGGTATAAAACAAAATTATCCTCGATAAAAGCGGGTTTGGTTTTGATATATGACAAAATTTTTTTCTTCCCCTTTTCCATATCCGTTTGCTATGTTTAACTTTGTAGCTTGCTTTACCTTACAGCCTAAAAATTTAGAAATCAAGAAACCGGCACGTTGCTTTTTTAGGAAAAATACGCGGAGCTGAACGAGGAAAAAGGACGTTGGTTGAATCGGACGGGGGCAGGGGTGCTGCCGTATTCACATGTAGTGTAAAGGAATTCTTTTTCTACTGTTTATCAACAAAAACGCCCGTTGGCATAGGTAAAAATTAACTTACTAGACTATATAGTCGTATAACGTACATTATGCGACTGAAGTGTCATAAACCCTTTATTAAAGCCAAAAATGGAAACCCACGACTTAAAAAATATTAAATTGCTATTTTTTAGAGAACCCGCTCGTCTGTGTGACGAAAGGCATTTTGTCGGTATTTCGACTTCCCTCCAGTTGGGTGTTTATATGGGCAAAAAGATGCCAATTTTGTTAAAAGCTATTACCGCTTTTACCCTATTATAACAGCGTTTCAGCCGACAAACTAGACATGTTTTTATCCGCTCTTTCTACATCTAAATATTTGATGTAATCAATAAAATTTTATTCCCCCTCCGATTTGCTGACTGCTTGCTGACTCCGCGCAAGGGGTCATTTTGATGTCGAAACCCTTCCATTTCGTATTCACTAACTGTTTACTTGCCACCATTTGCTATTTCTTGGAAGCCAACGCTATATTTACTATTGCTTTTTGCATAATGTTGGGTGTAATATAGTGGGAATTAGCCTAGCTAGGCGCATTGCCGAAATAATTAAAATTAATATTACTATGTGGGGGCTATTCGACGAGAGTAAAAAACGAATCTGGATTGATTTTTTCCGAAAAATAGGCATTGAAGGCGATTATCGCAAGTTATTCCATCACTGCTTAATAGAGTATAGGGAAAACACAGCTCATATTAGGCTTGAGCCTATCGACTGGAAGACAGTCATGGAAGAAGAGAAAAGAGACGCGATTAAATACATGAAAAATCATCCGCCTATTCCTGAGATGATACGCGCTATTAACAAAGCGTTAGCGGAGAAACCAAGCAGGATAAAGCTCCTCGATACTGTCTTTTCGGAGTATAATTCTCAACCTCCCTATTCAATTTCTGAAAGTGAGAATAAGATTACAGAAAGTTTGGATAAAAACTCGGTTAAGTATAACCCATCGAATATCCCACTGATTTATACAACCCTAAAACTCCCCTCTCAAGATAATTTTTATGGATATGACACTTGGAAAGAAATAAAAAACGCTAGCTCGTTCAAGAACCCCGACTATGGCAATATAAACTTTATTAGGGCGTTACTAAAATTAAAAAAGAAGGGCTCAATAATCATCCACTCCTTCGAGGTAGTTTATATTGATAATTCTCAAATAACGGTAAAGGTTGTAACTCGCTATAAAAAAGTTATGGGCAGGAATGGGCTGGAAAATAGGAAGAAATTAATAACGAAAAGCGAGAGGGATGAATTTTACTATAACGATAAAGAGACTGGCAAGAGAAACTTGATTAATATTGGCACTAAGACTATTCCGCACGCAGTTTTGGAAATTATTCACGAAAATGAAGGCAGTGATTTTGTATCTTATGAAATGATAGGGAGGGAATTACCCGAGAAAGATATAAAAGATTTTAAAAAAGCAACGAGTCGTGTAGCTTTGATAAAACAAATTAACAATGCTGTTATCAACGAGCAGCAAGGACTTCAGAAAGCAAAAGTAGACGACAAAGAATTCAGCACTATTAATTTTTTACCCGACGGAGACAAAATTATCAAAACTGTTAGAGGAAAAGGAATAAGGTTTAGAAATTATTTATAACGTTTTGCCCTAAAATCTTGTATTCGCTTGGACGGCTTTTTAATAAGTCGTCTTTTTGTTTTTATAGAGAGGCTTTAAGGATTAACCTAAAAGCACCTTAACAAGCGAAAGGCAAGAAAAAACAAGAGTTTGATAGCGTTTCTCGCTGATGTAAAAATGACCTCAAGAAAATAAAATCAAACTATGCCGGAGCAATACAATGTGAATGATTATTTCAAAATTTCCGATCTAGCCATGGCAGCAGCTATCTCATTGAATGTACCTATTGAGGCAATTAATCGGCTTAACCCCCAGAGGGTTGAATTTATTTTCGAAAGAAATAGGCAATTGGAAAAGCTATTGAGGGCTTATTGGCGCAACGAAATGAGGGTAGAGCCAAAGGAATACTTTAACCAGCTAAAAATTCTTAAATCCCGCCTATATGGGCAGGAGTAACCCCTATGGTAAGCAAGGAGCTTGTCAAAGAACTGCAAACAATCATTTCTGAAGAATA
>Ga0172371_10007214_pt1 | contig 15914 bp, 17 predicted proteins | sample Lak12m_FD_114543 | JGI IMG/M metagenome (GOLD analysis project Ga0172371, IMG submission 114543) | Freshwater microbial communities from Kabuno Bay, South-Kivu, Congo - kab_022012_12m | ecosystem: Environmental > Aquatic > Freshwater > Lake | place: Democratic Republic of the Congo: South-Kivu...
CCGCACCGTACCCGTTGAGACCCATCCTGTGTCGCAGATGGTATCGTTGCTGTTGTCGAGACAGTACTCATAGCTGGACACATTGCTGCTCGCTCCCCAGGTAAGGGTCAGGCTGATTGGACGTTTAATGGCATTATTGGCCGGTGCCGTCTTGGCAAAAGCACCCGGCACAGGCAATGTGCTGAACGACCACCAGGTTCCACCGTTCGCATACGTGGTACCCGAGGTGTTATTGGCGCGCACCTGCCAGTAATATGTGGCTCCGGGGGTAAGACCGCTGAGTGCCGCATTCCGCACCGTACCCGTTGAAATCCAACCCGTATCGCAGATGAGATCGTTGCTGTTATCAATGCAATACTCGTAGCTTGAAGCATTGCTGCTCGCTCCCCACCAGAGGGTCAGGTTCAGCGGACGGTTGGTGATGCCATTGACCGGAGCCGATTTAACGAATGCACCCGGCGGAAGATAATTCACCACTACCGTAGGCGGCGTCGCATAGAGCCCTGAGATGTTATTGGCTGCGTCCTTTGCCCATGGATATAGCGTGTAGGTTCCATTACTTGGTACTGTAAAAGTTGTTGGGGGAGTTCCTGACCAATCTGGGTTGTCCCAGTTTGGTTGGGTTGGTGTGTTGGTAATAATATAAGCGGTCACGCCGATATCATCCGAAGCGGTGAAAGCAGTGATCGGTATATCGAGACTGGGGGAAGGTGATGTTGCATTGAACGAATCCACCGTCGGTGGAGTGGTATCTGGAGTAAGGGCGGCAAACATGAGGATCCGGACGTTAACAAAATCCGCCACGTACAGATCTCCATCGGTGTCCAATGCAACCCCGTAAGGAAACCAAAGGCTATCCGCGCTGATCCCGCCTTTATTTGCCGTGTTGGTGGTAAAAACGCCGCCCTGACCGTAAACGACCGTCGCGGTGGTGCTGCCCTCCGGGTAATACAATACCCGATGGTTTGTGCTATCTCCCACATATAGATTATCGCTGCTATCCAAAGCGCCCCCCCAGGGGAGGTATAAACTATCCGCGCTGACCCCGCCCTTGTTGCTTAATCCCGTGGTGAAAACACCCCCCTGCCCGTAGACAAGTGTCGCGGTGGTGCTGCCGGATGGAAAGTACAATACCCGGTTATTGAAGTAATCCGCCACGTAGAGGTTGTCGTTGTTGTCCACGGCAACACCGGTTGGGTTGCATAGACTATTCGCGCTGCGCCCGTCCTTGTTGCAGGTGCCGGAGGTGAAACTACCTCCCTGCCCATAAACACGCGTCGCGGTGGTGCTGCCTGCTGTGTAGTACAACACCCGGTGGTTGGAGAAATCTGCCACATACAGGTTGCCGCCGTTGTCAACAGCCACTCCCTTTGGGGACGAAAGACTATCCGCACTGAGCCCGTATATGTTGGAAGTGTTCGTTGTGAAATCGCCCCACTGCCCGTAGACGCGGGTCGCGGTGGTGACTCCAGATGGGTAGTAAAGCACCCGGTTGTTGTTTGTATCCGCCACGTATAAATTGCCGTCGCTGTCCACGGCAACCCCTTCTGGCGTGTTAAGGCTGTCCGCGCTGATCCCGTCCTTATTACTTACGAATGTGTTGAAATCACCTCCCTGGCCGTAGACGCGCGTGGCAGTGGTGTTGCCCGAGGGGTAATAAAGCACCCGGTGGAGAGAATCGTCCACCACATACAGGTGGTTGCCGCTGTCAACGGCCACGCCATATGGACTACACAGAACATCTGCTCCGTTCGAGCCGTTGAAATCATGGATGCAATCGTTGGTGGTGAAATTACCTCCCTGCCCATAAACCACATCCGCGGTGGTATCTGGCGGTGAGCCGACCGCGCCAGCTGAAATAACCATGACGAAGGTTAACGGTAGTAGCAGGAAAATCCTTATCAGGTGTTGTATTCTGTTTTTCATGGCATCCTCCGAGTATGGATAAAAGGAGCTGAATAGAATAATTGAAAAGCCCATTGCATCCAATTCTATAGGAGCTTTTTCCCCATAAATCTTCAAGTGTTAATGCTTTGGAAGAACCAAATATTGTAATAATCTATATGTGTATTATATCACTATAGATGAATACTTTCACTTAATACACTATGAAACTTGGACAGTGGTTGGTGTAACAGTTGGTGTAGTAGGCACACACAGCACCCCCAACATCAAAAATAATGAATAGGAATATTAAAGGATTCGAGAGGAATTGTAAATATGCTCAAATGAGAGTATATTATTACTGACACAAGTGATAGGAGTGTATATCGTAAAAACATTCCCAGGCTTCGGACGAATGCAAGACCATGTTCGTGAGCTGCGATCGCGGAACGGTCGTCTGCTCATTACCCTTTATGTGCTGGGCAGCTTTACGCTGATGGCGCTCTTTTTCATCTTTTTCGATGCCCGCTGGCCACAAGGGACACTAGTGATACAATTCTCTGTGCTTGGTGTAGGATTCTTTTGGCTCTCCCGCTTCATAATGCAACGGGCAGCTTTAAAGAAGAAATGGGGAGAGATTGCCTACCGCAACGGCTTTGCCATATTTGGCATACCAGGTTTGTCATTGATCCTCTCCGCTGTCATCCACACAGCTTACATGCCCGGTCCGGCTATTCCACTCGGTTGGTGGTCACCCGGCATAGTGACTCTTGGTGTGGGATTCATCCTTATCGGTCTCATCATCCTTGTCCGCGCCATCTTCACTTTCGGCTTCGACAATCTAGCCTTGCTTTATATTTATTACCCAGATGAAGGTCGGATGGTGAATTCGGCCATCTATGCCATTCTTCGCCACCCGACCTATGCCGCGGTCATCCGCTTTGGCCTGGGAATGGCGTTTCTAAACAGCAATTGGTTTGCGTTTGCCTTTGCCCTTTTCATGCCACTTGGTATGACCGTTTGGCTACAGGTGGTCGAGGAGAAAGAATTGATCGAACGCTTTGGTGCAAGTTACGCCAACTATCGCAAGTGTGTCCCGGCCTTCTGGCCACGTCCAAGTGACTTTGGGAAGTTCTGGAAATTTATGATTAAAGGGAGAATTACATGACCAAAATCCTCATCCTCGGCGGCGCGGGTTACACCGGTCGCCTGCTTGCACGCCACTTGCTCGAACAAACCTCTACTGATATTATCCTTGCCGGGCGGACTCTCGGAAAAGTTCAATCGCTGTCTGACCAATTAAACACCGACTTCGCTGGCAACCACGTGACTGCCCTCGGCGTCGACGCTGCAGACTCTGCCGCACTGACCTCCGCCCTCCGCGGAGCGAACCTTATCTTGGTCGCCGCGCCGGTGACCACCACCCCACCTGAGACGGTCATCCGCGCCGCACTGGAGGCTGGTGTGGACTATCTTGATGTGCAGTTGGGCGCGAAAAAGCTCGCCTTGCTGCAATCTCTTGCCGGTGAGATAGGATGTAAAGGATTGTGCTTCGTCACTGAGGCTGGTTTTCACCCTGGCTTGCCATCCGCATTGGTACGTTACGTCGCTTCGAAATTGGATGTCATCGAAAGCGCGGTTACAGCGGGATATCTTAACATGGGTGGCAGCAAGCTGCCATATACTGATTCGGTAGACGAATTGATGGAACTATTCAAGGATTACCAGGCACAGGTCTTCAAGAACGGTACATGGACAAAATCATCGTCGTTTGCTGTGTGCAAATTTGATTTCAGTGGCGACATCGGTGTGAAGAATTGCTACTCGATGTATTTCCCCGAGTTGCAAGCCCTGCCAGAGATGTACCCCTCGTTGAAAAACGTTGGCTTCTACATATCCGAAATGCATTGGTTGATGGATTACGTCATCAATATGTTGGTGATGGTTGGGCTGAAGCTCTTCCCCCGGCGCGGCATTCGCCCACTGGGAAAGTTGACATGGTGGGCCATGTTCAACCTGCCCAAACCACCCTACCGTATCGAACTTCAGGTGCATGCAGAAGGCTTGAGAAATGGCAGGCAGGTCGAAGTCCGGGCAAGTATCGCCCATGCGGATGGCTACGAGCTGACCGCCATCCCAGTTGTGGCCTTTCTGCTGCAGTACCTGGATGGTTCCGCCCGCAAATCCGGCTTGTGGATGATGGGCCATCTGGCTGAGCCGGTCCGTTTGATGAATGATATGAAGCGTATGGGGATCAAAGTGATAACTTAATAAGGCGGGATCTTTTCCGCCACCTAATGGGTTTTTATCCAACCGCCTGAAAGGAGGCAGAAATGTCTGGCATTCGCATTGGAAAGGTAACCCACTTTTTCGACCACATTGGCGTGGCTGTACTTGAGCTGACCGATGTGATCCGCGTGGGTGATATGGTGCATTTCCTCGGACACGCCAGCGATTTCAAGCAGGAAATCACCTCATTACAAATCGAACACCAAAATGTGGATGAGGCTCACCCAGGTCAGGACGTGGCAATGAAGGTGGTGCAGAAACTCCATCCGCATGACGCTGTGTTTAAGATCATCGTGGAAGAATAGCAATTTGATCACCCCCCTGCGCCCCCTTCCCTACAGGGATGTGGGGATGGGGGTTAAGTCAGAAAGAGGCTGTCATGAAAGATTACTCTGATAAATCATTCTGGCTCGCCACTTACGGGGAGTACACACCTAATCCACCCGTTTCAGAGAATCTCAGCGTGGATATCGCCATCATCGGCGGTGGATTCACCGGACTTTCGACCGCATACAACTTACGAAAAGACGATCCCGGTCTCAGGGTGGCAGTCCTCGAGGCTGAGGTGATTGGCTTCGGCGCCAGTGGGCGCAACGGCGGCTTCTCAATAACCCTTTTCGGACTGGAGCCGGCGGTGACCAAGGCCCTCTTTGGTCACCTGCGCACGGTGGAGGCGCACCGCTATATGGAGAGAGCGGTGGATTACGTGGACATGCTGATTAAAGAACACAACATCCAATCAGATTATGAGTTCCCCGGTTTCCTGCGCGCCGCCACCACACCAGGCTACGTCAAGCGCATCCAGCATGATCTCGAAATCCTGACCTCACTAGTAGACTGTCAAACCTGAAACTTCGGATATAGATGTTTCAATTTGATGCGAGCATCGGCGGTGGAGAACCGCCAATCTACCTTAACAACTTCATCGTTTCGTTCTTTCGCCCAAGCCTGCGCTTCCGTATTGAGAACCTCCTGATCAGGGATCCGACCGCCAAGGCATTGTCGGACCAAAGCACTCAATTCGATCTCGGCCATATTGAGCCAACTCCCATGCTTGGGAGTGTAATGAATTTCGAATCTCTGGCTCAAGCGATGGGCCTCTTCTGGCTCAAAGGCTTCGTAGAAAGAAGCCGGTTTATGTGTGTTGAGATTGTCCATCACCAACACGATCCCTTCGGCCTCCGGATAGTACTCGTCCGATAGGGTTTTCAGGACCTGAGCCCAATCAACCGCTGTGCGCCGGGAAGTCACCTCCACATAGCGCTTTCCTGCCAGAGGCTCAAAGAGCATGAACACGTTGCCGGTCCCATGACGTTCATACTCATAATCCTGCTTCTGGGCCTGCCCAGGCTGCATTGGCAAAGGAAGCCGTTTTTCGCCCAAGAGCTGCTTGGGCATCTCATCCATACAGATTTGAGGCCATTTTGGATCATATTCACGCTTGTACACGTCCAAAACGTCTTCCATCTGGCAGACAAAGGCAGCATTCGCTTGCGGCGGAATACACCACTCTTCTTTCAGCCATGGCTTGAGTTCATTTTTTTGAGCGCCGTGCGCACCGTTTCGTGAGAGACCTCGACCACATGCTGACGTTTGATCATTTCTCTCTGCAACAGCCGCAAGGTCCAACGTTCTCGACCTTCTGGAGGTTCACTACAGGCGATGGCAATCAAATGCGCTTCGGCTTCTCCGTCCAAGCTGTGCTCATATTCGCGATCAGGCTTCTTTCGCTCAATAGCAGCCAATCGCTGCGTTTGAAAAGAGCGGCAAACATGGCTGACAGTGGCATTGGAAACGTCCAGAGCCCGACTGATCTCCGTCTTGCTGAAACCTTCATCCACTTTCAGCAGGATCCTCGCTCGGGTCAGCTTCCGAGCCGGAGCTACACCGGATGAAATCAGTTTTTCAAGTTCTGTGCGTTCTCCGTTACTTAGTTCTACTTTGTATTCTCTCATACCGAACCTCCGGTGACCTAACTTTACCACCGAAGGCAGGATATTGAATTATCAGATTTGACAATCCACTAGGTATCACCGGCATCGAGTGGATCGAAGCGGACCGCATCCGCGCCGAGGTGGATTCGCCGCTATTTCTGGGAGGTTGGTGGGAACCGCGCTGTGGCTTGCTCAACCCGGTCAGGCAAGCGCGTGAGCTGAAGCGTATCGCCATGCAGGTTGGTGCCGAAATCTACGAGGAGACGCCTGTTTTGGAGGTTTCACAACCGCCTAACTCCACCCTTCTTCCTCAGCGCTTCACCCTCCGAACCCCTCATGGGAAGGTCACCGCCGGAAAGGTCGTCTTTGCCACCAATGCTTACTCCCACCTGATCCCAGCTTTACGCCCCAAGCAAGTCCCGGCATTCACCCATATGATCGTCACCGAGCCGCTGACCGAAAAGCAACTGGCGACTATTGGCTGGAAGGACCGCCAGGGTATTGAGGATGCCCGTAATTTTGTACATTATTTTCGTCTCACCGCAGACAATCGTCTCGCCATGGGCGGAAGCGATGTGAGTATTTCCTTTGGTCGGAATATGACACGCGACCTGAACCAGCATACATTCGCAGACCTGGAGCGGGATGTTGTCCGCTTGTTCCCGACCTTGAACGGTATTCGCTTCACCCATCGTTGGGGTGGCCCCGTCTCGGTTCCGGTGGATATGGCTCCTTCCATTGGCTTCCTCGGTGATCCGCGCGCCATCTACAGTCTGGGCTGCGTTGGCCACGGTGTCTCGATGACCCACCTCAATGGTCGCACTATCACCGACCTGCTACAGGAGCGCAAGACCGATCTGACAGATGTCTGGTTCGTCAACCGCAGGATGATCCCCTGGCCCCCGGAACCACTCCGCCTGGTCGCCAGTCATGCCATCCGGGGTTATATGCGGATCGAAGATACCCTGAACGAGAGGAACATGAAGAAAGCGTAGAGCGGGTTTCCTATTCCACTAATCTAGAAAAGTGATATTGCATAACATAATGTTGGGCGGGATTCTTATCCCGCCACTCTCGGCAGGTGATATACCCGCCCCGTGTAGGACGGGATTCCAATCCTACCACCTCTTACCGGCTAACGCCTACTTTCAACGAGGAAGAATCATACGTACAAGGAAATACTGATGAATGCGAAAACTCTCAATTGGCTCCTCGAACAAGAAAACCCTTCGATGCGATACTTCACCATGCGCTATTTACTCAGTAAACCGGAAGGTGACTCCGAGTTAAAGGCAACGGGCCGTGTCATCATGTCGAGCGAGCCGGTGCAGAAGATCCTGGCTGCTCAAAAGCCTGAAGGGTTCTGGGTTAAAGCGGGGCATGGATACTCGCCGAAGTATCAAGCCACCTCCTGGCAGATCCTGTTCCTGGCAGAACTTGGGGCGGATGGAAATGATGAACGCATCCGGTGTGGGTGTGAGTACCTGATCACCCATGCCCAATCATCCAGTGGCGGGTTTTCAGCCGCATATAACGCCGCGCCAAGCGGCGCGATACATTGCCTGAATGGCAACCTGATCTGGGCGCTGAATGCCCTCGGTTATACTTCTGATTCGCGCCTCGAGCATGCAGTAGACTGGATGGCTGGCTCCATAACTGGTGAGGACTTCGCAGGTTGGAATGCTGTGATTCCCGGTCCTGGCTTTTCATGCGGCGCAAACTACAAATTACCCTGCGCTTGGGGTGCAGTCAAGGCCCTGCGAGCGCTGGAAACCCTGCCTTCCGCAATGCAAACACCCAAAGTCAAGCAGGCAATCAAGACCACCGTGGAATTTCTCTTCAGTCGCGATCCGGCAAAAGCTGATTATCCCTACCATGAGCGGGTCAATGGCGAGTGGTTCAAGTTCGGCTTCCCACTCTCATATACTTCAGATATACTTGAGCTTTCGCTGGCGTTGTGTGAAGCTGGCTATGGGCGAGACCCGCGCTTGAAGAACGCGTCCGACCTTATCCTCTCTGAACGTCAACCGGATGGTCGCTGGTTGCTGAAGCACAGCCTCAACGGAAAAATGTGGGCAGATATCGAGGTCAAGGGCAAGCCAAGCAAGTGGATCACTCTGCGGGCATTACGCGTGTTAAAGGCATCGGGAATAGAGATGTAAAGCGGTATACTAATCCCGACACCTCACAGAGTAGATACCCACTCTGCAGGGTAACTTACGCCAGAAACGTAAGGCGGGATCCCAATCCCGCCACATTCACCAGGAAAGATTCCCAGCCTGAAATTAATGATACCGATGAATCCTTACTTTCAAAACCCATCCCTTATCTACTGGCTCTGCGCTCTCGTCACCGCCCTAATGGATAGTGCCTTCGTTGCCCTGCTTGTATGGCGACTCAAGCTGGTTTTCTTCCGACAATTGAAATGGCCACTCGTTATCGCCTCCGGTGTCTTCTGGTTTGGCTTATGGAGCTGGGCGATGTGGGACCCGTACGTCTGGGAGACATGCTACAGGTATATCTTCACCGCAGGTGTACGCCATTACTGGCCAATTGTATTAGCCCTCGGCAACGCTGGCATTGCCTTGTTATTTTGGTGGCTGGCACAGAAATTACCCATTAATCCAGTGCTAACCCTTGTCCTGCTTGGCGGAATTGAATCCTTTCCCGGTCACCTGCGCGCCATCTACAACATGGAAATTCTCGCTACGCCGTTATTAAAAGGGGTCAGCGCGACCTCAGCGCTTGTGTTCGGCTTTTTCGAGTTCATCTTCTATTGGTGCTTCATTCTTACCCTCGCCAGCTTGCTGAATGGGCTGTTCTTTCACCATAAAGTACCCAAGGTCCTGCCCTGAGCACTCCGAACGAACACAAAGGAGAATAATATGATTGAACCTCAAGGTGCGTTTAAGGGAAAGCCGCGTGGCCTGTTGAAATTGTTCTTCAAGATTCCGCTCTACCTGCACAAGGCGGGTATTGTTTGGTGGATCGAGAAATTCACCGGCGCTCAGTGGATGCTGATCACGACCATTGGACGCAAAACCGGTAAACCGCGCCAGGTTATGGTGGATGTGGTGGATTACGATAAGGAGACAGATATCTTCTACGTGGAAGCAGCCTATGGGAGGCGCGCCGACTGGGTACGTAACATCCAGGCAACTCCGGGTTTCCACGCCCAGGTGGGTCGGAGAAAATTCGCGGCACGGGCTGAGTTTCTTCCGCCAGTTATTGCAGAGGAGAAGCTGGTTGCACTTGTCCATCGCGTGCCAGAATACGCACGTGCAGTTATGACCATGGCTGGTTTAAAATATAAAAACGAGGCTGAGCTGCGCCTCCTTGCGCGGGACATGGTCATGCTGGCGATCAAGCCGCAGATTGCCTGATGATCAGCTCATCTAACCATACGACCCCTTCGACATAGCCGCTTTCCCCCAACAACATCGGTAGGAGGGTTTCGAACGCTTCAGGTGATCCGCTGGTAAATAGGCGCAACGTTCCGGACGCATGGTAACCCCTTTTCTCGATGGAATTAGCCTCATATCCCAAAAGTCGTTTCGTCTGCCGGGCCACCGCCGGAGCTGGATCTATCACCTGCACCTGGTTCCCGGTGATCTCTTTAATGAGCGGTATAACGAATGGATAGTGGGTGCAGCCCAGCACGATGGTATCAATCCCTTTTAGCAGCATGGGGCGTATAGCCTTCTCGAGGATGAGGCGCGTTTCATGTGTATCTAACTTTCCCGCTTCGATTTGACCTACGAGGCCGGGACATGTATTCTGCAGCAACATCACATCATTGGCAAATCGTTCCACAACCGAGGCATAGAGAGCGCCTTGGAAAGTAGCCGGGGTTGCCAAAACGCCAACCACGCCGGATTGTGTATGCTCGGCGGCTGGTTTGACCGCCGGTTCCATGCCGACAAAAGGTACATCTGGGAAGGTCTGTCGCAAATAATGTAGCGCCGCTGCTGAGGCGGTGTTGCAAGCCACCACGATCAGCTTGGCTCCCAAGCCCAATAAAAAGCGCGTGATCCCCTCCGAAAAAGCCCGCACCTCTTCCAGCGTACGTGGACCGTAAGGTACATGTCCCTGGTCACCAAAGTACAACAGATTTTCGGCCGGCAACTCCGTGCGTATGGCGCGTAATACAGAGAGGCCACCGACACCGGAGTCAAAAATGCCGAGGGATGCAGTAGCATTAAGCATAAGGATCCACTACAAATTACGCATCACCATCGAATGTAACGCAGCCCATTTCATCCGCTACACGCCTCAACGAGCGCCGCGAACAACCGCCGCGCATGGTCGAACTCCAGCAGCCACTCTGGGTGCCACTGCACGGCAAAGCCGAAGGGATGGTTGGAAAGCTCCACAGCTTCCACCAGGCCATCAGGTGCATACGCGGCTGCCTGCAGCCCCGCGCCGAGAACCTTCGCTCCCTGGTGGTGTAGGCTATTGACTTGGAAGTCTGTTTCGCCCAGGATTCCAGCTAGGCGGCTCTCTTTCACCTTCACCACGTGAGCCATGAACTGACGTTGCGTGCCACTATCATAATCGTGCTTGAGGGCGCCGGGCATCTGGTCACCGAGGTCGGTATAGAGCGTGCCGCCGAGGGCGACGTTCATCACTTGGAAGCCGCGGCAGATACCAAGAAAAGGTTTGCCGCCCCTGGCCGCAGCCTTGAGCAGGGCTATTTCGACTGCATCCCTCTCTGCGTCCATGGAAACGATGCGAGGATGCGCCTCACCGCCGAAGTGTTCGATTGATATGTCACCTCCACCGGTGAAGAGGATGCCATCCATCCGGTTGAAAAGGGCTCGGCGTGCATCTTCCGTCAAACCCGAGGGGATTAACACCGGGATCCCACCAGCCTCGCTTGCCGCCTGGACGTACTTATGCATCAGTGCAGCAATCGGGAAGCCATATTGGTTATTATCGTTGTAGGTAGTAAGACCGATTATTGGAAATGGCATTGCAACTCCTCCGCGCTTGCCTTCGACCCAGATTGAATGCAAAATGGCGCAGGGATATGGTCCCTGCGCCCTCTATTTTATACTAAAATTTGTCTATTCGAATTTTTGCTTGAGGTGGGCTTTCTTACCTGTGCGCTCACGCAGAAAGTATAGCTGTGCGCGGCGGACGTGGGTGTGGCGATCTACAACCACCTTATTTATGTTTGGCGAGTGCAGCAGGAAGGTACGCTCGACGCCGATTCCATTGGATGCCGTGCGGCGGACGGTGAAATTGGTATTGTTACCGCCCTTGCGCAGGCGGATCACAGTCCCTTTGAATTCCTGAATGCGTTCCCTGTCACCTTCTTTAATCCGCACATGCACGCTGACACTGTCACCCGGGAAGAGATCGGGGATATTCATATTTCTAGTGGTGTTGAAATTTGTATCGAGATTTACCATTGCAGAATTCCTTACAATTGTTCGGCTGCCTTGCGGCGCGGGGCGAGATTATAACACGCCCGTAAGCAGTTGAGAAGGTCGGATTCGGAGTATAATCGCGGTTATCTGCCCCTGTAGCTCAATGGACAGAGTAATGGACTTCGAATCCAGTGGTTGCGAGTTCGAGCCTCGCCAGGGGCGCTGTAATAGATACCCGCCGCTGGGTGAGGGGGGCACCCAACGACGGGCAAGCATATTTTCCCATAAAACTTTCTAGAAATCAATAGATTTTTTGGATTCATTCAAAACTCTAACATTCGATTAATAATATGTCCACTGTCAAAATTCCTTGATTCAAAGACAACAACAATACACGAAGGAAATCCTTATTATTTCTTCTCTTTATGTACTTCATTTCCTTTGTGAATATTTTTTTCAATAGAGTCAATAACGGTCAAGTGATATGTTACGAAAAAATATTTCAAACCTGCTACTCGTTATCGTGCTTTCTGCATGCGGTGGGACAATAAATCCATGGGTGATCAATCCGTCGGCACCAAGCCCCTATTTCATTGCACCATCGCAAACACCTGTCGTCTGGATGGCAACACCGTCATCCCCAGGTTATATGACAACCAACACGATCACACCTGCTGCGAGGACGATTACCCCAACCATCGAGTTGACGCTCTCATCCACCGCCTCCGCCACCGCCCCCCTCAACGCGTCACCAAAAGTAGAGATTGTGGGTTGTGACACCAGTTTGGATATTTCCCATCAGATGGGCGAAGTAACCAACGCCTATGTCACCATCCGCAACACAGGTGATCTGGATTTAACCAATGTTTGCGCGGTCCTCTCAGCCAGCGACGAGGCACGCCGTCACCCCGATAAAAGCCAGTGCATACCTTTATTGCCAGCACATACCGAGGCTACCTTAAAGCTGACCGTTGACACTGGGTTCGAGCTGGATACATCCATACAAGTATTAGTTACATCGAATAAAGGGGAAAGTTTGAGAGTGGATCGCCCCAGTTGCAGTGAAATAGGCTTTCCCAATCCAAACCTGCAATTCGGCATCGTCCGGCCGATACCGTAGGTATTATTATGATCTAACCTGAAAGTACCTGTCACCTAGAGCGAAGCGAAAAATCTCTTCATCAGATATTAGATGTTGAGATGCATTAACACCGACTGCTTAGTAATCGCCTCATATAATGCAACAAGTGCAAATAATTCGGGAAATATCCTCTTGTCTTTACCCTCTCCGCGTTATCAGCGGTAAGCAACCTCCAATGTGAATGTAAAGCAGCTTCCCTTATCTTCACCCGTGCTCTCAGCCCAGATGCGTCCGCCGTGGGCCTCCACCAGCCGTTTGGCAATCGTCAAACCGATGCCACTTCCGCCACCGGCTCGCCGCGACCGTGAGCGATCCACTCGGTAGAAACGGTCAAAGATGTATGGGAGATGTTCTGCAGGAATACCCTCGCCCGTATCCGCCACGCTTATCTCGACCTCACCGACACGCGCAGATGCTGAAACCTCAACTCCACCTCCCGCAGGCGTGTATTGCAACGCATTTCCGATGAGGTTGAGCAGCACCTGGCTAATGCGATCCTCGTCAGCGTGAACGCGCGGCAGGTCGGCAGGAAGACTGGTCGTCAGAGACACTCCCTTCTCATCGTACTGGCGTCGAAGTCGTTTCACAGCCACTTCCACAAGTTCATCAACTGAAACCGCTTTCAAGTCTAGTTTGAGCGAATCCGCTTCAACGCGGCTGAGCTCTTGCAAATCGTCCACCAGGCGGCCCAACCGGTCGGCTTCCTGATGAATCTGCCCGAAAGTCTCGTCATTCGCTGGCAGTACGCTGTCCATCAGCCCCTCTACTGAACCCTTGATAGTCGTCAGCGGGGTGCGCAGCTCGTGTGCCACGTCGCCGATGAGCTGACGGCGCATTGTCTCCACTTGTTCGAGCTTGGCTGCCATGATGTTGAAACGCTCTGCAAGCTGGGCGAGCTCGTCCACGCCGCGCACCTCCACACGCTCAATGTATTTTCCTTCGGCGATTCGCTGGCTGGCCGACATGATGGCGCGCACCGGCGCGTTCACGCCACGGCTTAATAACAAGCTTGCCAGCAGTGCGGCTGCCACTGCCGCCAGCGCTGACCACGCCAATGCCTCATTGAACGAAGCGAGAAATGTTGAATAGAGAAGGCGTGCCTGTCCAGCCCCCGGTTTAGGTCCGATGTCTTGCATCATTCCTTCCCCGCCCATCATGCCGTACATGCGCGAAAGATGCCGGTTCAATACACCTGGAAGGGTAAACTGCGTGGTGCTTGCCAGCACGAGCATGCCAACCAGGATGACAATCAGATATGAGAGGAAGAGTTTGGCGCTCAGGTGGCGACGGATACTTGTAATCATGAGTTTTCATCCTCGAAACGATAACCCACCCCGCGCACAGTGGCAATAAGGCTGTCGTCACCCAATTTCTGGCGGACATGTCCGAGGTGCACATCCACGACGCGTGGTTCACCGAAATACTCATACCCCCACACTTTATGAAGGAGCTGCTCGCGGGTCAGCACGCGGCCGCGGTTCTCAGCTAGAGCTTTGAGCAAGTCGAACTCAATTGATGTAAGAACAACGGGGTGGTCATCAACTGTAACTTGGCGCGCACCGGCATCTATCCGCACGCGTCGGAAGGCTAACACATCGGTGACAGACCCGGAGCTGTACCCTGTTTGCATTCGGCGCAGCGCTGCCTTGACGCGCGCAGTTAGCTCGCGCGGGCTGAACGGCTTCGTGACATAATCATCCGCTCCGACTGAGAGGCCGATGACTTTATCAATTTCTTCGGTCTTTGCTGTTAGCATGATGACAAAAGTATTGGACTCGCGGCGCAGCTTGGTGAGCAGCTCGATGCCGTCCATGCCCGGGAGCATGATGTCGAGGATGACGATATCGGGCTTGTAGGTACGGGCAGCCTTGAGACCGGTGTGGCCGTCCGCGGCTGTAAAGACCTCGTAGTCTTCAGGCTTGAGGTAGGCTGTGACTAGTTTAAGGATGCTTGGTTCGTCGTCAACAATGAGGATTTTAGGCATAAAACCTCCGCCCCCTCTCAAACCCTCCCCTTAATTCCACTGAATTGCGTGGAATTAAGGGGAGGATGGTTAAAGACCGGGTGGGGGAAAGCGCAATTACCTCTATTGTACTCAAGAATTGAAGGGCCGGATATCTTGCCCGGCCCTGTTTCACGCTGCTTCGTCTCACTGCGAGCCGCTCTTTGGCGAAGCAGTCTCATGGTTTTTATGTCACTGCGAGCCGCTCTTTGGCGAAGCAGTCTCACGATCAGCGAGGGGATTGCTTCATCGCTGGGCACTCTCCTCGCAATGACAGCAATTATTCGCTCACCTCGATGATGTTTCCATGCCAGGTATGGATGAAGACCTGACCGGTATAGCCGTTGACCGAAAGCATGCCGATAATCTTGCCATCATTCAGCGTGTCAATCGTGTAGTAACCATAGAAGGGATCCGCCTCTGTGACGGTCTTCACGCCGGGTTGGCAGGTATCCAGAAATTTCTGCGCGTCAGCGAGGGCTTGCTTGGCGGTCACAGGCATATCTGCGGAGATATCGACCGGGATGCCGCTCCAGGTGTAATTGCCCATCATGCCGTGACGGTCACCCATCATGCCCTGGTGGTTTAAACCGCCGTATTTCAGATTCCACATCATATTGGGGCCAGGCTCAGGGTAAGCCACCTGTGTGACGGGATCCACTAGCAGCTCGAAGGCGCCAATGCCGGTGCTTTTCTCGATAACGCGGATGTAAGCGTTATTATCGAAGATCATCACTTCGGCGATCTTCAGGTCGGGGAGGTTGAGAGTCGCCAGGTACTTCTCGGTGGCTTGCGTGGCCTGGTCAACCGTCAGCGGGGTGATGTTGATCGTCGCGCCGGATCGGAAGCCATAGCCTTCCATCATCCCGCCTCCGCCCATCATGCCTCCGCTGCGAAGACTGTAACCCGGCTCTCCCTCGTGGTAACCGCGGTTCATCATCTTAGGGCTGAAGCCGTAAGACCAGGTTGTGGCTGAAGCGGCGCTCGTCGCGGAAGTCATGGATTGCGTACGCCCGGCAAGGATCCAGCCGGAAAAGATCGATCCGCCCGCCAGAAGCAAGGCAGCAAACACGATCAGGGTGATTTTCAATGCTTTGTTCATCAGTTCTCTCCTTTGGTATCGAATGTCACGAATAAATCGAACGGTCTTCGCGAAATCCGATGCTAAAACCTGACTTGCTCATTTTAGTGTCCTGAAAACAATTTTTTAAGCACAGCTAAAGCCGCTTCGGGGATCTCGGGTTCTGCCAACATTTCTTTTCCATTAAACGTCACAATGCCAGATCGGATCG
>Ga0172371_10007217_pt1 | contig 15908 bp, 17 predicted proteins | sample Lak12m_FD_114543 | JGI IMG/M metagenome (GOLD analysis project Ga0172371, IMG submission 114543) | Freshwater microbial communities from Kabuno Bay, South-Kivu, Congo - kab_022012_12m | ecosystem: Environmental > Aquatic > Freshwater > Lake | place: Democratic Republic of the Congo: South-Kivu...
AAGATGAAGAATATCTTCTGGGTTCAGACGATATGACGGATATTGTACTTACAAGAAACATAGGTGGACTTAGTTTAAATGGATTAACATATATAACCGAAGAAACAGCCAAAGAACTCGTTAAACTCAAAGGAGGGATTAGACTCAACGGCCTAACGAATATCACAAAAGAAATAGCAACAGAACTGGCCAAACATAAAAATTGGCTGTACTTAAGTGGGCTAAAAAACATCACAAAAGATATAAAAGATATCTTAGCTAAACATGAAGGGGAAATAATTCTCTATAATAAAACTACCGATCAATAGAAATTAAATTAAACAAAAAAACATGATACACGGCTCTAAACAATGTCCAAAATGCCAAAGTAAAGAAACAATATTCATTAGAAGTAATGGAGGAGAAGGAATGAACCCAAATGGAGAAGTAAACACAGAGGATTGGTTTCTTTATCAATGCAAAAATTGCTCTCACTATTTTTGGATTACAAAAGAAGCCCACTCGGAACAAGTTTAAATTGAAAAAAATTAAGTATCTCGCTATAATCAAGCTCCCTCTTAATAACACCCCAATTAAGAGTTCTAAACTTGTCCACTAGTGGGAGCCAATTTAAACGTTCACAAGCTCAAGACCTTCCACAAAAAAGTGTCCTTTTTCCTAAGTTTCTGGTAACATCAACTCACTTTAACCCAATCAACATGGAAACTTTTTTGACGCTAGTTCCTCTGTGGATAATTTTGTTTCTCCTAATCGTTTCCTCGATACGTGAAGTAAAACAGTATGAAAGAGGCGTAAAATTCACATTAGGAAAATTTACTTCATTAGCTCAACCAGGATGGAGACTTGTCATTCCAATTTTTCAAAAAATGACAAAAGTTGATATCCGCGTAAAAGCCGTTGACGTCCCTGATCAAGAAGCAATTACTGAAGATAATATTTCCATCACCATTAATGCGGTTATTTATTACAAAGTTTCGGACGCAAGCAAGGCGGTTCTCGAGGTTGAAAATTTTTATTATGCAATTTCACAGCTCGCTCAAACCACTATGAGAAACGCTGTCGGCGAAGTAGACCTGGACACACTGCTAAAAAAACGAGAACAAATTGCTGGAAACATTCAAAAATTAGTTGATGCCGCAACCGACCCATGGGGAGTAAAAGTTGAAGCGGTTGAACTAAAAGACATCGTCCTCCCTCAAGATTTGAAAAGAACAATGGCAAAAGTAGCTGAAGCTGAGCGCGAAAGAAAAGCCGTCATTATCAAAGCTGAAGGTGAAGTCCAAGCTTCAAACAATCTAGCCAAAGCCGCAAAAACTTTATCAGAGGCAACCGGAGCTATGCATCTTAGAACTTTACAATCAGTAAACGACATATCTTCAGACCAATCAAATACTACAATTTGGATGTTGCCAATTGAAGTTTTGAGAGCCATCGAAAAAATCGCTGACAAAATCAAGTAAGAATTTGCCATTCCTACAGAGAATCAATAAAATTCAGCACATGCAATCAACACAACAAGAATTCTACATCTCAAAAATTTCAAAAAAAGAATTTGAAAAGGGAGTAACTCTCTCTAAGTTTCTTAAAAATATAGTCCAAAGAAAAAACGCAAATTTAAAGAGGACAATTACAAAAAAAGGCTTCAAAGAATTCGATGAAAAAAAATTCACAAAACTTTCAAGACAAGAACTCTTAAAACTTTTAAAAGAAAGTGAAGCGGGAGTCGGATTAACGGGAGGCGGAGACTGCGCCGGAATAGCGGACTTTTTGTCATCGCTCGCGCTGAATTTGGATTCAAAATTAACAATGCTCGGCATAAAAAACGCAGGCGCCGGACTTTCTGTCTCACCGGAAAAATTCAAAGATCAATTAATAGTCGTAGACAAATTATTGGCAGAAGATTTTATCGGACAATCAAGCACACCGTTCGGCTCGGCGAGAGTCAACGCGATCAAAGACTTCCCCGAAAACACAATCAATAACCTCAAACCATATAATTTCGTGTACGGAACAGGAGGCGACGACCACCTCGGCATGCTGGCCGAAATAGCAAAAAAATTCCCGGAAAAAGTGGTGGTTGGAACTTTTAAAAGCATCGACGGAGACGGCTGTATCAACGGCAAACCGGCACAAATGCTCGGGTTCAAAACCGCAATGGAAAGATTCCGCCAAGACTTTTGGGCAATCGTTCAAAACGCATACACTCACAATCAAGTTCATGTTGTAGAATTCTTCGGCAGAAAATCCGGAAAGCTGGCGTTCGAGTCAGCAAGAAAATTCCCACTGGATTTTGAAGATCTTCCAAAAGAAGAAAAAAGAAAAATCGAAGAATTCAGGGATTGCGTAATGATTTTGGTTCCGGAAAAGCCAACTTCTTTAAAGAAAATCGTAGAAAAAGCTTTGGAAATAAAAAGATCCCACGGATGCTGTGTAATCGCGGTAGCGGAAGGATTTACTCCAACCGACCTCCCGTCAGAAAAAAATCAATGCATGGACTCATTCGGGAATGTAGCAACTCTGTCAGGAGTAAGGCACCAAATAATCAGAGCATTAAAAGAACAAGGCAAATTAAGCAAAGTAAACGAACTTTTATGCAATTATGAAGCAAGAGGCGCAACCCCTTCAAAATGGGACTCCGTAATGGGCAAAAAAATCGGCAAAAAAGCCGCGGAATTGATAAACAAAGGAACCACGGGCGGAAAAGCGATAATTTATTTTGAAAAAATGAACCCTCTAAAAGAAGACCCCGTCGTAGTCCACCTCACAGACATCAGCAACAAAAACACTCTAAACAACTGCACTCTCTACAACGACAAAATTTTAAAAGAGAACGGTGTGTTTTATTGTCGGTAAACTTCTTTGTATTTCGCAAGCAGCTCGGCCACCCCAACACCGGGATTATTCATGGTTCTCAAAACATCATTAAGCCTCTTAAACTTCCCACTGCTCCTGGAAAAATCGAGATTCCTCAACTGCTCAAGAGCAATCTGAGCCTTCCACGCATCATCACGAGGGACTTTTCCGCTCTCCGAAATAACGGCCATCCTGGCAAGTAATCTCTCATGACGCGAAACATCAGTTCCTCTTTCCGCGAAAACGTTAAACCTGGCTCCGCGAGAGTTCTCCGTCAAAACAACATTAATCATGGCTCTAACTCTCTCAGACAAAAGAAAATATAAACGACCGAATTCAATATGATCGGTATTGTGAGGCAAAGATCTAGCCCGTCTAACATCAAGAACATCAAACAATCCAAGAGCCTGCCTCACATCATCAACAACAAATTCCGGAGAAGCGCCGCGCAAACGAGCAAAAACCTGATCAGCACCATCTTTAGCCCTCCTCGGCAAAGCTTCAACTATCCCCTTTTGAGTAAACAGCCTCGCCGCAGGATTCAAAGCGCATTTCAAAGTCATGGCTCTCCTCCATTTCGAAGTCAAACTGTTATCCACCAACACGCCCATATCTCCAGGCCCAACAAAAAGACTCTGCCCAACATGCCGATCAATCTCGGTCTCAACAATTTCTTTATCAATTTCCATTATACAATTTTTACAAACCTTGCAGGGATTTTAACATGAGAACACTTCAAAGGATTAACTCCTTCAGGTCTGATAATAACACTTTCCCCACCCTTAAATAAAGGCATCCCTGGCTCTAGTTCAACGTGATAAGATTTTCCTCCATCAACAGGGCTAACCCACAAAGATCCTCTTTCAGTCCTTGTCACATTCCCAAGTACACACCCTTCGGGAACTTCCACTCCAACCTTTTTTCTTTCGCCCAAAACTCTTCTAATACAACCAACTATATCAGCCACCGCTCCGTCACGATCATCAAGATCAATCCCAAGAACTTCCTGCCCTGAACGCTTTGTTCTATCCAAACTTACAAACATCTCTTGAGCAAATTCTCTAACTCCGCCCATACTCTCTCTATCAAATCTAGAAGTTAAAACTTCAGCTCTAACAACATCCCCAAAATCAACCGGTTTTCTGCCCGTAAGAACATAGTCTTGTAATCCAAACCTTCCCAACCCTGTTACTTCATCATTTGTTAACCTAACATCTGTCCTTTCCATATAAATTTAAATTAAAAATTCAGGGCGTAACTATAAGAACCTTCGGGCATTCTGTCAACCCGTAATAAATAAAAAATCCGAAAAGTCGCTTAAAATAACCTCATGCAAAAATTTAAATGCAAAGTCTGCGGATATGTTGTAGAAGGATTCGAAAGCCTACAACAAGACTGGAAATGTCCGATTTGCGGAGCTCCAAAATCAGAATTCGAATCTGTTCATCAAAAAGGAGAACCTCAAACCGGAGGCGAAGCCCAAGAAAAACACGTCCCCATCATCGAAAACAAGGACGGAAAAGTTTTTGTAAAAATCGGGGCAGCCCCCCATCCAATGCTTCCGGAACATCACATCGTCTGGGTAGAGCTTCGCGATGGCAACAAGCAGTTAGGCAAAAAGGACATCTCGTCCAACTCCGAGCCTGCAGTTCTTTTCGACAACATCGAATACAAAGACAACCTAAAAGCCTACGCCCTCTGCAACCTACATGGAGTTTGGGAGTCGTAAACGCTTCAAGCAAACCTCGACTTCCTCGTTTTCTCTACACTTTTGATAAGGATTTTTAAAGCTTCATCCAGTTCGGCCTTGGTCGTAAAACGGCTTATGGTAAAACGAATCGTATTCTTTGCTTCTTTCTCCGTCCTGCCAATCGCTTTCAAGACATGGCTCACTTCCCCATCGATCATTCCGCACGCGGAACCCTTAGACGTGCAAACACCATAAACATTCAAATAATCACCGAGCATCTCGCCATTCACAGGGAAAGTAATATTTATATTGTTGCAAAGTCTTTCATCGCCGACAGCTCCATTCACTTTCGCGTCCGGGACAGCCTTCAAAACTTCAGCAATAAAATAATCGCGCGTTTTCTTCATGTCCTTAACATGGCTTTCCTTAGCCAATTTTACGGCCTCAGCAAATCCCACGACGCCACTGACATTCTCAGTTCCGCCGCGCAAGCCCCTCTCATGCCCACCACCATGAAGCACCGGAACAACTTTAACTCCTTCACGAATATAAAGAGTCCCAACCCCCTTCGGTCCGTGGATTTTATGCGAATTCAAAGTCAGCAAATCAACATTCATTTTCTTAACATTGATCGGAACTTTTGTGTAACTTTGGCACGCGTCCGAATGAAACAAAACTCCTTTTTTCTTACAGACATCCCCAATTTCTTTCAAATTTTGAATCGTCCCAATTTCATTGTTCCCGTGAATAATGGAAACCAAAAAAGTCTCCGGCTTTATAGCTTTTTCCAGATCGGAAATCCTCACAAACCCATCACTATCAACATCCAAATACGTAACTTCAAACCCGTGCTCCGAAAGCCATTTGCAAGTATTCAAAATACAACTGTGCTCAACCTTTGTCGTGACAATATGATCCTTTTTTGCGTTAACCCTCAACTCCATAATCCCTTTGCCTTTGATAAAACCCTCAACCCATTCAAACGCCTGCATATCCACCTGCGCAAACGCCAAACCTTTAATCGCAAGATTATTGGACTCCGTCCCGCCGGAAGTGAAATAAATTTCTTCGTCTTTTGCACCAATTGATTTTGCAATTACATGGCGCGCGTCATTCAAAAGCACTTTCGCGCGGCGACCCATTTCATGCCCCGCACTCGCGTTCCCATAATCCTCAACAAAACACGGCTCCATAGCTTTCAAAACCTTTGGATCCACCATCGTGCTGGCGCCATTGTCGAGATAAATAATTTTCATCGGGGAGAATTATACACTGCGCTCGAGCATTAGTATAGCCTTAGCTTAAGCTCGAGCATCAGTTGCCATATCACAAAAACTAAGACTCCAAAGCTTTAGACGCCACAGCAACTTTCCCGTTCCTCAAAAACGCCCACCAATACGCCATCACGGCAATAATGATTCCGGCAATCACATCCCAAATATAATGCTGTTTCACAAGCATCGTCGACACGGCCACGGCAGCAGCAAAAATCAACGTCACCCATCCCCATTTTTTATGCGCGTTCATCCAAATAAACGCACACACAAAAGGAAAAGCAACATGCTGCGACGGGAAAGCGTTTTTTGGCGTGTCTATAAACCAAACCTTAAGAAGAGCGGCATCAAAAAAACCGGCGGCATTAATCTCCGGCCTCGGCATCTCAGTCGGGACAATCACAAAAAAACAAAAAGTTACAACAGCGGCAATTATAAAAGCGTAGAGCCCTTTTTTTAAAATTTCCAAATCCTTAACAAGAATAAAAGTAAAAAAAACAAACGGCATATACAGCGCATACACAACCAAAGCCGGCGGCCATAGAGGAATATAATTATCAATCCAAAAAGGCAAAAGATAAGAGACTCTCGATTCAACAAGAAAAGTCGCGGCGCTATAAGGCACCACCCAAAAAAACATAAAAACAACAAAAATTTTTGAATGAGTCAGATTCATGCCTCGCCAAAAAATTTATTAACGAAATCACCGACATAATGAGTCATTACTATCACAACAAAAGTAATAATAACGTGTTCCGCTACAACATGCATCGGATGAGAACCCTGTTTCTTCGCAAGTATGTAACTAAAAATACTGATCAAAACAAGCCCGCCGACAACACTCGCAACCATTGCGGTCTCAAGAGGCAAAAGCAAAACGGGAATCACAAAAAGCATCGCGGTGAAAAATTTAAAAATCCAAGTGGACACAGTAGCACCCCAAACTTCTTTCTGCTTATGCTCCCCACCATCATGCACGGACTCCTCCGAAATATGCATCCCCATGGCGTCCGAAAAAGCGTCACACACCGCAATAACAAAAATCCCCCCAAGCACAGCCAGCCTTGAATGAGTGCCGGAATGAAGCCCAATCATCATCCCAAGAGTTGTAATAATCCCCGACGTCATTCCAAAACCAAACCCTTTTAAATACGATTTTTCCATTTTTTTATCCGTTACATCACTTTATAAACGTTGCCGTTATTTTTCGGCTCCGCAAAAACTTTCAACCCTATTGAATCACCGCTGTAAGCGGTAACAACATTTTCGTGATTTATCTGCATCGAATCAACTGTCTGCTCAAAAAGCCCATATTCACTTTCAAAAATCAATTTGTCGCCGGCTCGAATCGAAGAGCTGACTTCCACAAGAGCAACCTCAATTTTACCCAAATAGCCGCTTACTTTCCCGCAAAGCCGCATCTCCCGACAAGAGCGCGAAGCGCTCGAGCCCTCACTCGGCGAAGAATAACTCGGCTCCTCACGATAACTCGGTTCCTCATAAGAATCACAACCCAAAAGCGGCTGTGAGAAACTTTCACTTTCGCCAAAAGTCTGCCCGGGCAGCACTCCGCCACGCTCTGCGGGGCGGAGATCCGAGCCCTCATACAAACTCGACCCATCATAATCATAAGAAACCCTGCTCGCCCTTCTCCTCGTAACTTTTTTCTTCACAAAAGGCACCCCGGCTTTCATCCTCTCCAGCGCAGTAACCGGCTTGCAAACTCTCCTCGCCTTCGCCGAAAGACTCCTTTTCCTCTGAAAAGCCGGAACTTTATATGTATCTGGGGAAACACTTCTTGGCATATTTTTATCTTACAATTTTTTTATCTTCGTTATCAACTCATTCAACCCCAAATTCCCCGCGCCACCCTTGTGCTTCGAATGCTTTAGCATCCCTACAATCGATCCTTTATCAACCGTCAGCTCCTTCAAATGATTCCCAACTTCAAAGTACGCGTCACGAAACGGCATACCCTTTTTCACAAGTTCAAAAGCCTTGTGAGTCGCAAACAATTCCGGAGTCATAGCTTCATACAAATTCTCTTCAACCGGCACGACATTTTCAGCGATTATCGAAGCGACCTCAAGCGAGTCCTGAGTAAATTGCAAACCTTGAAACAAAGGTCTTTTTAACTCCTGCCCATCACGATGATATCCGGAAATTTTATTCATATAATTCATCAAAATCTCAGCACGACACGCAACAACAGTCGCCCCGCGAGCCCTCAATAATTCAGCCACATCCAAATTCTTTTTCTGCGGCATGATGGAAGACCCGGTCGCAATATTGTCGCCGAATTCAAAAAATCTATACTGCCCCGAACTAAACAAAACAATGTCAGTCGCGAATTTATTCAAAGTCATCATCAAATGCACACACGCATCCAGCACCATCGAATGATTTTTTCCACGAGAATTATGGCAATAAATCGAATTCGCTTGAGTATTTTCAAAACCCATTAACTTACTCAAATAATCCCTGTCAAAACCAAACGGAGTCCCATATCCAGCTCCAGTTCCAAGAGGATTTTGATTGTTAATTTTAGCCACAGTATCCAAAAATTTAATATCATCAACCAACCCCTCGGCGAAACTTGAAAGCCACATTCCAACAGAAGTAGGCATCGCTTTTTGCGTATGAGTATATCCGGGCATCGGAACAAACTCATATTTTTTTGCGGTAAGAGCAAATTCCAAGGCGGTTTTAACGGCACCTTTACGAATCTTCACCAACTTATCCCTTATAAACAACCTCTCCGTCACCAAAACCTGATCATTTCGCGAACGCGCCGTGTGAATCTTTTTCCCAACATCGCCATAATGAGCGACAAGATATTTTTCAATCGCGGTATGACAGTCTTCATCCTCAAGCGTCACAATAAATTTTCCGGCCTCATGCAGCCCGGCAATTTCCCCAAACCCTTTCTCCAAATCAGACAATTCGCCAGCATTCAAAATCCCATATTTTCGCAACATTTTCGCGTAAGCAACAGATCCAATAACATCATAAGGAACCAATTGCTGATCATATTGAATATCTTTTCCGGCATTGTATTCCTCAACCGTGTGATCCATTTCGACTATATCTTTTTTGTGCCAAAGCTTTCGCCTAACAACAGGTTTTGCCATATATTTATTGTTTAAATTTTAAAAGTTTTATATCCGTTAATCGTAGCGATTTCCGCCAATTCGCGTGGCTTATAATATCTGCACGCGGAAGACAACATTTTCATCTCCTCCCAAACATCTCCGGAAATCTCCGGCTGGTAGACATCGCTGATATTATCAAATCCAAAAGCGACATTTACTCCCGCTTCAATCATTTCAACTACCGGCGCGATAGAATTGTGAACTGGCGACATTTTATCGTCATGTTGTTTCATCGCGATCGCAGCCGTCGGGCAAACAATCACATTCGCGCCGACATCTTTCAAGCCTTTTATTATTTCAGAACGAACTTTTTTCTCCTGCGCCGCCACCGAAATACAATGCAAAAAATTAACCCTCCCCTGCCACCCATGCTCAACCACCTTCGCAATCAATTTTTCAGTATCCCTCTCAAGCGGATTATTTTCCTGATCAATATGCACATCCATATCTTTTTTTAAATTTTTCGCGACCCCAAAAATAATATCCATGTGCTTCAAATCCCCCTTTCCACCAGGCATCTTCCTATCAGCCGAAGGCAGCCCCCCAACTCCATCCGCGATCTCGCACGCCCCTTCAAAAATCTTAATTTTTTCAGGAGTATCAAGCCCCTGGCAAGGATGCGCAGAAAACCGAAAAACCAGCCGACCCTTGTATTCCTCACGGAGATCCGCCATCGCCTCAACAACCTTTAATCCAGTATTCAAATCCGCGTCCGCGTGAGTATGAAAAACAGCAACTCCCTGCTCGATCATCATATCCAAAACCCCCCTCATCCTATTTTTCAATCCAGAAGGATCCGCCGCGTTCCCTTTCCTAATTTCATTCACAAGAATCCATTTTTCCTCCATAAGAGCCATCGACTGTTCCCAAATATCTTCGCTCAAAGTAAAAGCTCTGTCCAAATGAGCATGCGCGCTGACAATCCCTTTAACGTACCCATTAGATTCTTTTTTAATTTTCTCAACTTCCTTAAAAAAAAGTTCCTTAAAAAGAAACACAGGCCGCGCCCCACCCTTTACAGTGGAAGCCACCGTATTGATAGCTTTTCCTGCCATATGTTTAAAATTTAATTCTTTTTCCGCAAAATCCTACCACACCTATTAAGCCCCGTAAAGTTTAACTAAAAGCATAAATCCAACCCCAACGACAAACAACTAAAACACACAACCCATGAACCAGAAAAACAACCCTATTTGGAAGAATCTTTCTCCAAAACAAGTCCAATCCTATGATAAGCATCATTATGCCCACGCTCAGGACCTATGTGAGAAAGAGCTCTAATCTTCATCCCATAAACACCGACAAGATTTTTAATTTCTTCAAGAGTTTTATCAAAGGTCCACAAACTGGAAAGATACCTGGTTGTTTCCTGTTCAGAAACAGCCAAAGTGCTATCCCTGTCGGATCCATCACGCCCAGGATTAGCAGGAGCGTAAACATACAACCGTCCATTGGGAGAAGAGGACAATAAATCCAAAATCCCCTTCCAAGACGCTTGGGGATCACGAAGTTTATGAAAAATATTCGATGCAAGAACAAAATCAATCCTCCCTCTATGCTCATCAACAATCCCACTAATAGCACGAGAATCATCAAAATCCACAGGTACAAAATTTAGATTGGAAAGCCTTCTCCCGTCAGAAAGCTCCATTCCCCACCCATTCGAACGATGCTGATACAATTTATCGTAAGCAAAGACATCACAACCGGGATATCTCCTGGCGACAGCATTAGACCACCACGCATATTTGCCAGCCCCGAGATCAAGAACTCTTTTGGTCGATTCATCAATAAATGCCCCGGGCGGGCAAGCAAGCAGATCATTTTGAGGATCAGAACTATACCCGGCAACCAAATTAACATATGCGAAAATCCTTTCTCTGATATCTCTCAACTCCCTTAAAACATCCTCTAACCCAGTCCCACTTAGAAAATTATAGCTATCCCCAAGAATTTTTGCCTCAGAAAAAATGAAATCCTCCTGCAACACTTCAGACAAATTTTCAGCCCTTCCCAAGACGAGACGAATGAGAACTTTGCAATGATGTTGTAAAGCGCCGGGATCTTGCTTAACAAAATCTTCAACGGGGAAAGTCCTTCTGTTTAACTTGCGAGTCACAGACAAATGCGTAGTGATATCTCTAAGAATAGAAAATAAACCATGCAAATCATCCCAGCTTTTAACGTTAACATCTTCCTTCTTCAAAGCACCGGAAGAGAGCCCAGATACATGAGCCTTAAAACGCTTCATGGAAATCAACCTCAAAACAATAATATAATATAACCTTCTCAGTTCATCGGGATTCAACCTGTCAATAACCGTCCTTCTCTTTTCGGCTAAACTCTTTTGATAAACAGGCAATCTCAAAGACAAATCTTCCAAAAAATCTGTAAAACAAGAGTATCCATGCCCCCCTTCAACTTGCTGAACGAAATCAGGGTGAAAAGCCTCCGAATACATGCGCCACCAAGAATCAGCTCTAGCCCGATGAAGATCAGGAACATTGTCAGTTTGTCCCCCCGAGAGAGAAGAATCTACAGAAGAAAACACATCATTTATAAACTGTTCCGTAGAATGCTCCATCTGCACATTAGGAACATTTGTAAAAATTCCATCAGCCCTCAACCCTGTCACATTGATAAAATCCTCAAGAGCTTCATCAAAAGACATCTCTTTGCAAAGACCGTCGAGAGCGGGATAATCTCCACGCTCCCTCCAATCCAACTCAGCAAGCCCTGCTTTTTGTTCGCTTGACATCGTTTTATTGCCTTGACATGATAAAGGAAGATATTATACTAGCACGGAAAAAATTGACAAGTAAATATTAATGAGCGAAAAAAAAATTATCATTACAGATCAAACCGACGACCTAAAACAAAAAGGGATAGAATCACTCAAAGACGCTCTTTCCTCAAACACCACTGACACATTCCGTGTAGTTTATGAACCAAATGCCCTAGACGCCACCCCAGACCCAAACGAAGTAATAATCGTCAAGTTTGATCCCCGTCAGACAGATAAAGTACAAGCCGCCATAAGGGGAGGGATAACGATCATATTGGCTGTAGAAAATCAGGAAGAAGCGGACCAAGTAACATCTTTATTCACCCCTCAACCAGAGACCCTCATCACCAATCCATCGATACCTCTGGCAAAAGTGGCAGGAATAATAATCCAAATCTTCAAAAAACTTCAAAAAACAATTCCCACATCTCAAACGGAACTTGCTTAAAAAACACTTGACTTGAGCCGAGGTTTATGATTTAATTCCAATCTTGGTAACGAAAATTTAAAATGGAAGAAAAAGAATTCAAAATAGTCCTAGCTTTAAGTGACCCCATAAGACGCCGGAATCTCGCCCCTCAAATAAACCCAAACATGAGAGGAGGATTTCCATTCGGGACGGATGTAATAGAAGCAGGAAACCTCGATGAACTTACCTCTTTGGTTCAAAAAGATGTAAACAAAAAAATAGTAGCAATCGTAGTGGGTCTCGAGCTGGATACGGCACACGCCCCAAATATTGAAATAAATACAGTCCTGGAAGAAATACGCGCCCACAACAGAAGAATATACATAATAATTGCGATAGATCATGCAGACCCAGCTCAAACAGCAAAAAGAGACAAATACAATGCCAAAGACATGGGAGCAGACATAAACACATCATGTCCTATAACCCCAAAACTTGTTATAGCTCACTTATCGAGGGGTATCACTGAAAAAATAGCTTCACATGCAGAAGAAACGGAAGAAATAACCGAGGAACCCACTCCAAAAACCAACTGGCTATCAAGAATCTTTTCTGCTATCATCAGCCGTAGGAAATGAGTATCCCAAACAAAACCAAACTCGAACTCATCAACCACATATACAAAACCCTTTCAGATAAGAGCGGTTTTAGGGAAATAATAAAATCACTAAGCGACATCATAAAAGAGTATTTTGAGTGTTCGTATACGGACGTTGTACTTGTCGACAACAAGAACCAAAGTCAATACACGGTATACGGAATCGCTCAAAACGGAACCTTCGTAGAAAACGCCATAGACCCGCACGGAGTAGTTAAAAAAACTATCGAAAACAAAGAAACAATCGCGGCAGATGACGTATCGAAAATCTCTTATTACTACCCGGCCCGAAAAGACACAAAAGCCGAGCTTTGCGTTCCAATTCTTTACAAAAGAAAAATCGTAGGATGCTTAAATATTGAATTCAAATCAGTCCAAAAATTCGACAAAGACACCACCACGACCCTAGAAATTATCGGCCAAACCATAGGTTCAATTGTCCGCAATGCCCGCCTCCACGAAGACCTTGAACAATCAGAAAAAACATTCCGCCAACTGGTCGAACACATGAACGAAGGCCTTTGGGTGGGAGACAAAAAACACAACACAGTCTACGTTAATCCAAAATTCGCGGAAATGGCCGGGTTATCACACGAAGAATGTCTAAAACGCGACTGTTTCGGCTTTTATGACAAAGAAAGTGTAAAAAGAATCCACGAACAACACAAAATTCGTGAAAAAGGCGTAAGCTCACAGTACGAGCTCACAATGATCAAATCAAACGGAGAAACAATCCCCATCCTTTGTTCCGGAGCACCAATACCGGACGGAACGGTAGGAATCTTCACAAACTTAAAATTTATAAAAGAAAAAGAAAAACAGATCAAAGACCTTTCAAAATCCGAAAAACTACTCGTGCACGTATCGGACAACTCTATCGACGCAATTGTGAGTATGGACAAAAATCTAGTCATAAATTCTTGGAACAAAGGAGCGGTAAAAATGTTCGGTTACGAAAAAGAAGAAATAATCGGAAAAAGCATCAAAACAATCATGCCTCCGACAAAAATAAAAGAAGAAGAGCTCGAGCAAATTATAAAAATTACACTCGAAAAAGGATTCCTAAAAAACTTTGAAACAGTCCGCGTCACAAAAAGCGGAAAAGAAATCAATGTAGCGATTTCAATAACAAAACTCCTGGACGAAAGCAATCACTTCATAGGATTTGCTGTCATCTACCGAGACATCACATACCAAAAGAAAGCGGAAAAAGAACTCCAGACGAGATTTGAATCAATGCAAAACGCGTACATGGAACTCGGCAAACAGCGCAGAGAGTTGGATTACCTTTTGGAAACACTGGACATCGCCATCGGCGACGAACAATTCCCAGATATTGAAAACTACATCGTCAACGCCGCGATAATGCTGACAAAAGCAAACGCGGCAACACTCCGCCTATACAGCGAAAAAGACGGATTCTTACACCTCAAAGCGGCCAGCGGAGTAAGACCGGAATGGTGGGGAAAAGCAAGATCCCCATTCGCTGGAACATTGGCGGAAAAGGCCTACCACATGCACAAACCACTTTTCATAGATGAAATCCAAAACAACCCGCTCTATACCAGCCAAAAACTGGCAACGGAGCATGGTTTCGTTTCATCACTGATAATCCCCCTGTACGTAAAAACAAAATACATCGGCAACTTGGCTCTCTACTCAAACAACAAAAACAAGCTCCACTTGATAGACAACTCTTTCATAGCAAATTTCGGCAAACAAGCCTCACTCGCACTATTCACAAAGTCGGTTTAAACAAAAGCTAAAACGGTAATTCCGGAAACAATCATAAGCCCAAACACAACCATGATTTTTAAAGCCGCCTTTCTCGCGCCAAAAATCGCGAAAATCAAACCTTTGAAAAAGGTGTTCGAAATCATTGCCAAAGTAAGTGCAAATGTAGAAGCGTCGGTAACAGGAAGCCTTGAAATGGAAACAGTGATAGCATCAACATCCACAAGTCCGGAAACAAGACTGACCAAATAAAGCCCTTTGTCTCCAAAATAAACCTGCCCGAACTTCGCAATCAACAACACCAATGCAAAGAAAAATCCAAATTTAAGCGCAGGCAAAAACCTAAAAGGATTCTTCAATTTATAAACTTCCCCGGACGCTTTTTCCTCGGCCTCAGCGGCCCCTTTCTCTTTTTTCAAAATTAAAAACAACGCGCCAACAACTCCAAAAACAGCCATCGAAATGACCGGAATAACGACATGCGACAGAAGCTCTCTGTTCAAAACGGAAACCTCCAGCAAAACTCTAAAAAACATCGCCGTACTCGCGACAATCACAGCAAAAGCATAAGGATTAACTATCGATTTATTTTCACGGCTTTCCTTTGAAAAACTCATAGTCAAAGCCGTGCTCGAAATAAGTCCGGCCAAAAATCCGGTGAGTCCAATCCCCTTTTTCGGCCCAAGAACTCTTATCAAAATATAACTCGCGAAAGAAATTCCGGAAACAAAAACGACCATCAGCCAAATCACATACGGATTAAAAATCTCATAAGGTCCATAGCCTTGATTCGGCAACAAAGGCAAAATCACAAACGCGATAATCATAAATTTAATAGTCGCGATAAATTCACTACCCTTAATATTTTTCGCCCACGAGTGCAAAGGAGCTTTAAAATACAAAACGGCAAGCGTGAGCAAAGCCAAAGAAACCGCAAAAACATACTTCTCGGAAACACAAAGCCCACCAATTAAAAAAGTTATAACAGCCGCAATTTCTGTTGTCAGCCCAATCCTCCCAAGTTTCAAAGCCGTAACAACATACGAAGCAACTATAAACGCAAAAGTTGTCCCGGCTATCAAAGCAAAAAGCAAAACAGAAGTATTCATCAAATAAAATGCGAGCGCTCCGAGAATCCCGATCAAAGAAAAAGTCCTCACTCCCGCAAAAGAAGCGTTTTTATGAACTTTTTTGTGCTGCTCGCGCTCAAGTCCAAGAAGCACAGAGAGTGCCACAGCCGTCCCGAATTGTTGAATGATACTCAATTCCATCAACATATTATACCACAAAACTTGCAAAAAATCATGGATACTGATACGATCGCAAACGACAAAAAACCTCATCCTCTAACCA
>Ga0172371_10007220_pt1 | contig 15904 bp, 14 predicted proteins | sample Lak12m_FD_114543 | JGI IMG/M metagenome (GOLD analysis project Ga0172371, IMG submission 114543) | Freshwater microbial communities from Kabuno Bay, South-Kivu, Congo - kab_022012_12m | ecosystem: Environmental > Aquatic > Freshwater > Lake | place: Democratic Republic of the Congo: South-Kivu...
CAATTTGTTTTGAATTATCAAACAGGAATGGAGTTTGGTAATTCTGTTTTTGATGTTGATGAGAAGGATAAAATTTATTTTTCAGTCAGTTTTCCTGATGAGTTAAAAGCTGATAATATTACTCTTAAGACTGAAAATAAACTTTCAAACATCGTAGCCAAAGTATCAGAAAAGGGGAAAATTCAATGGCATAAGGCATGGATGAAAGAATCAGAGAAAATCTATGTAAACGATATTTTGACTTTAAGTGATAATTGTATTTTAGTAAGCGGAAATTATTGGGGTAAATATAAAGTTAATGATATAATCACGCTTGATTCTTTTAATTCAAATGGAAATACTTACGTTCTTTGCCTGGATTCGTCTGGTAATATTGTATGGGCAAAGGGATTTAGCAATAAATCGGTAATTGATTTTTTCAAAGGACCAAACGGAGAGATTTATTTTTTTGCAAAAATAATGGGCACAGGGACAAATTATAGAGTATTTGATTCAATTATTGCAGCCGACAAACGAGCCTATGGCGAAATCAATGAAAAGGGAGAATTAATCTGGATTAAATCAAAGAATTTTATTGATGCCATTGCAATTGATAAGAATAAAAATTGCTATGCAGCAGGAATATTTGGCGGGTGGGCCTATCCTGAAGAGCTTATACTTGATACTTTTGTTCTGAAAGCCAGTTCTGCTGAACGTAATGATATTTTTCTGACAAAAATTAATCAGGATGGTTCAGTTAAATGGATAAAAACCATAAAGGGTTTTACAGATAATGATCCCGGCATAGATTCAAGAAAATTATGTGTTGATGAAAATAATAATCTTTATTTATCTTTTGAATACAGGGACAGCATTTTTGTTAATCAGCAATTTTACAAGGGCATAAAAAGTGATCATTTTTTTGTAGTAAAATTCAATGAATATGGTGATTTTCAATGGTTTAAGGAAAGTAGTACTACTTTTGATGAATTGACTGAAAGGGCAGTTTCAATAACATATTCAGCAGGAACTTTGTTTGCCCGAGCATTTATGCATTCCGAATCGGTATTTCAGGGATTATCATTCCCAACTATCAATGAAGAAACAGCAATTATTGAAATAGATACCAGCGGTTTAGCCATAAAACAAACTACACTGAAAATTAAAGATGCACTTTATAAAAAGGGTAATGGATATGCATATTATCAGTTCGGACCGCTAAAACGAAATCCTAATCTAATTATAAATGGATGGGAATTTAAACCTATTGAAAACGACTGGATATTAATAAAAGTTGATACCCTGACCTGGTGGACAGATATCACGAAATCTGATATAAAGAAGCAGAAAATAATTAAGAATATAAGCATGGCTTCAATTTACCTGAATCCTGAAATTACTGCTGAAAATCCTTGGTACTATGAAATAGTAGAATCAGGGGGCAGAATAGTTGACAAGGGTAATTTACATCATGAACAGGCAGAAATAGATATCAGAAAACTTCCTTCAGGATTTTATATGATCAGAATCTTTTACAAAAGCGGATTTGTTGCTGAGAAGTTTTTGTTTTAAAAAATGAAAATATTCACTTCATTCAGTGAACACATAATATTACTTCGGAAATCCTGGAATTTAGAGTTTGTTGGTTTGAGAAGATGCTGAGGAGAGCGAAGAGTACAATTAAACTTGAGGTGGGTAAAGGACATGGATAAATAATAATCAATTAAAAAATTTGATCATCCGTTATTATACCATTAATTAGTTGTCATAGCAATTGTAAGCCTGTCAAAGAGTTTTTCTCCAAAATATCTTCTGTTAAGCTTGTAGCAAAATTCATCTAAATATAGTTGGAGATACTTCCTTTTAATTTTATGATAAATCCCTAAAAAATTTCTTTTAGCGTTACTAATTGCGATGTGCGTCCAAGGTAATGCTTGAGTTGTTGTCTCTCTTGTTGATTTCGCAGAAATGTGGATGTCAACAAATTTGGAAATATCTACATAGCTTATACTCTGATCAGTAAAAACAATACTTTTTTCATCAATAATGTCAGCAGCTATTTTACCAAAATAATTAACAGAAGTATCATTAATTTCGTCACTTCTAAGTTCGGTTGTAATTTTTATAGGAACTATTGTCTTCCATGTATTTACTTCTTGTGATTTAATACTTATGACACTTAAAATAAAAATTAATGTTATATAAGCTTTCTTCATAATAAGTATTAAATTAATATGCAAAATTAATTACTTAATTAAGTGAAATAAGAATTTTTTTATTATTAAATTAATAAGTCTAAATAAATTAATAATTTTTTCTTCTTTTTGCTCATTCTGATTTTTTAAGTTAACATTACTCATGAAAAGTTTTTTATACACTCTTCAGACTGGGGAATAGATTGATTATTGCAAAAAAATATTCCCTCCCCATTTATGCACAAGCAAGATTTCGGCAGTCTTATTGACGAAATTTGCAATTAATTTATTTTTCCGTCAATAAAAATTACCTTTGCATTAAAAAATTATGATAAAGAGAGATACATATATAATTAAATTATGGCAACTTAAAGACCAAAATGTAATAAAAGTTATTACAGGTGTCAGGCGTTGTGGAAAATCAACTCTTCTTGAAGCCTTTAAAAATGAACTTTTATCAAGTGGTATCTCTGCTGAGAATATTATATTTATCAACTTTGAAGAAAGAGAAAATTTAGACTTTACAAATTGGACTACGCTATACGATGAAATTATAAAAAATGTAAGTAAAGATGAGAAATATTACATTTTCTTAGATGAAATTCAATTAGTCAACGATTTTGAAAAGCTAATAAACAGTCTGTTTACTAAAAAGAATTTAGATTTATATGTTACAGGTTCAAATGCTTATTTACTTTCAAGCGAATTAGCGACACTTTTAACGGGGAGATATATAGCATTAAATATTCAACCCTATTCATTTAAAGAATATATCCTGGCAAATAACAATGACAAAAACACAGACCGTTTATTTCGCAGATATATAAATGACAGTAGTTTTCCTGAAGCTGTAACACTTTCTCAAAAAAATCAGGATTTAGTATTCGATTACCTTCAATCTATTTATGATACAGTTATTATAAAAGATATTGCACAGAGAAATAAACTTAGAAATATTCATAATTTACAGCGGATAATCAGCTTTTTATTTGATTCTGTTGGTTCTTATGTTTCACCAACAAATATTGCCAAAGAACTCAACAAAAATTCACAAAAAAGCATTTCACATAATACGATTATAAAATATTTGGATTTTCTTACTCAATCGTATATTCTGTATGTAGCTCCACGTTACGACATAAAAGGAAGGGAGTTGCTATCGACAAATGAGAAATATTATATTGTTGATTTAGGATTGAGAAACATTACAGCAACTAATAAGTACGATACTGATTTAGGTCATAAACTTGAAAATATAGTCTATTTCGAACTTTTTAGGCGTGGAGGAAAAGTGTATGTAGGAAAACACAATGACAAAGAGATTGATTTTGTAGTTCAAAAACCAAATAATGAACGAGAGTATTACCAGGTTGCCTATACTGTTAATGACGAAAAAACACTTAAACGAGAAATTTCGGCAATAAAAAGTATTAAAGATAATTATCCGAAGTTTCTATTGACACTTGATTTTGACAATACAAACATTGAAGGTATCCAAAAATTAAACGTAATTGATTGGTTATTAAAATAAAATAAAAAAGAACAACTAATTCATTTGCTGTCCTGAGTTTGCAACTCAGGACATAATTATTTAAAAACAGGAATTTAGCTTTACATATCAAAAACTTGAATATCTGCACAATAAGCCTTTAGAGGCAGTTATTATCGATAAGCCGGAAAATTATATTTACAGCAGTGCGAGAGATTATTTTAATGCAGAAAGAGGATTGTCGGATGTTGAATTACCGGAGTTTTGAAAAGTTTTGGTTAAGTACTGAAATGCAAGCTCATGGCAGCTTTCGGATTGAAAATCCATTTTTACATTAAGTTTCTTCCACTTTAAAGTTCTCACTCATCCCGATAGCCCTGCGAATGATATGTGAACCGTATTTTTTACGGGTATAGTCCATGGCGAGGTAAAGGTCGGTGGTTTCGGGCTTGTCGGCAAAAAGGTTGAGTTGCTGCCCTCCGTAAACAAGTCCGCTGAGTTTTACACCTATTAATCGTATTAACATTCTTCGCTGGTAAAGCTTTTTGAACAGTTCCTTTACCACTTCTATCAGGTGATGGTCGTAGGAAGTATAGGGAATCTGCTTTTGTAAAGTATGGGTATCGAAGTTGGAATAGCGTATCTTTACTGTCACACAGGAAGCCAGCTTTTGTTTTTTACGCAGTTCGAAGGCAATTTTTTCGGTCATTACCACCAGCAGGCGTTCCAGATGGGCTACATCGGTGGTGTCCTGCTCAAAAGTACGTTCGGTACTGATAGATTTGCGTTCCGAATAGGTAAAAACCGGTGTCGGGTCAATGCCATTGGCTTTTTTCCAGACAACAATCCCGTTTTTACCTAACACTTTACCCACCATATCAGGAGGCATGGTTCCAAGGGTTTCAATTTTTGACACACCCATTGAACGCAGCAGGCGATAGGTTTGTTTGCCTATCATGGGAATTTTGCGGATGGAAAGCGGATAGAGAAAAGGTTTTACTGCTTCCGGCTGAATTTCGAGCTCACCGTTGGGTTTAGCTTCACCTGTGGCAATTTTTGCCACCGTTTTATTGACGGAAAGTCCGAAAGAAATGGGCAAGCCTGTTTCTCTGATGATGGTTTTCCGCAGTTCTTGGGTCCACTTCAGGCAGCCGAAAAAGCGATCCATGCCGGTAATATCAAGATAATGTTCGTCAATAGAGGCTTTTTCGTAAATGGGAGCCAGCTCTTCGATGATATTGGTAACCATACGTGAATAGCGGCTGTAGCTGTCCATGTCGCCACGGATGATGATGGCATCGGGGCAAAGATTGCGTGCCATTTTCATGGGCATAGCCGAATGAACACCAAACTGCCGGGCTTCGTAGCTGCAACTGGCTACCACACCACGGTCGGAAGTGCCGCCAATGATGATGGGTTTACCCATGAGTTTACAGTTTTGCAGTCGCTCGACAGATACAAAAAAAGTGTCCAGATCGAGGTGAACTATCGTTCTGTTGATATGGTCTTCGTAGTGAATCATGGATTATTTCATTTAAAGAAGTTTTTATGATTAAAATTTAATCAAAAAATCTGATTGAAATATAATCATTTTTTGAAAAATAGTATTAATTTTGTGGAAAAAAAAATTAAGTACTTAGAGTGCCTAGAGTACTTCGAGTACTTAAAGTTTAAGGGAGTTAAAAAGTTTAAAAAAATGGATAATAAAGAATTTAGTAGAGATTTAGAAAGGAGAACAAGGAAATTGGCTATTGAAATCATTGGTTTATCAAAGTCATTGCCAAACACCATTGAAGCAAGAGTTATCAGAAGTCAGATAACGAAGTCTGGGACGAGTATTGGAGCGAATTACAGTGAAGCAAACCGTTCAAGAAGCAAAGCCGATTTTATCAGTAAAATAAAAATTTGTGAAAGTGAGGCTAATGAAACAATTTATTGGTTGAATATTATTGAAGACTTAAAATGGATCAATTCTTCTGATTTGCAAGTTTTGAAAAATGAGGCTGGTGAAATTCTCGCTATTTTTACATCTGTAAACAAAAAATTAAAAGAATTAAATACTTAGAGTGCCTAGAGTACTTCGAGTACTTAAAGTTTAAGGGAGTTAAAAGTTTAAAAAAATGGATAATAAAGAATTTAGTAGAGATTTAGAAAGGAGAACAAGGCAATTTGCTGATGACATCATTGGTTTATCTTTATCATTACCAAATACAGTTGAAGCGAAAGTTGTCAGAAATCGGATGACAGGTGTTTTGGTAAGGAAGACTGGTAAAATTCTCGCTATTTTTACATCTGTAAACAAAAAATTAAAATTTTGAATAAATAACTTTAAGTACTTTAGGCATTTTAAGTACTCTAAGTACTTCAAAAAATAAACATTATGTATTTTACATCAAACATTAAATTATTAAGAAAAAGGCTCAGAATGACGCAGGAAGAGCTGGCAAAAGCATTGCAGATACCGCGTCCGACACTGAATAATTACGAAAACGGGGTTTCGCAGCCTACCATAAAGGCTTTAATTACCTTTTCACAGTATTTTCATGTATCGGTTGATACCTTGCTGAAAGTGGATATGGTGTCATTAACACCGGGTGTGCTGAGTATGATTATGAATGGGGATGATATTTTTATGACCGGAACAAAACTCAGGGTGCTGGCTACCACCATGAGTCCGCAGAACAAGGACAACATTGAACTGGTAAACGAAAAGGCAAAAGCAGGTTATGCTACCGGCTTTGCTGATCCTGAATTTATCCGTACACTACCTGTTTTTCAGTTGCCTTTTTTGTCGAAAGAAAGGAAATACCGTACATTTCAAATTAGTGGTGATTCTATGCTGCCCATTCCGGATGCTTCGTATGTAACCGGTGAATTTGTGGAGAACTGGTTTTTGATAAGAGACAAACATGCATATATTTTTGTTACCAATGAAGATGGCATTTTATTTAAAATAGCGGAAAATAAGTTAATGGATGAAGGAAAGTTGATTTTACATTCATTAAACAGTTTTTACAAACCGTTTGAACTGGGTGTGAACAGCATCAGGGAGGTATGGAAATTTGTAAATTATATAAGTTCGGAAGTGCCGGAACCAAATATAAGCAGAGATGAACTGATAAAAACTGTGATGGAATTAAAACAGGATGTTTTTTTATTAAAAAAACAATCAGAAAAATAATTTATTTGATTAACAGAGTTCTTTAATGACCTTCTTTTATAGCTTAAACTGAAATAAATGATATCAAAAATTACTGTTTTTCTTTATCTCATGACTGTGTTCTCATGGACATGTTTTTCACAGGATGGAAAGCAAAATGATAGTATTAACAATAATAATCTTAAACTGTTTATTAAATGTAGTGATTGTGATTTTGATTACTTAAGAGAACATATTACTTTCGTTAATTTTGTCAGAGAACCTGTTGATGCACATGTTTATTTGCTTGAAACAAGTTTGAATACTGGTGGTGGTGGCAACAGATTTTCATTATTTTTTATTGGTCAGGCTGAATTTAAAGGTATGACCGATACAATTTTATTTTCAGTATCACCAGATGATACCGAAGATAAAGTCAGGGAACTAATGCTGAAAATGATAAAAACAGGATTAATCAGGTTTGTAGCCAAAACACCGGCAATTTATCAGGTATCAATAACTTGTGATGACAAACAAAAGGTTTCAAATACTCAGGTGGACGATAAATGGCATAGCTGGGTTTTTAGTATCAGTAATACTGCTTCTGTTAATGGCGAAAAATATTACAAATACTTTAGTGTCAATTCATCTTTATCAGCTGAAAAAATTACTGAGAAATTTAAAACTGAGTTTTATTTTAGTAATTATTATTCAAAAAGTAAATATCTAATCGATAATGCAGACTATATCACCCTATCAAAGTCATATAGTTTCACCAATCAGACAGTATTCAGTATCGACAGTCATTGGTCGGCTGGAATTGCAGCAGGTATCAATTCATCAATATATAATAACCTGAACTTTTCAGCTTCCATTGCACCAGCAATCGAATACAATATTTTTCCATATTCTGAAGCTTCGCGGAAGCAATTCAGAATAAAATATACTATTGGAACAAAGTACAACCAATACCTTGATACTACTTTATATGGAAAAACTGAAGAGAATTTACTTCGCCATTCGTTGGGCATGGCTTATTCGGTGGTACAGAAGTGGGGAAATATCGGTGCCTCGGTTTCTTTTTCCAATTATTTATACGATTTTAAGAAAAACAATCTGTATCTTTATCTTTCCACAAGTTTCAGAATAGTAAAGGGTTTATCTTTTTACAATTATGGTTACTTTTCAATTATTCACGACCAGATTGAATTACCAAAATATGATGCAACACCTGAAGAGGTGTTACTTCGTATAAGAGCGCTTGAATCGCAATATAATTTTTACTTTTATTGCGGATTGTCTTATACTTTTGGCTCCATTTATAATAATGTAGTTAATCCACGCTTTGGAAATTAATCGCATAGTTCATTTTATCACAATGTTAATTGTTAGCGGATACATTAAAATTTATTTACTTTCGCAGTATCATTAATTATAAAAATATGAAATCAGTTTTTGTTTTTGCAGTATTGTGTTTATTCAGCATTTCATTGCTGACGGCACAGGAAGGATATAAATTTAATATTACAAAAGATATTAAAGCCACTGGGGTAAAAGACCAGTACAGGTCGAGCACTTGCTGGAGTTTTTCCGGTACCTCGTTTCTTGAATCTGAGTTGATGAGGCTGGGGAAGGACGAAATTGACCTTTCCGAGATGTATGTTGTGCGTAGGGCATACACCCAGCGTGCCGATCAGTATGTTCGTTTTCAGGGAAAGATCAATTTTGCTGCTGGTGCCGAATTCTGGGATGTTTTTAATGTGATTAACCAGAATGGATTGATGCCCGATGCTGCTTATCCTGGTTTGTGCTATGGCGAAACAAAACATATTCATGCCGAAATGGATGCTGTGTTAAAAGGGATAGTGGATGCCATTGTAAAAAATCCGAATAAAAAAATTAGTCCGGTTTGGAAAACTGCTTTTGAAGGGGCTTTGGATGCTTATCTGGGAAAAGTCCCTGAAAATTTCACAGTTGACGGAAAACAATACAATCCGCAAACTTATTTTCAGTCATTGGGCCTCAATTTAAATGACTATGTAATGATTACTTCATTTACCCATCATCCTTATTATTCGAAGTTTGTCATTGAATCGCCCGACAACTGGAGTTTTGGCCAGGTCTATAATGTTCAGCTTGACGAGATGATTGATATTATGAAAAACGCCCTTGATAAAGGCTTTACCGTTGGCTGGGCAGCCGATGTCAGCGAAGATGGTTTCAGTTGGAAGAATGGTATTGCTATTGTTCCTGAAAAAGAATTTGACGAGTTGAGCGACCTCGAACGTGCAAAGTGGCAAAACCTTGATGCCAACGAAAAAGATGCTCTGGTGTATCATTTTAATAAACCAGGCAAGGAAAAAATTGTTACTCCCGACTTGCGTCAGGCTGCTTTCGACAATTATGAAACCACTGATGACCATGGCATGCACATTACAGGTATGGCGAAAGATCAAAACGGTACACTTTATTTTAAAGTGAAAAACAGTTGGGGCACTGCCGGCAGCAAATATGACGGTTACCTGTTTGCCTCGGAAGCATACGTCAGGTATAAAACTTTATCGATCATGGTTCATAAAGATGCCATTCCCCGTCAGATTGCTAAGAAACTGGGATTGTAGGAAGGCGGAATGGGGAATGCGGAGTGCGAAATAGGGAAGACGGAATGCGGAATAAGGAATGAGGAGTGAAAATTTATGATTTAATTAAAGAAACTGTATGATTTCAAAGTAAATTATTGGCTATCTGATGAAATTGTTATAAGTAAGGAGCTTGAAATTATTTGCCATTTTAATATTTCATACTTTCTAAAAGAACTCCAAAATTGATGCTGGCAAAAATACCATAGAATTCCATATAAGAAGATAAATTCCACGATAAACCTAATTCAGCATTTAATTCAAATCTATCGAAATAAAAGCCTTGTTCAAAGCTTGCTATATAAATATACTCGTCATGATAATTCTTGGTTTCAGATGATTTTAATTCAAAATATTTTTTAAGATAATTGTTGAATTTGATATTACAGTAAATAAAGTGAAATGCTGTAGAAATACCAGTTTCAAGAAAGAGACCATTACTAAGTGGATTATCGTAAAAGGGTTCATCTGAGCTAACAAAATCATAAAAATAACCAATATTGATATTTGGATGAAAACCAAAGATTTTATTATTTTTTTGATACCAGCCTATTTTAAATTCAGACCATCCATTTAAAGTAATGTCGTCAGCAAATATGGCACTATATCTTATTCCATTAAAGGTGTTTTTAGGTTCTTTGTAATCATAGACTGGGTTATTAAAATATCGAATGTTTTTTTTTTGACATGAAGCAGTAAGTGTTATAAAAAAAAATATTAAAATGATTGGTGCGTTTTTTATGTTCAAGATATTCAAATTAATATATTACTTAACAGAAGGTATTATTTGCCATTTAGTTTGAAGATTAAATTTGCGGTAAGGGAAAAAACTGATAAGGGCTAGGGGCGACATATACATGCCGGCTGCGGCAATCAAAACGCCCATGATACCGAAAACAGGCATTACAGGATTTTTATCGAGGTACATTAATAAAAATCCACCACCAACACACAAAACTGAAGTGGCTGCAATGGAATAACCGCTGATTTTTATAAATGTAGTTGTGTAAGATTTATATTTAATCTTGTTGATAGATTTAAAAGAAACGAGCTGACTGTCAACTATCACAAAAGTATCGCCAAGCTGTTTGAAAGTGCCTTCGGTTTTGCTGCCATCTTTCAAATATAAGGTAAAAGGTACATGCTGATAAAGGGTTTTAGTTTTTTCAGTATCGGTTTTTTTCAAAATCAACATTTTTTGCAGTGCGCTGTCGGCTGCTGTGCCCAGGGCCACGGCCACATCTGTCATTAATATCAGCACAAAGACAATATAAATAGGGGTGAGGGTTTTCATTTTAAAAAATAGTCATTAATTTTAATAAATATGTATTCCGAAATTTTAGCAATGCAATATTTTAAAGCAAATATATATAAAATAAGGATTTATTTCAATACAATTTTTGACTTTTAACTTTAAACAGATAACATTAACTTTGTCAGATAAAATTATAAAAAAATGAAACGATTTTACACCATTTCATTCATTGCACTGTTTTTTTTAAGCGGATGCGATATACTGAAAAATATCAGCTTTTCGGATGTTGAAAAATATCTTAATACCAACACTCCCCTCACCAATGATGAGGTGATACGCGGCCTGAAAGATGCCCTCAGCATAGGCACTAACAATGCTGTCAGCCTGTTGAGCAAAGCAGGAGGCTTCAGCAACGATGCCATGGTAAAGATTTTGTTTCCTCCTGAAGTACAATATGTTGCAGATAAATTATATTCCATAGGTGCTGGCAAAGTGGTTGATGACTTTGTGGCAAAACTCAACCAGGGTGCCGAGGCAGCAGTGGTGAAGGCCGGGCCTGTGTTTGTCAATGCCATCAAAACCATGAGCTTTACCGATGCCATGAGTATCCTTAAAGGCAACAGCGATGCTGCCACTCAATATTTTAAAACCAACACCAGCACACAGCTTACAGGACTGTTCAAGCCCGAAGTACAAAAAGTGCTTGATCAGATGCAGTTGCTAAAATACTGGGGCGATGTTACCACTGCCTATAACAAAATTCCTTTAACAAAAAAAGTAGAGACCGATCTGGCCAAATATGTAACTGATAAAACAATGGAAGGGTTATTTAAAAAACTGGCACTTGAAGAAAAGAAAATTCGCACTGATCCTGTTGCAAGAACAACTGATATTTTAAAGCGAGTTTTTGGATCATTAGATAAATAAATCATAATTATGAAATGTTTTATTTTATTATTTTTACTTTTTGAATCTTTTATAGTATCTGCTATAAATATTGATAGCCTTCAGAAAATAATTAATAATAAAAATAGTTCTGCTAACGTAAAAGTAGCCTCATTGATAAAACTTTCTGAATATCATCGAAAGGATTTTAACAAATCAGTTATTTATATTAAACAGGCCATTTCATTAGATAAAAATATTACTAGAAAAGAACTTAAAGGTAAAGCAGACTATATTTATGGGATGATGTTGATGACTAAAGGTCAAAGTCAACCTGCCCTTCAGCAATTTTTTAAAAGCCTCAAAATATTTAAAGAAAATGACAATATTAACGGGCTTGTTGAATGCTATATCGCAATTGGAGAGGTGTTACGTTCACAAGCTGAATACACAGAAGCATTAAAATATTTATTTAAAGGAATAAATCTGGCAAAAAATTCTGCAAATCTCGAACTAATAAAAAGTTACTATGACAGAATAAGTGCTGTTTATTTTGAATTGAAAGATTATAAATTGACTTTGATTTACTGTGACTCTGCTATTAATTTTCATCCGGAGCTAAATACTGAGAGTTTTTTTGTTAGTGTATATGATATTAAAGGAGCCTCTTTCAGGGAATTAAAAAAATATGACTCTGCAATATTTTATTTGAACAGGGCCGCAGATTTTTCTATTAAAGGAAAAGAATATTATTATCTGGCCGGCATTTATAACAACATAGCAGGATTGTACTTTAATCAAAAAAAATATAGTAATACAATAGAATATGTTCATAAAAGCCTTAATATTTCAGTAAAAGACAGTATTCTTTCCTATATGGAGGTTTCTTATTTGTTGCTATACCGTTCATTTAAAGAAATTGGGAAACTCGATTCAGCAATAAATTATTTGCTTAATTATACAGACATTCGATGGAAAGAATTTGACATAAATCGCAGTAAAGAAATAGCTTCGGTCAGATTAAAATATGATTTGGAAAATGTTGAACAGGAGAATGAAAAACTTTTACTTAAAACACAAATTCAGCACAATAAAATTCAGATTCAGAGAGCAGTAATTGTAATTTCATTATTAGTACTTTTATTGGTGTTTTATATTCCCTTTAATATAAATCGCAAAAGACGCATTTTAAGTAAAAAAAATGAGCTTTTAAACAAGCAAAATAAGGAAATTGAAAATCAGGCAAATGAATTAAAAGAGCTTAATAAAACCAAAGATAAAATATTATCTATTATTGCTCATGATATAAAAAATCCTTTTCAGGCACTTATAGGTTTTTCGGAATTAATCAACCATGATATTGAAGATAAAAACTATAAAAACCTGAAGGAATATGCTGAAATAATAAAATCAAGTATTGAAAATTTGAATTTTTTGTTGGAAAATTTATTAAAATGGTCGCAAATACAAACGGGAAAAATAAAAATATTCCATGAGAATATCAATGTGCTTGAATTAATAAATTCGAATCTGAAATTATTTAATGCCGCAATAAACCAGAAAAGATTACATATTGAGTTAATTGTCAAAGGAGATTCTTTTATAGTCGGGGATGTTATTTCTTTATCAATCATATTAAGGAATCTGGTTTCTAATGCAATTAAATTTTCTAATATTGATAATAAATTAATTATTAGTTTTAATGAAATTGAAAATGAGGTCATTTTAGATGTTACTGATTATGGAATAGGCATGTCAAAAGAACAACAGGAACAACTATTTGAACTCGACAAGCCATCCAGTTCGGGAACATTTAATGAGAAAGGAAGTGGGTTAGGTTTAATTTTGACAAAGGAACTTGTTGAAAAACATCATGGTAGTCTTGAAGTTGTGTCCTTCCTTGGTAAAGGGACATCATTTAAAGTGCATTTTCCAAAAATAACCTTATAAATTTAAATTGTATGTCTGAAGTAAAAGTCAAACAATCACCAGCCTTTTATGTATTGTCGTTCACCTCGATGTGGGAACGTTTCAGTTATTATGGTATGCGAGCTTTCCTGATTCTTTATATGGCCAATGATATCCTTGACCCTGAAAACGGACATCTGGGAGGCATGAATTTCGATGATGGTACTGCAGGGCTCATTTATGGGTTTTTTACAGGTGCCTGTTACCTTTTACCATTACTGGGTGGATTTCTTTCCGATCGTTTTCTGGGAGAACGAAGGTCAATATTTATTGGTGGTGTACTGATAATGCTTGGACATTTTACCCTTGCATCTTCTGGTGCTGATGTCCCATTCTTTACTGGTTTAACGCTTTTAGCTGTTGGTAATGGTTTTTTTAAACCCACTACTGTAACACTAATTGGCGACCTTTACGAGCAAGGCGATAAAAGACGTGACAGTGCTTTTACTATTTATTATTCTATTTTTAATGGCGGTGCTGCGGCTGCACCTGTCTTATGCGGATTTTTCGGTGAAACTTATGGCTACCGTTATGGTTTTCTTGTGGCAGGTATTGCTATGGCATTCGGTATTTTATTGTATCTTATTCTTGGAAAAATGTATTTGGGCGACCTGGGGAAAGTAGCACGTCATAAGCTTGTGAAACAAGATAATATAAAAAAGGAAGTAAGACAGCCTCTGACAAAAGAAGAAAAACAAAGAATGCTGGTGATATTTATTTTATTGTTTCTTGTAATAGCTTTCTGGGCAGCATTTGAACAAGCTGGCAGCACAATAAATCTCTTTACCAAAGACTATTTTAATAAAAGTATTGGAAACTGGAGTGTACCAACATCGTGGTTTCAGTCAATTAATCCTGTTTTTATTATCGCTCTTGCACCAATATTTTCATCGTTATGGATATTTTTAAGCAACAGGAAGAAAAATCCTTCAACACCTTTGAAAATGGCAATGGGGATGATTATTTTAGGCACTGCCTTTCTGTTTATGATGGGTGCGGTAATCGAAAGAGGTGGTGACAATCCTGATACTGCTGTTAAAGCCAATGTTTTGTGGCTTTTAGGGTTCTATCTTGTCAGTACAATCGGTGAATTATTTGTTTCCCCGATCGGATTAAGTATGGTGACCAAACTTGCTCCAAAACATTTGGGTTCACTTATGATGGGGGTTTGGTTTCTGAGTTTTTTCATTGCAAACATAATCAGTGGCTCAGTGCTCGGATTTATTGCTTCTATGGGTGCCTATAAAATTTTCCTTATTATTTTCTGCATTATGATAGTATTAGGGATAATACTTTTCTTTTTATCGAAAAAACTGGTGTTCTGGATGCACGGAAGAGATTAGTGTTTCAGTACTTTTATTGTTTTGTTTTCATTGTTAATACTGAGAGAAACCAACAATAATCCTTTTATTTTTTCAGGTAATATAATTTGTAATTCATAATTTACCTTGCCTTCTAAAATTTTTTCCCCGAAAACATTGTAAACACAATAATTAACATCAGCTAAAGATGGATCAGTAAATCTTACGACATTTTGCGATAAAAAATATTGAAACTTTGCAGAAGGTGTTTCTGATACTCCTGTTGAAAAGTCAAAATACAGGCTGTCAATGAGCATGACAGTACCGAGCGGTGGCTGCATACTTTGTGAAGAAAGGAATACAATATTCAAAGAATCAGGATCAGATTGATTAATATAATTTATCCATACTTCAAAATCTTCCCAATTTACTGTAGAATCGATGGTGATATTGCCAAATCCAATGGTATCAATTTTATTCAGCACAGTATCATGTTTAAATAATATTACTGCAACCAGTCCTTCATCACCACCGGGGCCAGGGGAATAGTTAACACTGCCTTTTAATTTTGAAGGCTTTTTCGTAAAAGGAATACCTCCAAAAACTTTTATTTCAAGTGTAGTTGTGTTTACCGAAAAATTTCCAAGTGTCATAAATCCGGGTACTTTATATAAACCACCTAAGATGTCTTTATTTTCAAGATGAGCGGAATAAATACCAGAATGAACATTGGTGATTTCCTTGCTGACTGTACTTGTCATTAAAGCTGAGAGATATGCATTTGGTGTGGTCCAGTGCTGAGGGTCTTCATAATTCCCGGGTTTTATCCATGTTTCGAATTCATTGTTTGGTATTTCCTGTGAAAAACAATTGAGAACAAGTAATAAAATTAGAAAAGTAAAAGTAGATGCTTTCATCTGATTTATTTTTAATGATTAAAAATGATAAAGTTTCTTTTTTGCGTGTTTGTGATGCATCAAATACATAGCCAAATCAAAACTAACTAAAAATGCAGCCTGTAGCATCATGGCAGTGCCATAACCAGAAAGCTGTG
>Ga0172371_10007221_pt1 | contig 15903 bp, 21 predicted proteins | sample Lak12m_FD_114543 | JGI IMG/M metagenome (GOLD analysis project Ga0172371, IMG submission 114543) | Freshwater microbial communities from Kabuno Bay, South-Kivu, Congo - kab_022012_12m | ecosystem: Environmental > Aquatic > Freshwater > Lake | place: Democratic Republic of the Congo: South-Kivu...
AAATATCAACTGACGCCAATGTCGGGTTTGGCGCTCATGGCCGCGTGATTGCGAGAAGCAACGCGGCCTTTTAAATTGCAAAAAATTTTAAAAGTATTGCACGATTTGATTTTATGGTATATAATGGAGGTGTTTTTATTTGATGCAATTGATAAATAAATGGATAAAGAAGATATAAAAATAAAAAAGGATCAATTAACCACAAAAATATTTTGGTTGTCTTTTCAAACAATATTTATTTTTGGTGTTCCTGCCTTTTTGGGTTTGTATTTGGGAAAGACAGCCGATAGTTTTTTTAGGACAGGGAAAATAATTACTTTAATAACTATTGTATTTACATTTATACTTTCTTGGGCTATTGTTATATTTAAATACAGAAAAATAAAAAAACAGTTGTCAGAACTAAAAATGCATGAATAACTTTCTTTCAGTGGTTAGAACAATTGATTCAATTAATTCTGAAACTATATTTTCTATAGGTTGGTTTAATATAAAAAACTCAACTATGTCTATCTTTTTATTGTTAATACTTATATTGTTAGTATGCGTTTTTGTTATAAGGAAATTGAAGCTAAGACCTAATAATGGGCAAATAATTTTAGAAATGATTTATGAAGGAATAGAGAGTTTTTTGTTTAAGTTAACCGGAGACAAGAGGCAGGCAAGTGCTTTGTTTCCAGTAATAGGAACATTATTTTTGTTTATTTTGCTTTCCAACTTAGTTGGAAGCATTCCTGTGCTAACCAGTTTCACATTTAACGGAAAGCCTATTTTTAGACCGCCAACAGCAGATTTTAATACAACATTTTCTTTAGCATTAGGGGCATTGGTTGTTATACAGGCATTAAGCATAAAAAGCTTTGGCGTATTTGGATATATAGGAAGATTTTTGAAATTTAAAGAGATTTTTCTTGGTTTTAGGTCTGGTATTTCCAATGGTTTTACTGCTATTATTGAGTTTTTTATAGGAATATTAGATATTATTAGCGAAATAGCCAAGGTTATATCGCTGTCTTTACGTTTGTTTGGGAACATGTATGCAGGATTAATATTAGTTACAGTAATTTCAGCTTCATTGGCATATGTTTTACCTTCTGCATTTGTGGCTTTGGGCTTGCTATCAGCTGTTGTGCAGGCAATTGTGTTCAGCTCGCTTGTAACTGTTTATTATAAAATGTCATTAAAGTCGTAAATAAATTATTATTAATATTATTAAATATAATTAAAATAAAAAAAATGGAAATAGAAGCATTTCGTATGTTAGCAAAAGGCATTATTATACTTTCTATGATAGGCACACCTATTGGAGAAGGTTATATTGCTGGTAAGGCGTTAGAGGCAATGGGTAGGAACCCATCTGTTTCTGATTCTATATTCACAAAAATGATTATAGGAATTGCTATGGCAGAGTCAACAGCTATTTACGCGTTAGTTGCATTCTTTATTATATAGTTAAATATAAATGGATATTTTATCTATACTAACAAAAATGGGGTTTGATTGGCAGGTAGCACTGGCAAATACTTTTAATTTTCTTATTATTTTCTTCATTTTAAAACATTTTGCATTCAAACCAATTAAATCAGCAATAGAAAAAAGAAAAAACGTAATACAAGAAGGGTTAGATAAAGCCCAAGAAGCCGAAGTAAGGCTTAAAGAAGTTGATGAAATAAATATAAAAAAAATAAAAGAAGCTGAGGTAAAATCAGTTGAAATTATAAAGGCCACCGAGAAAAGGGCCAAAGATTTAGAACTTCAACTTCAAAAGAAAAATGAAGAATCTCAGCAAAGATTGCAAAAAGAAATACAGGAAGATTACGAAAAACAACAACAAAGAATAAGGGATTTAGTTTTTAAAAATGCTACAGTGCTTGTAAAAAAAGCTGTAGTTAAAACTGTTGAACTAAGTCCGGAAGCAGTTGATGAGGCGCTTATAGAAAAGGCACTAAAAGATATGGATAATGAAGAAAAATAAAGTAAAAATATACGCTAAAACTTTAGCAGAAGAAATATTGTCTGGTAAGGTAAAGACCAAAGAAGCAATTGATAATTTTGTTAAAGTTTTAGCTACATCCGGGTTATTAGGTAAGTATAAAGAAGTTTTAGAAATGGCAGAGAATATTGTTTTATCTAAGCAGGGGAAAAGGAAAATAGTTTTTGAGACAGCAAGAAAAATTACATCTTCACAAAAGAAAGTATTAGATGGTGTTATAAAACAAGGAGATATTGTAACTGAAAAAATAAACCCCGACTTAATTGCGGGAGTTAAAATAATAATTAATGATTCAAAGCAGTTTGATGCTTCAATGCAAAGCAAATTGCGAGATATTTTTTAAAAACGGCTCGGCAACAAACTTTTTCTGCGGGGAGAGCCTCTCTACGGGGCACCTTCCTCCTTGAAAAAGTTCACTGCCTCGCTTATCATTATGTCACAAGAAATTATAGAGAAAATTAAGCAAGCCATAGAGGGTTACAAAAAATCTTCTGACTGGGAAGAAATTGGCAAGGTGGTTGAAGTAGGTGATGGCATAGCCAAAATTTCTGGTTTAGAAAACGTTCAATCGCAAGAGGTTGTGGTAATTGAAGCAGGAGAACATAAGATAAAAGCAGTTGCCTTAAACCTTGAAGAAGATTCTGTGGGAGCTTTAATTTTAGGAGATGGTTCTATTATAAAATCTGGGCAAACAGTAAAAAGAACAAAACAAATTTTATCTTTGCCAGTTGCAGAGCAGTTGTTGGGTAGAGTTATAGATCCTTTGGGAAATCCACTAGACGGCAAGGGTCCAATATTCTCAGAGAAAGACAAACCACAATTAATGTTTTTGGAAAATGAAGCTCCAAACGTTGTAAGCAGAGAAGGCGTAAATACGCCACTACACACCGGCATAAAGGCCATAGATAGCATGATTCCAATTGGAAGAGGTCAAAGAGAACTTATTATTGGAGACAGGGGAACAGGAAAAACAGCAGTGGCATTAGATACCATAATAAACCAATCTCAAGATTCAACCAATCCTCCTATTTGTATTTATGTTGCAGTGGGCCAAAAAGAATCTAAGGTTGCAAAAATTGTAGAAACCTTAAAAAAGCATGACGCCTTAAAATACACAATTGTGGTTTCAGCATCTGCTTCAAGTCCAGCTGCATTTTGGTATTTGGCTCCATTTGCAGGATGCGCAGTTGGAGAATATTTTAGAGATAAAGGAAAAGATGCTTTGGTAGTTTACGATGACTTGTCTAAACACGCATGGGCATATAGACAAATTTCTTTGCTTTTGAGAAGACCTCCAGGACGTGAAGCATATCCTGGTGATGTATTTTATTTACACTCAAGACTTTTAGAAAGAGCAGCCAAATTAAACAAAGAAAAAGGTGGGGGATCGCTTACAGCTTTGCCAATTATTGAAACACAACTTGGTGATGTTACAGCTTACATTCCTACAAACGTTATTTCCATTACAGACGGACAAATATATTTAGAGTCAGATTTGTTTTATCAAGGAGTAAGGCCTGCTGTTAACATTGGTTTATCGGTGTCTCGTGTGGGTTCTTCGGCTCAAACAAAAGCTATGAAAAAAGTTGCTGGTAAATTGCGACTTGAATTAGCTCAATTTAGAGAGCTCCAAACCTTTGTTCAGTTTGCATCTGATGTAGATGAAACAACTAAGAAAAAAATTACAAAAGGTAAAATTGTTACAGAAATTTTAAAGCAATCAGATTTGGCTCCTATTTCTTTTGAAAAGCAAGTTTTGGTTTTGTATGGCGCCTTAAACGATTATTTTAGCAAATATGAACCATCACAAATGCTAGAAATTGAAAAGAAATTTGTTGAATATTTAGATGCTTTACATAAAGATTTAGTTGAGAAGATCAAGAAAGACCGTGCTATTACCGACGAAACCGAAGTAGAAATTAAAAAAGTCATTCAGTCGTTTGTAGATTCAAACTAATCAATGGAAAGTCCACAGAATATTAAGAAGCGACAAAAGAGTGTCGCGAACATAAACAAGATTACCAAGGCCATGGAAATGGTTGCGGCAACAAAAATGCGCAGGGCGCAGGAAATTGCTTTAGCATCCAGGCCGTATGCTTTGGCTGCTTTAGATTTTTTGGCAACAGTTTCATCTTTACATTCTTCAAAACTGCCAGCATTGTTTGAGAAAAGAGATGTAAAAACAGTTTTGTTTGTGTTGGTATCTTCTGATAAGGGTTTGGCAGGAGCATTTAACAGCGCTGTTTTTAGAAAGTTTGAACAACATATGAAAAGAGACGAAGATAAATATGCAAAAGAAAAAAAATTGTATTTAGCAGTAGGAGAAAAAGCTTTTCAATATTTAACTAAGAAAAAAGTAGAAGTTGTAGGCAAGTTTACACAAGCAGGCAATTACACTGAATTGAGGCAAGTTAAACCAATTGCAGATTTTATAACAAATGGATTTTTAAATGAAAAATGGGATAGAGTTGTAATTGTATCAACACACTTTAGAACAGCTTTAAAACAAGAACCGCACGTAAGAAGAGTTATTCCAATTGATTTTGGGCATATTTGTGAAACTGTTCAAGAGATAACGCCTGAGCGCGGAAAGTTTGCTGATTTAATGAAAGAGCACAATTTATGTTTTGTGCCTAATATAGCTCATGTTAAAGATTTTTTGGTAGAGCCATCGGCAGATGAGGTTTTAGAAAAATTAGCAGAACATTTATTTTTTATACAAATATATCACTTAATTTTAGAAGCAAATGCATCTGAACATTCTGCCAGAAGAATGGCAATGAAGACTGCTTCAGATAATGCTTCGGAGTTAGGCGAAGAATTAAATTTATTATATAACAAGTCTAGGCAAGCGAGGATCACAACTGAAATAAGTGAAATCTCCGCCGGCGCCGAAGCGTTATCATAAACTTATGAAAACAGTAGGAATAATAGGAGGATTAGGGCCCGAGACGACAGCAGAGTTTTATTGGAATTGAGCTTTCAGTGTCAGAAATTAAATAAGTCTGCAAGACCACCAATTTTAATTTATAGCATTTTACTTCCGTATAATATCGAAGAAGATGCTATTGCGAAGGGGATTGGGGAAGAGAGGTGTTTGCCACTTATTATAGACGCAGCTAAAAAATTAGAAAAGGCGGGTGCAGATTTTTTAGTAATGCCATGTAACACTTTGCACACTTTTATAAATGATTTACGGAAAGCTGTAAAAATTCCGGTATTGAGTATAGTTGAAGAAACCACGAAATTCTTGAAAAACAAAGACATTAAAGAGGTTGGAATTATTTCCACTGGCATAACTTTAAATAAAAAACTTTACGAAGATTATTTTGTTAAAAATAGAATAAATCAAATTAGACCCGACGACTATCAACAAGCAAAGATTGGTAAAATGATTCATAATTTAGTTACCAGTCGCCATGATAATAAAGATAGGCAAGAGTTGATAAATATTATAAACAGCTTTGAAGAGAGAGGTGTTTTGAATGTGATATTGGCTTGCACAGATTTGCAGTTATTGATTCCGCACCACGAAAGATTAAAAATTTATGATACTATGAAAATTTTTGCTGACGCGACTGTTCAAAAGATTTTAGAAAATTAATTTTTATATTTTTTTACAAATGAGTAAGGATTATACAAATTGGCATAAAGCTAAGACAAATATCAATAATTCAGAAAAGCGCGTGTTTTTTCATGAAAGGGAAATTTGGTCTTGTCGCGTCGGTTTAAACGTGGGGTTTGAACAAGATGGTGCTGGAGAAAATTATTTAAGACCGGTATTGATAGTGAAAAAATTTAATAATGAAATATTCTGGGGAATTCCATTAACTAAGTCAGTAAAAGACGAGCCAAAAGACAAGAGATACTATTATAGTTTCTCTTTTGCAGAGAATGTGATAAGTTTAGCAATTCTTTCACAAATTAGATTGATAGATGCAAAAAGATTGAAATATAAATTGGGAGATATGGAAGAGAAAGAATTTTTAGAAACAAAAGAAGCGCTTGTGGCGCTCCTTAAATAGTTACTCCCGCTTGCGCGGGAGAGGGCCGAAGCCATTTATACATCTATTATAGCAAATTTTAAAAGCGTGTCAATAGCAATTAAAAAATATAAAAACATATGAATAAAGGAAAAATTATACAAATTATAGGTCCGGTGGTTGATGTAGAATTTTCAGAGGGTGCAAAACTTCCGGAAATTTATACTGCTTTACACACTCAAGTTGGCGATCGCAAAATAATTTTAGAAACTGTAAAACACCTTGACCAAACCAAAGTTAAAGCAATTTCTTTGCACTCAACAGATGGTTTAAAAAGGGGCGATGAAGTTGAAAACACCGGAAAACAAATTGAAGTGCCAGTGGGGCCTGAAGTTTTGGGTGGATTGTTTGACTTAACCGGAAAATTGCTTGATGCTAAAGCTAAAAAAACATTTAAGAATTTTTGGCCAATACACAGAGCCTCTCCAGCATTTGCTGATCAATCTACAAAAACAGAAGTTTTTGAAACCGGAATTAAGGTTGTTGATTTAATTGCTCCATTTATTAAAGGAGGAAAAATTGGATTGTTTGGTGGAGCTGGTGTAGGTAAAACTGTCTTTTTGCAAGAACTTATTAGAAACGTTGCTGAAGAGTCGGGCGGAGTTTCTGTGTTTGCTGGAGTTGGAGAAAGAACTAGAGAAGGAAATGACTTGTATAAAGAAATGACAGATTCTGGAGTTATAAACAAAACAGCTTTGGTGTTTGGGCAAATGAACGAAGTGCCAGGAGCTAGAGCAAGGGTTGCATTATCTGCTTTAACAATGGCAGAATATTTTAGAGACCAAGAAAAGAAAAGCGTTTTGCTTTTTATAGATAATATTTTTAGATTTTCACAAGCAGGTTCAGAAGTTTCTACATTGCTTGGACGCATGCCTTCTGCTGTAGGATATCAACCAACCTTGGCTTCTGAAATGGCAGAACTGCAAGAAAGAATTACTTCTACTAAAAACGGATCTATTACTTCAGTTCAGGCTATTTACGTGCCAGCTGACGATATCACCGATCCTGCTCCAGCTACAACATTTTCTCACTTAGATTCAACAATTGTTTTGAACAGAGCTTTAACAGAAATTGGTATTTATCCTGCTGTTGATCCTTTAGCTTCAACATCTTCAGCTCAAGATCCAAAAATAGTAGGTGAGAGGCACTATAAAGTTGCCAGAGGCGTTCAACAGGCTTTACAGAAGTATAAGGATTTGCAAGATATTATTGCTATTTTGGGTATGGAAGAGCTTTCTGATGAAGATAAAAAAATTGTTGCTAGGGCTAGAAAAATTCAAAAGTTTTTGTCTCAACCATTCTTTGTGGGAGAAATTTTTACAGGCAGGCCTGGTAAGTTTGTGAAGTTGGAAGATACTATAAAGGGTTTTGAGGAAATTTTAGAAGGCAAGCATGATGATGTTCCAGAAGATAACTTTTATATGAAAGGCGCAATAGAAGAAGTAATATAACATGAAACTTTCCATATATAGCTTAAAAAATATTTTGTTTCAGGATCAGGCTGTTAGTTTAAATTGTAATACAGAGGCCGGCCAAATTACTGTTTTAGATAATCATGAGGCAATGATAGGGGTTTTAACTGCAGGAGCTATAAAAGTTGGTCTTAAAGATGGTCAAGAAAAATACTTTGATGTAAAATCTGGATTTATAGAAATTAAATCCGACAACGAAGTCCGTTGCATCATAGAACAGTAGTGGTATAATAAAGTAATGACGTGGGATCAATTTTACCAAACATTACATATTAAGGAATTTATCTATTATATTTCTGCCCCAGAAATACAGCAGATGCTTTTGCCTGTGAAAATAGTTTTTATTTTCTGCTCTCTTTTCTTTTTTATATTTGTAGTTTATTTTATGATGCGATCTTCTTGGCTTCATCATAAATTTGTTGAAGAAGTTTCAGAATTTTTTTCTTGGCAAGCTTATGGTCAAAAAGAATTAACAAAGCAATTAAACAGAATTAAAAAGAGAACAGAATCTGGCGCAGAATCAGACTTTAAATTAGCTATAATAGACGCAGATGATTTGTTAGAAGAAGTTTTAGAGGAAAGAGGTTTTGATCAAGAAAGTTTTGAAGAAAACATAAAAAGAGCTAGTAGGCTTATTCCTACTATTTACAGTGAAGTATTAAATGCTCATGAAATAAGAAACCTAATTGTATATAACCCGGATTATAAGTTAACCACAGAACATGCTAAAAGAATTTTAGGAACTTACGAGGCAGCAATAAATGGTATAGGAGTAGAATAAAGTAAACAAAAAAACCGCGTTGAATAAGCGGTTTTTTTAGTGTATGATTATTTTAATAAGGGCGCAATTGAGAATAGAACCATGCTTAGCACAACCGCAGATGTTAAAATAATCCATATTATTCTAATTGTTTTCTTTTTCATTTGTTTTTTATTTAATGGTAACAGATTTTACTAAAAAAAGAAATAAGGAGGTTATAGTAAAAAGATACTTGTTTCAAGGGTTGGGTATTTTGTTTGTATTTATAGTTTTTGCTTTGATAGTAGCTGATATAAAAATATATGAGAAAAAAGAAAAACTTCAGGGGCAAATAGAAATGTATAAAAAACAAATTGAAGATATAAAAAAGAGTAACCAAGTGTTAAAAGAAGAAATTGCCAATGTTGATAACAAGGATTATTTAGAAAAATTAGGTTACGAACAATTAAGCCAAGCGCGTCCGGGCGAAACAGAATATATGTTTGTAAAATTAGATCAGAAGGTTGAAACAGCAATGGCACAAGAAAATAAAAAATCTTTTATAGAAAAAATATTTAACTGGATAAAAAGCAAATTTTAAGGTAGTATATTTTATATGCGGGTATGGTTCAATGGTAGAACATATCCTTCCCAAGGATAGGACACGGGTTCGATTCCCGTTACCCGCTCCAGCCGCTTTAGCTTAGTGGCAAAGCAATGGTTTCGTAAACCATGGACGCAAGTCCGATTCTTGCAAGCGGCTCTTGACAAGGAAGTCTTTTTTTTGTAACATATAGTTTAATGAAGCTGGGCTGGCTGGAAACTCCGTCCTGAAAGGGTATCTTGGCGCGTTTACAACGTTGCCTAGGTATGGATGAGGATTCTGAACGAGCCCTTGTCCTGCAGAGACCAGTCAGCCCAGCCCCAACGCTCTTTAATGCGAATATAACATCCGACTACATCAACCGGCTTGTTGGTTCTTTTCTCCATTGTGCACTCCCTGTTAATACAAGACGAGTGCGCGCCAATAGGAGCACCTTAAAAATGGCCCGTTGCCGCCACCGGTGAGAACTGACTTGTACGAGGTGTAGTTGGGCCAATTTTTGTAAGGGCCTTCTTCGTTGAGGGTCTGTTTTTTTTGCTTTTTAGGAAAAAATTTGATAATATAAAAACAATGGCAGATATAGATTTAAAAATTTCTGAATTAAAAGAAAAGCTCCATCAATTGGTGGAGCGCCTTTGACATACAAGGAAAGAAACTAAAGTTAGCAGATTTAGAAGCTAAAACCCTAAAGCCAAATTTTTGGGAAAATCCTGAAAGCGCTTCTAAAATTCAAAAAGAAATTCCCAATTTAAAAGAAGAAATTAGCGCAATAGAGGATATAGAGCTTAATTTGGAGATGTCTGAATTTGATAAGGCAGAAAGGGGTATATATGCTCAGGAATTTAAACTTTATTTGTCTGGCAAATACGATAAAAACAATGCAATTTTAGAAATATTTTCTGGAGCAGGAGGTCAAGATGCGCAAGACTGGGTGGCAATGTTGTTACGAATGTATGAAAGATATTGCGCCATAAAAGGATTTAAGGTTATTGTTTTACAGCAGGCCTTTGGAGAAGGTGGGGGTCCAGAAGGAAGAATTGGAATTAAATCTGTAACCTTAGAAATTGATGGAAATTATGCATATGGTTTTTTGAAAAAAGAAGCAGGAGTGCACAGGTTAGTAAGAATTTCTCCTTTTAACGCGCAAAAATTAAGACACACTTCTTTTGCCCTTGTTAATGTTTTACCGCAAATAAAGCATAATGAAAGTGAATTTGAAATTAAGCCCGAAGATTTAAGAATTGATACTTATAGAGCATCGGGTCCTGGAGGTCAATATGTAAATAAAACAGAATCAGCAGTAAGAATAACGCACATTCCAACTGGAATTGTTGTGTGCTCGCAAACAGAAAGATTGCAACAAAAAAACAAAGATAATGCAATGGATGTGTTAATTTCAAAGCTTTATCAACTTAGAGAAGAACAGCACGTAAAAGAATTAAAAGAAATAAAGGGAGAAAATGTTTCAGTTAGGTTTGGAAACCAAATAAGATCTTATGTTTTGCACCCTTATAAAATGGTAAAAGATTTGCGCACAGAATATGAAACTTCAGATGCAGAGGGAGTTTTAGAGGGTAATATAGAAGAATTTATTCAAGCAGAAATAAAAAATGATAAAATTTAGTGATGTTACAAAAATATATGATCCTGCCGTAGTTGCTGTGAGCAATGCTTCTTTTGAGATAAAAGAAGGAGAGTTTGTGTCTATTGTAGGAAAGTCGGGAGCAGGAAAAACAACAATTATAAAACTTGCCTTAGGCCTAGAACTTCCAACTTCCGGAAGCATTTGTTTTAAAGAAGATGATTTAAGTAATTTTTGTTCTGATGATATACAAAAATTAAGAAGACGCATTGGAGTTGTTCACCAAGATTACAAACTTCTTTCTAAAAAAACAGTTTATGAAAATGTAGCTTATATATTGCAGGTTGAAGGCAAGGATAATAAAGAAATAGAAGAAAAAGTTCCTAAAATTTTAGAAATAATTGGTTTAAAAGACAAGGTAAAAAACTTTCCTGATCAACTTTCTGGTGGAGAAAAACAAAGATTAGCAATTGCCAGAGCTTTGGTAAATAATCCCGATGTTATTATTGCCGATGAACCAACGGGTAATTTAGATCCATATAATAGCTATGAGGTTGTAGCGCTTTTGCAAAAAATACACAAATCTGGCAAAACGGTTATTTTAGCTACTCACGATAGAGAAATAATAAATAAATTAGGTAAAAGAGTTATAACTTTAGAACAAGGTAAAATAATTCGTGATGAAGCGGAGGGTCGCTTTATTATTTAAAAATATGTTTACAAACTTTAAAAGAATTTTAGGTTTTGCAGTTAATGATTTTTCACGAAATAAAGGAATATCTATTGCAGCAATTTTTGTTTTAGCAATTACTATTTTGCTTTTAAGCGGGTTGTATTTTTTTCATGGAGCAGTAAATTATTTTGTTTTGCATTTGCAAAATAGCATAGACATTACAGCGTATTTTAAAGCCGATGTTTCAGAGCAAGATATTTTGTCTGCAAAAGAACAGCTTTTAAAAACCTCTTCTTATATTAAATCAATAGAATATGTTTCTAAAGAGCAAGCTTTAACAAATTTTAATCAATTGCATCAAGACAATGATTTGTTGACCAAAGCTCTTGTAGAAGTGGGGGATAATCCATTTTTGCCAGCTTTAAATATTACAACAAATGGGGATCCAAATATTTATGCGTCTATTGCTAATATGCTCCAAACATCTGATTTGAGCAGTATAATAAGCAAGGTAGATTTTTCGCAGAAAAAAGACACAATACAAAAAGTTTATTCTTTTAATAAAAATATAAATATTTTTGGAATTATTTTAGAAGCAATTTTACTTTTAGTAGCTATCTTGGTGGTTCACAATACAATTAAATTAGCAATTGAAAATTCTAAAGAAGAAATTGAGACAATGAAAGTTGTAGGCGCTTCAGACAAGTTTGTTCAGGGGCCATTTGTAATTCAGGGTATAATTTATGGAATTATTTCGTTCTTAATTTGTTTTATAATAGTGGGATTATTTGCTTACTTTACATCAGATAAAATGGGTATGGTTTTGCCAGGATTTAGTACGTTTAGATTCTTCTTGACTAATTGGTGGATTTTTGTAATATTACAGTTAGGATTTGGGGTGGCTGTAGGGGCGTTGTCGGCAACAGTGGTTGTTAAGAAATATTTAAAAGTATAGCATATTTTGCCAGTAGAGCTGCGGGATGGTGCAATTGGTAACACGCCACGCTCTGGACGTGGAATTCTAGGTCCGACTCCTAGTCCCGCAGCCCTGTTGGTAAGGTTCGCCAAGTGATTAACATTTGGCAGCCCGGTGTTTATCACCGGGCGAGTCCAAGCCTCGCAGCCAGTTTTCTTTCATTTAAAATAATATTAAATTCAAAAAAATATATGTGTCCAAGTTGGCCAGATAGAGTAAGAGCTAAAAGAAGGCTCACCAAAAAAAGAAGAACTAAATTAAACCCTAGAACTCATAAATAATAAATATACTATGACTTATCAAGAAGTCATTAGTAGTTTAGAATTAATGAACAATCCGCGCAACGTTGAAGGCATGGCGCGTTTTGGCATAAGGCCAAAAACAAAAGTATTGGGCGTGCCCATGCCTGAATTGAGAAAATTAGCCAAGGAAATTAAGAAAATTGTGGGATCTCCGACATCCCACAATTTGGCTTTAGAGCTTTGGGATGCTGGCATACACGAAGCGCGAATTTTAGCTTGTATAGTTGCTGACCCAAAGCAACTAACTTTGGCGCAAATCAAAAGGTGGGTAGCAGTTTTTGATTCTTGGGATGTGTGCGACCAATGTTGTATGAACTTGTTTGATAAATCTAAAATAGCAATAAAAGAAATTGGTAATTTTGCAAAAGATAGTAAAGAGTTTGTGCGCAGAACCGCTTTTGCTTTAATAGCGGCATTGGCTTTTCACAACAAAGAAATGAAAGATAAAGATTTTGAAAAGTTTTTTTCTTTGATAAAAAAATATTCTGTAGATGAGAGAAATTTTGTGAAAAAAGCCGTAAATTGGGCGCTACGTCAGATTGGTAAAAGAAGCAAGGCTTTAAATAAAAAAGCAATAAAACTTGCTAAAGAGATACATAAAATAGACACTAAATCAGCCAGGTGGATAGCAAACAATGCTATAATAGAATTAACCAAGCATTATGAATAATATTATAAACGCAATAATATTAAGTCTGCTTCCTGTGTCTGAAGTTAGGGGAGGAATTCCTGTAGCTATAATGCAAGGAGTAGATCCTGTGGTTGCTTTTTTTGTTTGTGCTATTGCAAACTGCTTAGCAATACCAATAACGTTTTTCTTTTTAGATTTTTTGCATAAATTTTTTCTAAGAATAAAATGGTATGAGAATTTTTTTAATAAACACTTAGAAAAAGCTAGAAAAAGAATAGAGAAAAGTATTGGTAAAATGGGTGAATTTATTGCCTTAATGCTATTTGTAGGAATTCCTTTGCCCATGGCCGGCGCTTATACTGGAACATTGTTGGCGTGGTTTTTTGGAATTAACAGAAAAAAAGCATATCTTTCTATTTGTTTGGGGGTTTTAATTGCATCTATAATAGTAATGGCAGTTGTTCTTGGTGGTAGCAAAACTTTTGAATTTTTTATAAAATGAAAATGGTTTTTTATATATTGTTAGGGGTTCTATTAATTTTGTTAGTGTTTGTTGGTTTTAAATTAATACAACCTAGTAAGGCGCCACAAAATTTATCTTTGAGTCAGGTTTGTTATGGGCAAAAATGTTTTTTAGTTGAATTGGCAAAAACAAAAGAGCAGTTAGCTTATGGGTTAATGAATAGAAAGGAATTGGCAAAAGATTCTGGTATGCTTTTTATTTTTGAAAAAGATGGCATGCATCCTTTTTGGATGAAAAACACTTTAATATCATTGGATATAATTTGGATAAACAATTCTGGTAAAGTTGTTTTTATAAAAGAAAATGCCGAGCCATGTAGTAATATTTTTTGCAATCAAATAATTCCGCAAGGCTTGGCAAAATATGTTTTAGAACTTAACGCTAAAACAGTAGAAGAGATTGGTTTGAAAGTTGGGGATAGCTTGGAAATAAAATATTAATAAATATATCCCCAGGTTTGCAGTTTGTCGGAATCTTCAGACCAGCCTACACCTATATCGGTCCTATAAAACATATTCTGTAAAAGTATATTTTCTATTCTTAAATAGGCTTGTTTTCTTGCGTCTTCAACCGTAGTTCCTGATCCAGTAACTACTAAAACATATCCAGATTCTCCGGCAATTGTCCAATTTTCTTCAACAATTTTTATATCTCCCAAATGAACCCCGTCAAAATTTGGTTTTTTAAAAATTATTGAGAGGTCTTTGTATAGACCCATTTCTGTTTTGTCATCGTAAGGAAATGGGGGAACAGCTATTACGACTCCCAATTGAAAACCCTTTTTGGTTTTTAGCTGGTAATTATCTCCTTTAGCAATAGAATACAAAAATTCTCCCCACGGGCTTGCAATTCCTTCCATGGCAATCGATATGTGAGGATATCCAAATCTGCAAGTCCACTCCAAAGGATAAATTCCTCTTCCGTTGGCTATGCAGTTTATATCGATATATCCTACATATTTTGAGTTTTTAAGTTCTGGCTTTATTTTTTCTAAAGTTTCTTTGAAAATAGTGTTTGGGCCAGACCAGTACATTAAAGTTCCCATTTCCCCTGTAAATGGTCCTATGTCTCCGGGAAACAATTTTTTGTGTTCAAAGTTTATATTTATTGGGTAAATAAAATCGTTTCCATTAAAAAATGCTCCCACAGCTACCTCAACACCCGAAGCAAATTTTTGTAATTGAAATTGCTTTATTTTTTTACTGAGTATTTTTTTATTAGACCTCATTATTTCGTGTATGTCTTTTCCGTCTTCGTCTTTTCCTAAAAACAACAATCCCTTTGAATCAGATGGGACAAAGCCTGATGGCTTGTAAACGTATCTTCCGGGGTTTTCTTCAATAAATTTTATTGCTGCGTCGTGATCTGAAAAATTCCAATGAGGCAAAGTAAGCATGCCGACTCTTTTCATTTCTTCTTGTCCAAACTCACGGCTTTCCTCGAGCTTGTCTGTATAAATACTGCCCCCAATAACCAGTTTTCCTTTTTTTCTTAGTTCGTCGGCTTCTTTGCCAAAGCCCACATCATCAAAAATAACAACATCGGCCCAATCAACAAAATTTTTCCAATCATCAACCTTTTCTAAAAAACCATCATAAACATCTTTGTCAGAATCTTTTTTTATAAATACTTTTACTTCGTTGCCCTCTTTTTTTATTTGCCAAGCCAAATCTCCCGACAAGCTTTCCCAACTGACAAATAAAAATTTTCTTTTAGTAATTTCTTGCAACGGTGTTTCTGTTTTGACAATTTCATTGCCATTATTTAAATCGTTCATTTTATTTTTTTAAATTTATATTTTAGTATAGCATTAAAACAAAATTACACAAAAAAACAAAAATCCGCCGTTAGGCGGATTTTTAGTTTACAGTCGCTAATTAGTAGCGGTTCTGTCTTGGAGGTCTCTTTTTTGACCAGCACTCTCTGCAATAGATTGGTCTATCTGGAGCTGGTTCAAATGGAAGCTCTGTGATTTCTACACCACATTCTGAGCATTTCCAGTTTCCCTTGACCATTTGTCTTGGGGCAAAACCTCTGTCGTTGTTTCTGTCGAACATTTTGTTTTGTGTTTTATTAAATAAAACGACCTTTCTAATAGGCCGTTTTAATGTTTTACTTATACGCGACTTATTAGTATCTTCATTATACTCTATTTGATTTTCCCTGTCAATAGTGGCGTAATGGTTCAGGACCTTGTAACCACTTTGGTGTAAAATATATGTATATATCATACACATCAAATCCTAACCTGCCTCGGGTAAGAATGAAGGCAGTTGTGCTCGTAAGAAACGGCTGGTCGGTGCGACGGACGGCCAGGTATCTCGGTTTTTCTCACGGAGCAGTACTACGTTGGTTAAAGAAGGCG
>Ga0172371_10007224_pt1 | contig 15898 bp, 6 predicted proteins | sample Lak12m_FD_114543 | JGI IMG/M metagenome (GOLD analysis project Ga0172371, IMG submission 114543) | Freshwater microbial communities from Kabuno Bay, South-Kivu, Congo - kab_022012_12m | ecosystem: Environmental > Aquatic > Freshwater > Lake | place: Democratic Republic of the Congo: South-Kivu...
CATCCGCACCACACCATGCGTTCGCCGGCGGATCCACAGTCCGTCGCCCACCCGTCTCAGCTGGTCAACACCTGCGGGACCTGCCATCCGCAGCAGCGGGATCTGGTGCTGGCGGACATCCACGGCCAGGCGGGCCCCAAAAACGAACTCGGGGCAGGGACGGCGCTCAGCTGCAACGCCTGCCACGGCAAGGACGTGCACGGTTTGCTGCCGGTCAAAGACCGCCGGTCGCCGGTGTTTGTCAATAACCAGGTCGAAAGCTGCGGCCAATGCCACGAGCCGGCCAAGCTCTCTTACTTGGCCAGCATCCACGGCCAGGGACTGCAGGACTCGGGGCTGCTGGTGACCGCCGTCTGTGCCAATTGCCACGGCGCCCACGGGATCCTGCCGGCCAAGGAACCGCAATCCCTGCTGCACTCGACGCGCGTCGCCGACACCTGCGGGGTTTGCCATCGGTTCATCGAAGAGCGGCTCAAGACGAGCATTCACGGCAGCGGCAACGGGCTGGGCGAGACCTCGCAAAAGCCCGCGCCGGGCGGCGACACGAAACGCACGCCCAGTTGCTCGGACTGCCACCAGAAACACGACGCCGTCCGCCCGGGCTCGCCGGGATTCGGGCTGGCGATGGCCAACCGCTGTGGGAACTGTCACGACGAACTGCCGCAACAGTTTGCGATCAGCATTCACGGCTCGCTGACGGAGCTGGGGTACGCCCAGGCGGCCAAGTGCGCCGATTGCCACGGGGCCCACGAGATCCGGGCCTTGAGCGATCCGCAATCGCTGCTGTCCGCGACCAATCGCGCGGGAACGTGCGGCAAGTGCCATCCCGGGGCGTCGGGCAACTTCCTGAATTTCGACCCCCACGCGGATCACCGGAATCGGGCCCGCAGCCCGCTGCTGTACTATGTCTACCTGGTGCTGCTCAGTTTCATCTTCGGCACCTTCGGTTTCTTCGGGACGCACTCGCTGCTGTGGTTCGTGCGGGGCCTGATCGACGTGCTGCGGCATGGTCGGCCGGAAGCCAACACGCCCGGGGCGGTGGCCTATGTGCGGTTCACGCCGTTCCACCGGATCGCCCATACCCTGCTGTTGATCTCGTTCCTGGGCCTGTCCTTGACGGGCCTGCCCTTGAAATACAGCCAGACCGAGTGGGCGCACTTCCTGGCGAACTTGCTGGGCGGCTTTGGCTCGACCAGCGTCTGGCACCGCATCTTCGGCTGTATGAACCTGGGTTGCCTGGCCATCTACATCGTGCGGATGCTGAGCATTCTGGTCAAGAGCACGCGGAACGGCGCGACGATCACCCACGCCCTGTTCGGCCCGGACTCGCCGCTGCCGACCTGGCGGGACATCAAGGACATGTTCCGGATGGTCCGTTGGTTCTTTGGGCTGGGGCCCAAGCCGACGTTCGAGCGCTGGGCGTACTGGGAGAAATTCGATTTCTGGGGGGCATCCGCCGACACGGTGATCATCGGCTTGACCGGCTTGATTCTCTGGTTCCCGCAGTTCACCTGCCTGTGGCTGCCCGGCGAGACGCTGAACCTGGCCAAGGTGATTCATTCAACCCAGGCCCTGTTAGCCACGGCCTTTGTGTTCGCGATGCACTTCTTTGCCACGCACCTGCGCCCGGAGAAGTTCCCCATGGACATGGTCATCCTGACGGGCATGGTCAGCGAAGAGGAGATGCACCACGAGCGTCCGGAGCTGCTGGACCGGCTGCACCGCGAAGGCAAACTGGACGCGATGCGAACGACGATCCCGTCACGGCATCGCCTGTGGCTGCTGTTCCTGGCCGGGCTGACCGCGCTCACGATCGGCTTGGCCCTGTTGGCCGGAATCTTGATCGGAGTCTTCGGCGGGTAGCTCACCCGGCTCCCGATCGGCTTACACGGCTCGCGAAAGGGTAACCCAGGTCGAGTCCGGCGATCTCGAACGTGTCGAACGTATGGCCGGCCGCGCCGCGGAAACCGGTTTCGTTGACCTGGATCTCGTCGGCCAGTTGCCACTCGACGGCCTCGGCGTCGCGGAACGTCCCCGGCGCTGCCGCGGCGTAGATTTCCGCCTGCCGCTCTTGGCACCGCTGAAACGCCTTGAAGGCCGCCTGCTCGGCGTTCTTGGCATCCAAAACCAGTCGTACCCAGCCGGATTGCACGTAATACTTCGGCATCCTTCCACCCTTTGCTCATTCGGGAACCGTCACGTGTGTTCGCCGGATTTATCGAGGGACTGCGTGACACGTCTGGTCACGGGATAATCGGCGAACGGTGGGACCAACCGTGTCACGGGCCGGGCCGATAAATCTCCCGTCAGACAACGAATCCGGGAGGCCCAACCATGCGTCAACTGATCAGCCGAGCCATGTATCAAGCAGACGATCTGGTCGTCACGTTCGAGTACTGCGATGCCCAGGGAATGACCACCCAGCGGGTCGTCAGCCCGATCCGGTTCCTGGGCAAGGACCGCTTTCTGGCGCTTTGCCTGAGCCGCGAAGAACCTCGCCAGTTCTACCTGGAACGCTGCCGGAACGTCCGTTTGGCTGCGGCGGCGGACTTCCTGATGCCCGTGGCGATGGCAGGGTAATGAGCGGAAGCCGAGAATTCGTGCCGTCTCCGCGCGGTCAAACAGGCGGGTAGCCGGAAAGCTGAAGCCGGGAAGAACTTCGCCGTCTTGACCCCGACTCAATCCAAGGCGAACTGGGCCAGATAGTCGTCGATCGGGTACTGCCGGGCACCGGGCTGCTCGTCTTTCAACAGCACGAAATTCTCCAGCACCAGCGCGTCCATGTTGGTGGCCAGAAAGCAGCGGTAGGCGTGCTCCGGCGAACAGACGATGGGTTCGCCGCGGACATTGAAACTGGTGTTGATGATCACCGGAGAACCCGTCCGGGCCTCGAACTGCTTCAACAGCCGCCAGTACCGCGGATGCCGGACCGGATCGACGGTCTGGACGCGGGCCGAGTAGTCGACGTGCGTGATCGCGGGCACGACGGACCGCTGCGTGCGCAGCTTGTCGATGCCGGCACGCTGCTGATCCGATTCGGCCCAGGGCAATCGCTTGGCGGCCTGCACCGGGGCAACCAGCAGCATGTAGGGGCTGGGCTGATGGGGCCGGAACTCAAAATACTCGTCGACTCGTTCCTCCAACACCGACGGCGCAAAGGGGCGGAATGACTCGCGGAACTTGATCTTCAAGTTCATCACGGCCTGCATCTGCCGGCTGCGGGCGTCGCCCAGGATGCTGCGGCCGCCCAGCGCCCGCGGCCCGAATTCCATGCGGCCGTGCAGCCAGCCGACGACTTTCTCCTGGGCGATCAACTCGGCCACGCGGGCGCACAATTCGCCTTCATCGTCCCAACGCTGGTACCGGGCGCCCTGACCATCCAGGAACTGCTGGATCTCGTCTGCGGAGAAGCTCGGTCCCAGCAGCGAGCCGTGCTGCTGGTCCAGCGGGTTGGCCGTGCGCGGCTGGCCGAGCAGCTGATGCCAGATGAACAGGGCCACGCCAAGCGCCCCGCCGGCGTCCCCCGCCGCGGGCTGGATCCACAGGTCCGTGAAGGGGCCTTCGCGGAGGATGCGGCCGTTGGCGACACAGTTCAGAGCGACGCCGCCGGCCAGGCACAGCCGCGTCAAACCGGTCTGGTCGTGGACGTGGCGGGCCATGCGGAGCATGATCTCCTCGGTCACCACCTGGATCGAAGCGGCCAGGTCCATTTCCCGCTGGGTCAGCGGCGTCTCCGGCCGCCGCGGCGGACCGCCGAACAGCCGCGCGAATTTGCCCGAGGTCATCGTCAGGCCCTGGCAGTAGTTGAAGTACGACAAGTCCATGCGGAACGAGCCGTCGGGCTTCAGGTCGATCAGCTTGTCCAGGATCAGCTCCGCGTACTTGGGCTCGCCGTACGGAGCCAGGCCCATCAGCTTGTATTCGCCCGAGTTGACGCGGAAACCGCAGAAGTAGGTAAAGGCCGAATACAGCAACCCGGGCGAATGCGGGAAGTGCAGTTCATGCGTCAGCTGGAGGCGATTGCCGCGGCCCCATCCGCAACTGGCCGTGGCCCACTCGCCGACGCCGTCCACCGTCAGGATGGCGGCCTCGTCGAACGGCGAGGGGAAGAACGCGCTGGCGGCGTGAGACTCGTGGTGTTCGGCAAAGATGTACTGCTTGCGATACGCGTGCTGCAAGCCCTCGTTCAACTCGCGGCGGAGATGCAGTTTCTGCTTCAGCCACACGGGCATCGCGCTCAGGAACGAGCCGAAGCCGGCGGGGGCAAAAGCCAGGTAGGTCTCGAGCAGTCGCTCGAATTTCCGGAACGGCTTGTCGTAAAAGCCGACGTAGTCCAGTTGCTCCGGCCGCAGGCCGGCCTCGCGCAGGCAGTACTCGACCGCGTGCCGCGGAAACCGCTCGTCGTGCTTCTTCCGCGTGAAACGTTCTTCCTGGGCCGCAGCGACGATCTGGCCATCGCAGACCAGCGCGGCGGCCGCATCATGATAAAACGCCGAGATGCCTAGGATTGCGGTCATGGATCGGGACGAAAGTCCGGCCCGGGGGCCGACGAGAGTAGGTTGCGGAGGCTTCGCTCACCAATTCACCGCTGGCGAAAAGACGGCCTCCCCGCACGCGCACACGGCGTCAGCCTTTGCCCAGCGACGGTGCTATTATCGCAGGCGCACCGCGATCCGGGAAGCACCCGCAACGCGGCCAGTTCGCGGGGAACACCGGAGGCGACGGCAAACGCCCGACGCGGCCGTAGCCCCAGCGAGCCATGAAAGGCCCGAGGTGGGCATCGACGGCACGGCGCTCTTCGTCGGGCAGGGCTTCGAAACGGTTCTTCTGGTAGTCGACAAGACTGTCCAGGTACCGCTCCAGGCGGGCCTGGAACTCGGCCGAAAACTCCAACCCCACGGCGGCGTAAAGCCGGCGGATCTCGCCGATCGGATCGCGTTCGAGATTCTCGAACGTCAACTCGGCGACCTGGCTGGCCGGCAGGCCCTCGATGTCACGATAGAACGCTTCCTCCATCGAGCGATAGTTGTCCAGGAACCGCGTCTGGTAGGTTTCGTCGGGGTCGGGGTCCTGCAGTTGGTGAACCACATGGCCTTCCCGCGCGATGTGCATGTTCGAGCGGTAGACGTCGTACGGATGCCGCGCCAAGTGCACAAACCGAGCCTGGGGGAACATCGCCCGCAACAGGCCCACGCGGCCCGTGCTGTAGGGGTTCTTCAACAGGGGACGTTTCCCGGACCACAAGGTCAATTTGCGGAGGAACAGCAGGAACTGCCGCTGCCACGTGCGCCGCTCGGCGCCGGTCCAGTTGCGTGGGAAGATGTAGCGATCATAGGCCGCCCAGCAACGGGGAAAGGTGAGGGCCCAGTACGGCGACAGCCGGCCGCTTCCCGCCAAGGCGAACTCCTCTTCCTGCGGCGCGAAAACGTGGAACCGCACCTGGTCCATCGGCCGCTTCCAGGGCAGGAATACGCCCAGCAGCGGGGCGACCAGCCAGCTGCAGGTGACGAAGCCGGCCGGATTGAATACATGGTACGCCCGCGGCGCGGCAAGCTGCGGATCCAGGGCCAGCAGGTTGTGGAGATGCGTGGTGCCGCTGCGATGCACGCCGACCAGGAACACCGGATCGGCCACCCGGCGGCGACGCAGGAGAATTGGCAGCAGCAATCGCTCGGGTAACGACAACAGGGTGTTGACAGCGGACAAGACCAGGCTCGCCAGCAGACGGGGCACGTACACCCAGCCGACGCGAAAACGGGCGTCGATCAGGCGCCCCAGCCAGACGTCCAGCGGTGCGAGCATCAGCACGTTGGAAAACGGAAACACGCGTTTGAAGCTCGCGTCGGTTACGGCCTGGCTGACCGGCTCGTCGTGCCGCCGGAACAACCGCCCGCCCAGCCAGCCGATCCCCAGCAGCAGCAGCACCCAGACCACGGGCGACTGGACCATGTCCAAGCCGCTTCCCAGCCAGGGGACAAGCTCCTCGTGCTGGCCCGCAACGGCCAGCAGCGGACTCTTGCGGACAAAGCGGCGGACCGCGATGCAGCCCGCCAGGAACCCGGCGGGACGCAGGATGCTGCCGCTGTCCAAACGCATCAGGCCCAGCAGCGTCCCGACCAGGAACAGGCCCGCCAGGCGGGGGCGCGTCTCCGGCGCCAGCAAGCGAGCGGGATCCGGGAGCTGGCTGAGGACGGCGAACAGCCCGGCCGACACCAGGACCGCCGTGACACGGTGGTGGCGTTCGCGGATCACGCTCAGCAGATACCCGCTGAAGATGATCTGCTGGACCATCGCGACGGGAATCGCGGTGGGCATCACGAGCAAAGCGCGCACGGTCGGGCTGGTCGCCAATTCGCTGGGATGCACCGTGTATGCTCCCGCAAGAACGACCAGCACGCAGTACGCGGTGTGGATCACGGCACCCAGCGCCAAGCCGCCGAACAGCAGCCGCTTCCACCCCGGCCCCACCACCAGACCATAGTCGCTGGCTGGCCGACGATCCGCCGCCATCAAGCCTAACAGGCTCAATAGCGCCAGTGCTAGCAGGACTCCACGCCCACCGTTGCGGGCTTGGAGAATGTGGAAATTCAGCCCCAAGATCCACGCCAGCCCCTGCGCGAGGGCCGCCAGCACGGCCACGATCGCAAACGCAAGCGTCAGTTTCACGACGGGAGCCAGCGAGGTAAACCAGGATTGGCGGCGTATTTGCGACGGCGTGACGGCCATAGGTATTCTCCCGGCGATGCCGATGGAAGTCGGAAGTGCCTGCCCCCCTTTTCTTGCCCACCCCAGCCTGCCTCTGACTCTCGCTGTTCGTCTCCGCATCATCCGGCTGCGGCTCTCTGTCTATCGTCGTTAATTTGTAGCGGTTGTGAGGGCTTTTTCGAGGATTCTGCGAAAACTGACTAGGCAAAAAACAGGCTTTCGGACGATACTTACGCCCAGTCCAGTGACGGCGGGGGAAACCCTTGCCTGTCACAGCCCGCCTGACAGCGGCGATGGGACTCGTGTTGGACCGCTTCGATGCCCGCGGAGGCACCTCGAGCATGAGTGCCCCTTGGTTTGTCATGTACTTGATTCTGGCGGGCCTGGCCATCCTCCAGTCCTTGGTGGCCCTGCTCCAGACCTGGGAGCACCGCCGTTTTGCACGCAGTCAGTTCCGCGCCTTGAGCAGCGGTTCCCGAGCGAAGACCATGGTCTTCGCCCCCTGCAAAGGGATCGATGTCGAACTCCAAGAGACACTCGAGCGTCTGCTCGATCAAGATTACCCGGACTACGATGTCACCTTTATCGTCGACAGCGTGTCGGATCCCGCGTACTGGCTGATCCGCCGGATGATGGTCCAGCATCCGACCGTGGCAACCCATCTGGTCATCGCCGGGTTGGCGCACGATTGTGGTCAGAAGGTCCACAACCTGCGCGTGGCGACCGCCGAGATCCCGGTCGAGGTGCAGTACTTGGCCTTCATCGACTCGGACGCCAAGCCGCGGCGGGAGTGGCTGCGGGCGCTGGTCAGCCATCTGGAGTGGCCGGGCGTCGGTGCGGCCAGCGGCTACCGTTGGTTCGTGCCCGTCGAGCGGACGCTGGCATCGTGGCTGATCTACAGCATCAATTGCGGCGCCGCGGTGATGATGCGCTCGCGTGGCCCGAACCTGGTCTGGGGCGGCTCCTGGGCTGTGCGCCGGGATGTGTTCGAGATACTCCAGTTGCGCGAGGCTTGGGAGGGCGTGCTGACGGAGGATCTGGTCGTGGCCGAACAGGTCCAGCGGCACGGACTCCATGTGCGGTTCGAGCCGATGTGCATGGTGGCTTCGCCCTTGGAGGGCAGCCGTTCGGCGCTGTTCAGCTTCCTCCGCCGCCAATACGTGTTGGGACGCTGTTACGCGCCGCGCTGGTGGCGAATCGGAGGCGCGTCGATGCTGGTTGGCAATCTGGCTTGGGCGGCGAGCCTGGGCCTGCTGGCCTGGGGCTTGGCCGCCAGCCCCGCGTCAGCCTGGATGGCCGGCAGCGTGTCCGCGGCCATGTACGCACTGCTGGTGCTTCGCGGATTCGCCCGCCGGAGTCTGGTCCGCCTCTATTGTCCCGAACACGCGGACGCCTTGCGCCAGCCTGGCTGGTTTGATGTTTGGGCCGCACCGCTGGTCAGCGCCGTCAGCTTGGCCGTCCTGCTCCGTTCGGCAATGGGCCGGACGATGACCTGGCGCGGCATCACCTATTCCTTCCTGCCGGACGGCCGGGCGCGGATCCTTGAGCGCGACGCGGAGCCCGGGGATCGTGCATGCGGCGACGACGAGCTCCCCGAGGACTCGGCGGGCAGCGGGACGGGGACCACGCCGGACGGATGCGTTTTCTCCGCCCACCTTCACCGCCGCCGAACTGCCTGAGCGTGGACCGCAGGGGATGGCGGGATACCGCTGCGGCGTCCAGCGGCCCCGAATCCGGCGTTCACAGATCCGCCGGACGCTCGTCCTCGACCAGCACGCGAAAGCCCACGTCGTAGACTCGCTGCCAGGGCTGGTACGCGCGGCGTACTGCCGAGCCGGCGTCGGCGGGCCGGTCCGCCCACGAGCCGCCGCGGGCCACCTTCCGCTCGCCACTGCCGGCGTCGTTCCGGCCGTCGGCGTCGCCATACGGATACGGCCGATAGCTGGTGCGAGTCCACTCGCTGACGTTGCCCACCAGGTCCTTCAGGCCCCAGGCGTTGGCCGCGGTCTGGCCGGCATAGTCCACGACGAACCAGCCGTCGCGGAACCGCTCGTCGTGCAGCGGGAAGTTCATCTCCGGCGGGTACGGATAGCGCCGCTGCAGCGCGCTGGGACCGTCGTAGCCCATCTTGTACCAGCGGAGCGTCTGATCCGCCAGATTCGCGAAGGGCCCGAAGTCCGTGTCCAGCGTACCGTAGAAGAACTGGGTGTCGCTGCCCGCCCGCGCCGACCATTCCCATTGCGCCTCGGTGGGCAGGGTGACCGCCAAGCCCGTCTGGCTCGACAGCCAGTCACAGAACTGCATCGCCCGTTGCCAGGAGACGCGGGCCACCGGCTGGTCCGGGTGATTGGCGATGTGCCCCGGTACGACGCGGTCTAACGAGTGCATGTCGATGTACCGCGTATCGTGCTCCGGATCGAACCGCGCGTATTGCCCGTTGGTGATTTCCGTGACGCCCAGCCAGAACGGCCGCTCGACGCGGACGACGCTCCGCGGCCGCTCGTCCGCGGCGCCCTCCAGGCTGCCCATCACGAATTGGCCGGCGGGAATCCAGGCCAGTTCTAACTGGACTCCGCCGCCCAGGTCGAGCACCTTCCGCGTTCCCGCTCCGCGGGCCTGCTGCAACTGACTCGCCGCAGCCTCCGGCAGCGGAAATCCCGCCGCGGTCAAGCCGTCGGGCTCGATCGGCGGTTCGGCAGGCGGGGCGACGAAGGGGATCGGCGTGCGCTGCCGAAAGGCCTCGGCCGCCGCCAGGTGTTCGCCTTCCGGATCGTCGCCGTTGTTGGCATACCGTTGGGCCAGCTCACGGCGCCTCTGCCGCTGGTCGCAGTCCTGAAATGGCGGCGGGGTCCAACTGCCGGCGCGGGGCACGTTCAAGTCGATCCAGCAGTACAGCCGCTCGCGAGCTTCGCGGCTCAGTTCGGCCAGTTGCACGCCGTGATGCCCCTTTTCCAGCATTTGGACCAGCAGGCTGGTCGAGGCGTGGTACTCCAGGGGCGTCAGCAGGGCCATGTCGCTCTCCACGCCCGGCCGATGGATGTACGGATGAAGGGTGTCGTAGGCCGCGTCGGGATTCAGGAAGCAAGGCTTGCTGCGCGGCCCGACCGTCGCGGGTTGATCGTGACAGCCGACGCAGTACTGCTCCAGCACCGGAAAGACCTCGTGCGCAAAGGCGAACGGCCGCGGGCTGCCGTACCAAGGCTGCAGCGGTTCCGCCTTGCGGTCCTGAGCCAGGCTGCGCCGCGTCGGCAGCGTCTCGCGGCGGTTCTCGTGACAGCCGACGCAGGAGACCAGTTCGCCCGGCATGCCGACCAGCCAGCTGCGCATCAGTTGCACCGCGCGGCCTTCCTCGTCCAGCGGCTGGAGCGAGATCGGCGTGTTGGCCGGGATCTGGAAGAAGGCCGAGCCGTCCGGCTCGACGGACGCCGTGCCCAGGATCCGCTTGATATCCCAGCCGGCCTGCGTGCCGACCAGCGGGAAGCCGGCCTTGGCGTTGTAGCCGAAGTGATAGGAAAAGACCCGCAAGCGTTTGACGGTCCCGCGCGGCACGCCCTGCAAGCCGGGGCCGCTGTAGATGTCGGCGATGTGCACCTCGGCCGTCCGAGCCGCCGGCTGGACGCGGTCCGGGATGACCGGCGGCCGCGGCCGCGCGACCAGCGGTTGCGGCTCGAACAAGCCGGCGTCCTCGATCTCCGCGATCAGCGTGGCGTTATCGAACACGTCCACCAGGTAGATCCCCCACAGGCTCTGCGGCGTGGGCTTCATCGATACCAGGAAGTACTTGCTGCTGAGAGGATGCGGATGGGTGGTCAGCGCCGGCCGCTCCTTGCGGTACACGTCCCCGATGATCGCATCGCAGACCGTGCTGGCCACGGTCTGGCCGCGGCCGGGGATCAGCTGCAGGAAGCCGGTCTGCACGGCCGGCAGGATGTCCGGCGTTACCGCGATCGGCTCGCCTTCGGGGCCCCATTCCTTGCTGGTGGGACGAAAGCGAAAAGGATAGCTGCCGGCCAGCCCCGGGTCGAGGAGCGCCATCCGGCCGCAGTCGCCGAAATCGTGATGGCCGCTGATGATCCCGACCAGCCGCGTCGGATGATCGGGCACCGGTTTGGCAAAGCGGAATGCCGTCGGGAACCAGGCGTTGCTGCCGTGGAAGGCCAGCTGGCCCGTGCCGTCCGGATTCATGGTCATCCGCCGCCGCGAGTAGTAATGCGGGATGTCGCTGTACTCCCAACGCTGGTACAGAACGCGGCCGTCGTTCAGCACGGTCGGATCGTTGTCGCTGTCCTGGTCGAACGTCAGTTGCCGCAACGATTTGGTCGCCGGGTCCAGCAGATACAGGCTGGCGACCTGGCCGTGGCCATCCAGGCAAGGCAGCCCGATATAGTTGGCCGTGGAACAGACGATGATCCGGCCGTCGGGCAAGTAGCAGGCGTCGAAGAAATCCAGATCGGGAGCGTCCGTGGGAGTCAACTGCGTCAAGCCGCTGCCGTCGCTGCGGATCTCGAAGATCGCCCAGCGGCCCGTCGCGTCGATGCTGGACAACAGCAACCGGTCGGCGGGGAAATCCAGCCGCACGTCGCGGACGAGCGGATCGCCGGACGGCTTGTACAGCCGCTCGATTCGCGGTTGGCCGCGCAGCTCGGACAGCACGGCGATCTCGTTGTCCCAGCCGCGCCGTGGCACCGACGTCTGGTTCTGATAATTGTGGGCCACAAAGCCGGCGTCGGAACTGGTCACGCTCCGCGCCCGCCCTCCGCCCAAGTTCCGCCGGACGACCAGCAGCCGGTCGAAATCCAGCAGCGGGTTGGCCAGCAGGGCGGCTCGGATGCCGGCCAGCAACTGGTCCACCGCGGCGCTGTCGGCATTCTGGCCGTCGGCCAACGACTGCAGCAACGCCGCTCGCTCGCGCTCGAACTGGGCCACGGTCCGCCGGTGCGGCGCTGCGTCGTAGCGTCCCGGGAACTGTTTCTCCATGTCCGTGATCGCCAACTGCACGGCTTCCAGGTCGACGCTTTCCAACGCGGCCATCTTGGCATTGATCTGCGCGCGCTGAGCGCTGATCCGAGCCCGCTCGGCGCGCTGCTCCGGAGTCAGCCGCGGCAGTTGCCAGCCCGCGGGAAACGGCTCGGAAGACTTCAGCCGCAACGCACAGATGTGAGGAAAGGGGCCTGCGCAGCGCAAGGCGAGGACATGCGTCCCGCGTGAGATCGGCAGCCGGCATTGCTCTTCCCACTTGGCCGACGAAGTGCTCCAACTGCCTGTGGCACCTTGAAAGCCCGTGTGAACTTTCTGATCGTCCAGGCTGATCTCGACCGGGCGGGCCTGGTCGGCAGCGTACAAAGCCGACAGCGTGTACTCGCCCGCCACGGGAAACTCGATCACGTACTCCGCCCAATTCGGCAGCTCGCCCGCATTCCAGATGCAAGACGGACCGTCGGCATAGGGCTGGCCGGTCAGGCTCACCCGGGCATTGCCGCCGTCAAAGTCGCGGGCCTCGATCGTGAACTCGGCGTTCGCCGCCAGCAGCCGCGCCGGCAGGACGGCAGCCCAGCCGATCAGCCACAGCCAGGACGACATGGGGGCGAGGCGAGAGCGATACGTCGATTTCATGGCAAGGTCCTCGATTCATGTCTCGATGTGCCTGTAGTGTAGGCGTTCCGCCCGTGAAACGGAAAGCGGTTTCCGGATTTCTTGGCGCGGCCGCTTTTTGCGGCGTGAGGCTCCCGCTTGCACCACCTGCCTCTGGAACAGTCGTTGCCCACGATTCACTTGCCCGCCGCGCCGTTCCCTCTGGCGTTCGCCTTGGCTTATGCGATATTGGGCGCAGAACTCAGGTGCAAGAACTCCTGCCCTCAGCACGCCGGAATCCATCATCATGCCAAATTGCAGGCTCTCGATCGTGTTGCTCGCCGCGTGGGCGTCCGTCGCCCTGACGGCATTCGCCCAGCCGCCCGTCGCCCTGATCGACCCCGGCCAACCTGCCGGCGGCTGGGGGTTCGACAATGGGCGGGAGTTCCCCGGCGCCCAGGGGAAACTCGAACTGGCTGCCGAGTCGTTTCGCGGAAAACCGGTGCTGAGTCTGCACGGGGATTTCACCCAGGGCGGCAACTATGTGCAAGCCTGGGTCGCGCTGCCCAAAGACCGGCTCGATACGCTGTCCTTCTGGGTGAATGCCCCTGTCGGCTCGAAACGCCTGCCGATCCGCTACACGGATGCCAACGACCAGGTCCACCAGATCAACCTCAAGCTGAACGAGAAAGGCGGCTGGCAGCAATTGGTCCTGCCCGTCGACAAGTTCTTCAAGACGATGGGCACCTCGTCGGCCCTGGACATCGTCGCCGGCTACGAGACGTGGGACGGCGGCCAGGACCGCCAGAAACACCAGAAGCCGCAGCAGCCCAGCCCCAACCTGGCGATCCTCGCCTCGCGGGCGATGGAGACGACCCAGGGGACGATTCTGATCAGCGACGTGCTGTTTCATCCCGGCGTCCAGGCGGCCACGGTCCAGCAAACGATTCCGCTGGACAAAATGCTCCAGGAAGGAGAGCTCGACTGGGGTTTTAACCTGGGCCAGGAGTTCGCCGGAGCCGAAGGGGGGCTGGACCTGGTTCGCGACCAGCCGGAGCTGGGCCGATACGCGATGCGTCTGCACGCCGACTTTGCCGGCGGAGGCGCCTATGTGGGTGTCCGGAAGTCGTTTTCGCGGCTGGAGGTGCAAGCCATGACTGCGATCCGGCTCAGGATGCGATCCACCACCACCCAGTCCTACGCGATCCGCCTGGTCGACGGAAGCGGACAGTGTCACCAGCGGAAGGGGATCGCGTTCACCGCAGACGGCCAGTGGCACGACGTGGCCATCGTGCCGAGCGAAATCGCCGGCGGCGAGCATTGGGGCGGCGCGAACGACGGCCGCTGGCGGGATTCGGTGCAGCTGATCGAATTGATGCTGAACGTCGAATCCCATGCTGGAAAGCAGCCGGACTTGACCATCACCGACATGCGGGCCGACGTGACGCTCGCCGCCACGGTCCAGGCGGCGTCCTACAAGGAGGGCTTCGAATCCCCGCCCGCGCCGCCGTGGGAAACCGCGGGCTCGGTGCACATCGCCGACCCGGGCTACGCGGCGTCGGCCAAGTCCTTGCTGTTGAAGCGGTCGCTGGACGCGCTGCAGACCGAGACCTGGGCCGCCAGTCCGGCCTTTGCCGTCACTCCCGGCGCATGGCAAGTCCGCTTTGCCTGGAAGGCCCAGTTGCACTCGCCGGATAACTCGTACCACGGCAGCGTCGCCTTGGAAGTGCTTGACCGCGGCGGCCAGCGGATCGAGTTGATGCCGCTCGGGATCGGCTACGGCAACACGGATTGGCAACCGATGTCCCACACGGTGACCTTGCCGCGCGGCGCAGCCCAAGCCCGGTTCCGCGTCCAGCTGAACAAGACGTACGGCTCCTTCTGGCTGGACGACGTGTCCGCTGCGCCGCTGAGTACTCCCCCGATCGTGCAGCGAATCGAACGCGTGCGGTTGGCCACCGACGCCTTGGGGAACCTGTTCCTGCCCGGAGACGACGTTCGCTTCTGCGTGACGGTCGAAGCGATCGAACCGCTGGACAAGAGTCAGCAACGGCTGCGGTATTCCGTGCGGGATTACTGGGGCGCCGCGCAGGTTCCGCCGGGCGAGATCGACTTGACCAAGGCGCCGCGCCAGGGCGACCGCTTCATCTATACCGCGGCGCTCGATCTGCCAGAGGATTTGTTGGCGGTGGGCAAGTACTACGAGCTGCACGTGCAAATCCCGCAGGAAGGCGGTGCGGTCGCGGAGTATTCCGGCTTGGCCATCTTGCCGCCCGCGGCCGCAAAGAAACGGCCGCCGGAGCAAGTGCCGTTCACGATCCGCAACTGGGACAGCCGGATTCCCGACTACTTCCGCCTGGCCGACCGGCTGGGCCTGCGTCAGCTGGGCGTCTGGGGCGGCTGGTCGGCCAAGCCGCCCTACAAGCCGGACGGTCCCGGGATCGATCTGTGCGGCGAGTTGGGCGCCAAGTGGATCACCGGCACGCCGGCCAGTTCGGTCGAGCGGCAGGGCTTTACGGAGTACGACGAGCCGGCGCTCCGTCAAGGCATGGCGAACTTCCTCCGCGAGTACGCCGGGCGCGGCCTGGCGATGATCGCCCTGGGCAACGAGCCCCACGGCACCGGCCAGAAAGTCCTGGACAACGTGCGGGCGTACAAGGCGATCTACGAAACCGTCAAGGCGTTCGATCCCCAGATCCACGTCATCGGGACCTCGGTCGAGCCGAACGAGGAGTATTTTCGGGCCGGATACCAGAACTACCTCGACTCGTACGATTTCCACATCTACGAGCACTACACCAACGTCCGGCGGACGATCGGCGAGTACCGGGCCTTGATGCAGAAGTACGCGGCCGTCAAGCCGATCCACTCGACTGAACTGGGGCTGAACAGCCAGGGCCAGACGCGGCAGGCGGTCGCCGTCGAGATGATCAAGAAGTTTACCGTCTTCTTTGCCGCCGGCGGCTCGACCGCCAGCTGGTTCACCATCCAATACCCGGACCCGGACGGCAAGGCCCGCGGCCAGTTCGGCGACTCGCACTGCGTCTTCGACTGCAAGTACAACTTGTACAACCCGCGGCTGGACGCCATTACTTATTACCAGCTGGTCAACGGGATCTGCGACAAGAAGTTCGTCCAGGAGAAGCACTACGCCAACGGGACCCAGGCTTACCTGTTCCGGGATGCGGCCGGGAATTGCCTGCAAGTGCTGTGGCTGGACGACGCCCGCGAAGACGTGCTCGTCCCCCTGCCCACGCATCTGCCCGTCGACCTTGTCCGCGTGGATGGTTCCCGGGCGACGCTGGACAGCGCCGGTGGAGGCATCAGCCTCACGGTGTCGGCCGAGCCGGTCTTGCTGTTCTACCAGGACCCGCAGCAAGGACTGGCCGAGACGCTGGGGCGTCCCACGGTATCGCTGATCGAGCTGCCCGTTCAGGCGGTCGCAGGTCAAGCATGCCGTTTTGTGCTGCAGGGGATCGAGTTGAAGGCGGATGCGCTGCGCGTGCTTGCACCGTGGGGTTGGTTGGTCACCCTGAAGGATGAAGGAGATCAGGTCGAATGCCAAACCCAGGCTCCGGCGGAGACATCCGCCCGTGAAGCGAGGATCTACGTGCAGCGCGTC